>Ga0065711_1005482_pt1 | contig 20144 bp, 15 predicted proteins | sample Hoacrofraction12_FD_59098 | JGI IMG/M metagenome (GOLD analysis project Ga0065711, IMG submission 59098) | Hoatzin crop microbial communities from Cojedes, Venezuela - Epithelial fraction 12 v2 (version 2) | ecosystem: Host-associated > Birds > Digestive system > Esophagus > Crop | place... | reverse complement strand
TCCCCCCCCCCCCCCAAAGGCTGAGTAACTGCTTGTTTCTGTTGTTAGGTTTCAAATAATTTTATGAAAGATCAAAATTGGTAGCAGTAGTATTTTGCTATTATGCAGAAAGGTAGATAAAGCAATATTTCTACCTGTATGTCTTTTAGTGAGATACATAATTTTTTTTCAAGACCTAGTTATGGAAGACCTGGTCTTTTTTTTGTATTGATGAAAATTGGTAAATGTTAAGGAAATAAAGGAACTGAATTCACAAACTTTTTTTTTTTTTTACTTTCTATTAAAATGTTGCAAAATCTGTAACTAACTTAGACTATAGATGGGTTTTTTTTGACGCTTAATGATGAAGGAAGATGGATAAATAACTTTAGGTGCAGTTTTATGGCATGCATTCTTCAGTGTTTGTTCAATAGATAATGTGTATTGCAAATGCAGACAAATGACTGTAACTGCTGGATCTTTTTTTCCCAGGCATATGGGAAATCTTTCTGTTATATTTAAACTATGTGTAGGGAGACTCTGGCCTGTTAATTTGTAATACTAGTGTATCTATTTTGTCTTAAAGGATTCAAATATGATTAACTTATGTAGAAGGAGCACATCTTATAATGCTACAAATTTTTACAACGTTTTATAGTATGACCTATAGTATGAAGCTACTGAAATCAGATCATTAGTTGAAAATTCAAAGTTCTGTTTTCTCTTTAGGAAGATGCTGTTACAGGTAAGGGCTTTTCCACCTTCTTGGGTTGTGGACTCCTAGGCATTTTCCAGTGGAGGCTCGATACCCTTAATTAATTTCTGAATTGCTTCTTTCTACTTCTCCATTTATTCCAACCATTTGAGACATATCAGATGTAGGAATCTGTTTTGAATCTGAAATTCAGAAAAAAATAATTAGAATTTTTATAATTTTTGGAGGACAAAACCTACTAATCCTGAATGATCTGGGGTGATAACAGTAGAATTGCGAAGGTAATTCTGTAGTGTTTTTATCTTGTTAATCAGCCTGTTTGAAAAGAAAAGATACGGCTTTATTCCTAAATTAGTTGTTTGTAGAACAGTAAGGTACAGGAGCATGACTGGCTTCAAGGGCAAGTTTGTTGACTGAATTCCAACATCGTACTTGGTGCGAACCAGTAAATGTGCCTGTGAAAGTTTGAAAACAAGCATCTGTGAGCATGGTGGTGTGACTGAGTCCTTCCCCCTGCAACTGTGCAGTAATGTGTCACAGGACGAGGGAGACGTTCTGAGGTTTGTGTAGGTGGTGTGTTTGGGGATTTCTGTTCAGCTTTTGTTCAGCCACATGTGCGTAAACATGAAGATAGGCTTTCTCTAACTCAGGTTTTTTCAGTGGATATCCAGTGTCGGCTGCAAGTGGGACCGCAAAATACTAACAGTGTGCCAGAGATGCCACAAGTACAGGGACTTTTGAGTTCTTGACTGCAGTCTCCCCCGCAATATTTTAATATTTTTGAACACAGTGATTCCTGTTTGTATACATCATGGAAGTCTCAGATGATAAAAGCTGGCCTGATCAATCATTTGATTCCCCCTTTACCCTGGAATTTCTTTTTGCTCTTGGGTGTGTTTGCTTTCTTGTTATTGACAGGTAGCTGAAGAAGAGTTTTCATTCTTGTAGTAGTTTAGTTGAGCCCTGAAATTTTTTTGTTATCTACGGTGTAGCAGAAATGCAGTGCAAAATATTCTGCTGGATAATCTCTTTCTGTGCATTTTAAAACACTGGAGATGCTTGTAAAGAGACACAAGGAAGAGTTTGTTTCCCATTTCAATAAATTGCATTCCATTAAGCAAGGTATTTACTTTGAGGGATCTCCCTTCTAGAGCTTTTCTTACAGTATTTTATGTGTTTCACAGATTTATACCATCATGCAGACTTTTATATATTTCACATTGCCATGGAATATGCTTTAAGCGTTATTATTTTTCTAAATATAAATGCACTACTCCTCCTTATGTTACCACAACAGCTAGTGAACCCAGATGCCGCTCTTCGGGAGCTTTGGTTTTCTGGTAGTTGGTATCCTTGGCTCACGTTGCACAGTGCGGCCGAGGGTGCCAAGAGGCTGAGCTGCCTCACTTGTTAGGTTTGTCTGGATACAGTTTGCTTATGGGTTTCCCACGATTTGTCTGATGTGTGCAAGTTTTGCAGTTTATTTGTGCACAAAATCCAGTGCAGATCCCTTATGAGAGTTGTATGTGGACATTTGTTTAGATGAGAGGAAAATGGCTTAACACTTCTTTTCAGCTGGGATGTGGAAGCAGCAAGCTTCCCTCTGGTGCCCTTCCCTGAGCTCTGGCAGCACAGGACAGGGATGCCTCACAGACCGACCAGATCACGCAGCTGCTGATATTAATACTGTACATTACACCAGTTTCATAAAATTTACTTTTGCAAATAGATACATTTTCAAATAGAGCAAATAGAGACATTTTCAAATTTTTACTCACAGTGAACAGCTTACACTTGGACATGGTTAGGTGCTTGTAGCCTTAGTGTTTTTCTTCGTTTAAGAAATTCACTCAGGTGTCATGGTTTTTTTTTTTTTTTGCTATATTAAGTATCTTGGTCTGAATTTAAGGGAGTGAAGCGCGTGGCTGCTGCGTGCATGTGGCTCAGGTAGGGAGGCTCCCGGCCAAGCCTTGGAGACAGCGTTTATGCTCCTGTGAATCTGGCTGTCTCCAATAAATGCTGCTCATCTCGACGCGATGTCTTTCCCTGGAGGACAGTGCTTTTACTGCTGGGCAAGTAGGTAAAGTCACTTCAAGAGGGGAAAACCATTTCACTCGTTTTATATATTTAGGAAGTTACTAATGCTTTTTTCACTTCCCTCACTTTAAACTATTTCATCTAATTCAGGATATTTCAAGTTATTATTCTAGACAGTTAAATAAAAATAAACAATTTAAAAAACATCATTAAAAAGTATATTGTGCCCAAAATGGAGTCAATAATGTGTCCCACAGGACCAGAAAATGAACCTTACGATATTATGGACAATTTAAAATGGGCAAATTTAATTATAGCAGGAGCGTGCAGTTACTGAATGAGGTATGAGAGACATGGGAAATGTTTCCATCTAAATAATGACCAGAATGTGCTTGTTCTAATAATATTCCATAACACATTTAGGGCCCTAGGATTGCAACACTTTCAGGTTATTAGAAGATGATGATAATAGTGTGTTTTATTACCAAATTACTACCATACTCTCTGAGGTATGAAGTGATATTAATGACCATTTTCAATACAGAATAACATTTTGCAACATCAGTAGCATTTAACCATATTAAAATATGTTGCGTTGTGCAGTAAAGCCCTGGGGTACAGAGATGAAAACTAAAGAGTTTAATTTTGAGATGCAATTCAGAAATTATTTGGACATTCCAAAAAGCTTTAGGGTAAAAATACATTAATAAAGTACGTTTTTTTAACTATTCGCAATAAATAAAAAATGCATGTATATTACCAGGTTGTAATTTTGGTTTATAAAAATGTTAAAATTGGTGTATGACCTACATTCTGTTTAGTGTGCTGTATAAAATTTCAATTATCTAAGTGTCTGTTAAATCCGGAAATGAACCAGTAAAAGAGAAAATTAGTACATATATGTAAATGAATGCTGGCTGGAATGCATATTAAAAATATTTTTCAGAACAGAGGCATTTTTATAGAATAGGTGACAAGATAACATTCAGTCTCTCTAGTAACATATTCTTTTAATGAGAAACTCTGTCTTCATATAATTTACCAACAGCCATTCTTTACAGATTTGTCTCCCTCTTTTACTGTAAATATTGCACTATTTGTTTTGCCAAGGTCGGATGCTCAGAGTTGGTGGCATTATTGTCATTGATCTAATCAGTTGTAACTCTGGTACCATCTGGTTAAGTTATTATGTTAATTTCAAGTAAATAAGTTAATTCCAGTCACTCAGAACTGCCAAAGACAGGAAATTTTATGATGTTAAAATATGTCTCTGAAGCTAAATAAACTCTCTGTACATATTGTATGTTATGGAATGTTATAAAAGCTAAAGATGCGTTTTCCTGTGGGAGCATCACTTTCATTCGTTCAAAACAAATCTAAGTCTTATTTAGACCCATAAAAATATGGAAGTCATATTGTGGTTTTATAGTCACTGTAAAATACCATAAAATATTTGTAAGTTACCATCTTGCTGTCGAGGCAGCAACTGAAGAATTGAATATGATATACATACTAATTGTATATGATAGCTTTTTATATTATACAAGTACTGTTAAATGGTTGCGATGGGATGCATTAAGGATTGGTTTGCAGCCATGAACCTTGTGTTTAATGTCAGATGTAGATTAGGGTCAGAATCGAAAAGCTTGCCATGGGTCTGTACAGAAATAGTGGGAGGAGCTTGCTATCTGTTGGCTCAGAGCCTTAGTGCTCCTTAAAGATATGGAAGTTAAATCTATCCTTTCATTCTGGCGAGGTCATGGGAGCTTCAGTTCTGCTCTGTGTTAATATTCAAAGATCCTGATTAGAGTGCTGAGAATTAAAAAGGTTACCCTTTAAAAATCTTTGGGATTTTTTTAAAGGGAATGTTGGTCACAAGAGTATCATTCTCATGACACTGCATGAGGATGTGTCTTTGAAAATTGAAGCATTTGGGCTTTAAGCAAAAACCTGTGTTACGAAACTCTGGATTAACAGGCTAGGTTGAATAAGCCTTTCGGCAACAAGGTCTAGTGGAAGGTGTCCCTGCCATGGCAGGGGGTTGGAACTAGATGATCTTTAAGGTCCCTTCCAACCCAAATCATTCTATGATTCTATGATTAAGATCACAAAAGTTGGGTGAAATTCTAAAGGCTAAAAAAAAAAAAAAGAAATTTTAGTTAGGACTTGAATGGGTCCTGGTTCAGCTCCAGTTTGATGTGTATTCTTTGTTTTGCCATACTGTTTTGAAATGTGTCAGTTTGTTGCTCTTCTGCGACTAGGGAGTACTCCAGCCATCGCTCTATTGCTTATCTTAAAATTATTCTAGTATTTAAGATCAAAATAAAAAGTTTGGTTCTAGTTGAAAGAAGAAACTTTGATGGACTACGCCAGATAATGAAATCCAGAGTCCCGTGAGTCTTCATGGCTTGGAGCTGTAGGGCACAGAAGAGGTGATGTCTGGTAGCTTTGATATTGTAGCATGGCCTTGGGAGCCATTGTATCTAAATGAGTGATTTGAAAATCTCTCAGGGAAGGATTAATGTTTGGTGGCACAATATGCAGACTCCTTGCTTGGTATCATGGCGTGTAATGTAATTTGAGATGGAGTTTTAACTAGTCCAGTTTTGCGCATGTAAACTTAAAAGCAATATAGAGACTTAAATATTAAGCTTTTTATGTGGGTCTCATGATTTAATATGATGTATATGACTGGATATTGTTTAAATAAAATCAAAGTGGCATATGGAGGTGGACATTTGGATGGAATGGCTCTTGTAAGCACTGATTAAAAACTCGTTATAGGCAAACGCTGATAAATCCAAAATGTGTGCGGTTTTTCTGGTGGCAGAAACTAGCCAGTGAGCTCTTTCTTCCCGTTGTGTGTTCAGGAGAAGTGGCATCACCTGCCATGCCGTACATGGGGAGGAGGTGTGGACTGTCTTCTCCTTGCCAGCTGATGGGCCATGCCCCTTTGGGAGCACTCCCGGATGGGGCTGCCATGGTTTTTTATGTCCTCTGTGGGCACAAGGAAGGTTCTGAGCTGTGGTGATTGTGGAGGGCAAAGTACTGTTCGTTTTGTAAACTGGCAGTTGATGGCAAAATTGCCAGTGCATGCTATGTTTTCCTTCGATAATGGCTTATAGAAATCGTATCAAGTTTGATTTATCATTTTGTAATGATTTGTCAAATAGTCTCAATTATCATTTAGGAATGCTCTGTGAATGCGCAGGCAATTATGTATATATATGTGTGTGTACGTATATGTATTTATATGTCCGTGTTTATACAGATATTTGTAAAGTATTCACTAGGACAGATCTGCTCATGCTCTGGCCTTACTTAAACTCTCTTGCTCTGTCGTGTCTCCAAACTCTTGCACCTTCCAAGGGTCTAAATCTATCAATGATTCAGGTGCAGATTTCTAAAGGAGAATATTGTCAGTCTGAAAATCACGTTTAAATTTAAAATATTGTAAGTGTGTAAATAATGAAAAGTATTAAAGATTATTTAAGCTAGAAGAATATTTTTAATGCATGTAGTTTGGCTGGCTTTGAATAAAATGTGTCAAGTCTCTGTGTACGCAATCTTCTCCATATTTCATAAAAGAGAGGTGTAGCGGCGAAGCCACGGTTTACTCAAACTGAAGCAGTTGAACCATAGCTCAGCTGTGTGAGGCAGGGATGAAGGTAGTTGATAGAGTCGAGACCTTTCTAAGGGTTTTTGAGATGATGCCCCTCTTTAGGAGGGAGCTTCAGTATCTTCACAGGAGGTACCTTTTTTTTTCCTTAAAAAAAACTTAATGCAAGGAGGAAGCACTTTCTCTGTAGTCCTGTATGGACTGAGTGCACCGAGACCCTTCCTCTGTTCTTTCTGGGTCCTGGAGAAAATGGCTCTGGGATATTGCAGATTTAGCCAGAGAGTCTCAGCTATTTACTTTCTAACACGAAAAGAAAGATGATGGACTTAAATCTGAGTAGAAAAAGGAGTCTGCCAGCAGGAGGAGATGGTTGCAGTGCCTAGTGACAGGAAGAAAATGGGAGCTATAGAGGGAGAAGGGCTGAAGTGATGTTACTCCTGCCCATCCTCAGAAGCAGAGACCAGAAGCAATTTGAAGAGTTCTTCATTTTTTTTGGATTTGTACTTTTCATCCCTTGCCCCTGGACAGACAGAGCTGTGCCTTGGAGTTGTGGTTGGGCTTCGTCCACTCAACGGGCAGTGTGGGACACTACGCATGGAGAAGGTGGGAGAGGTGACCCCCTTCCCACCGTGGCTGCTGTGCAGCGTGGAGCCCTGGGGAGAAGGGGGAGAGGTGACCCCGTTCCCACCGTGGCTGCTGCCAGCACGCCCAGGGCAGCTCTCGGCTCGCCCCNCTCTGCTGGAGATGACGGCTGGAGAGGAGCAGCGGTCCAGTGTTGGTGAGGCTGGTCTGGGCAGCTACACCTAGCCTAGAAAAGGATTTTGAGAAGTGAGAATATTTGCTGAAGTCTTAAAAGCATGCCAGGCAGAGATTTCTGAATTTTCTTGTTTATAAGATCTGAGTATTCCTAGTTGCACTACAGCTTTGCTGCTCTCGCCACAGTTATTATTTAGACCCTGTGAGCACGAGCAGCCTGTTCTGTTTAATTTACTGGAATAAGTGTAATTCTGTGGTGAATAGTTGAAATTACTAGGTGTAGCCAATAGCATTAAATAGCTCACAAAGTGATGTAGAAGGCTTTGGTCCAAAGCTTATCTTTTTGGTTTGAGTTATCAGAAGATTCATCCTGATATTCTGCATAAAATTTTATCTGTTTTGATATCAAATAGAGCTCTAGGTTTTGTAGCTTAAATGGTGACATTCTTTTTGAAATCCTGCTTGGGTGGCTGATGTGCAAGAGTCGGGGTTTGGCAACACAGCTCCGTGTTCGGGCTGCGTGGAAGATGCTCAGACTGTTCAGCAGAGGTCACTGTGAGTTTGTGGTTGAGACACTTTAACGCTACTTATCAAAATGTGGTACTGAAAATATTAATATTTTGAGTAGGAAATTCTTGTGCCTGCATTAGCTTTGAAATGAAACACTATGAATTTTAAGAAAGATCTTTTTGGTGGAAGTAGAAAGTGGAGGTGATGATAAGATTCTTCAATAAGGAAACTTCAATAGCCTCAAGAAATGCGGCATATACCCAGAATTTCATCATCTTTAGTATTACTTGTCAAGATTTATCCAAATAATGACTTCAGTCGAAGTACCTCCTCCTTCTTCCAAAATGTGTCACTCCTTCCTTCCCTCGAAAGCCGGTGCTCTTCCCTAGCATAAATGTTTGCACCTTCCCGGAGTCTGCTTGTCCTGCACTTAAAGGCCACCAAATGAAGTCGGAAAGGAGCGTGGCTTTCCTGTTTGTGTTGTGCCTTGCTAAAGGCAGCATTGAAATCTTTCTCCTTCATAATTCAGTAACTGAATTAGTTTCTGAACGTATTGCGTTTGCTGTTCTGAAAGCAATGTTGATCTTTGGCAACTACTTTTTGGGTGAAACAGAAGTTTATTCTTCCCGGGACAGTTAAGGATTCATGTTCTGGACTAGTGCTGTAGCAGTTAACGTGCAGAGAGGCGAGGGATGTTTCTGGCTGTGCAATATTGTCATCTCCCCAGTAAAAGGGACAGCTGCAAATGAACAGGACACCTTTCTCCCCACCTGTTTTAGTCCGATCTATTATTCTCGTAACTGAAGCTAATGTGAGAGCTTTGGTTCTCTGATGTTACTGTCTTATCCCAACTGTTTGTCCCACCTGAATCCCTCATGGTGCTGCTTGTGTTTGCCACAAGCTGTGTATTTTCTGACAAAGAAGACAGCTGTGAGCTCCATCCATTTTCCAAACTCTGTATGTTTTGTCTTGTTCCCTTTATCATCATAGCAAGCTTTTTAAGCTGTATGGCAGCAAAATAACCTTTTGCTGCTGTTTTCCCCCTGGACTGTGTATCTCTTGCCCTGCCATTGTGTTGGGGAATCGGTAGCAGTCCTCATCATCTGCTGTTTGAGAATGTGTGTCCGTTTTCAAAGTAAAGCAGCTGTAGAGCTTCTGAGAAAAGCTGGTTTAAAGCTTTTTGTTTTACTGATATCAATTACCAATTATAGCTGTGAAAAGTGGTCCTTGGGAGAAATCTCTAAAGTCAGTCTTCTTCTAAAGACAACTTCCAATTTTGATTAACCAGGAAGTTAATGAGGCTTTCGAGTCTTTTGGATTTTTTGCTTGATCTTAGTTCTTCAACGGCTTGTGTAATCTTATTATGGAAATAGTGCCAACAGATGTTTGCAGTTTTGCATCTGCTGCAGATCTGTCACTGCATAGGCATGAGAGGCTCTGGAAGTTGATTAGTGGAGAAAAGCAGGTGGATTAAGTTAGTTGCTAGATGTTTGGATGGAACAAGAAGGAGCTCCAATTTCATTTGAGTAAATATAGGAAGGAGGAGTTAATTTAAGCAAAGGTGTTGAATGGTGGAAATGATGGTGAAGTTGCATGAGGAGGAGTCTTTTGTTAGGCCAGCAGGTAGAACCTTGTCCAAACATGTATTCTCATTTTGTGCTGTCCCTTTGTCAGTTTGCAGATGGTTTTGTGGTTGCACGGAGGTGAGACTGAGGTGAAGTAAACTGGAAACTCAGCATGGTGAACCTTGCAATGAATCATACATGTATTTGTGACTTTGGAAACAAACAATTTTGACAGTTGCCAGAAATGGGAACTGTATTGTTAGTTACATTGCCTCTGTAAGTCCCTGCATCTGTTCAGTTCTATTCCAATTTAGTTGTGATTCACGATACCATATTATGAAAGCCAAAAAGCCTCCCCCAAGAGTGCACTGGGGCTGCAAGGGCACATGGTGGTCAGCGGCATTTTTATGTTCCTCCTCCACACCGTTGTGAAGTCTTTTGAGTATGCCTTATTCCCAAAGAAGCATCTGGGTGAAGGTGGGTGGCGGATGGGTAGGTCTGCCCCACAGGACTAAGAAATGTGGCTCTGGCTTTGGCAAGGACTCCAGAATCCGACCACAACCTGCAGTTAGAAGCAACCTGCTTGAGTAGGGCCCTGATGACGGGATGGAAGGTTGTCGCCAGCCAAGCTGGAGATGCAAGTCTGGAGCTCCCTCCCCCGTTGAAGGAAACAAGTTACCGACAGGCAGCTGTGTGCCGCTGCGATCTGAGCAGGAGTGCTGACGCTTCAAAATGTGAGTTTTGAAAATAGCAATAGTTGGTATGGAGTTGATGTTCTCGTTCCTTGCTCTGCAGGATAATGAGGCAAAGTCAAGAAAGCTAAAGTGCAATAGAAGTACCTGGGTTAAAGATGTGTGTAACATTTGTAGTCAGAATTTCAAAAATATGCATCAGACTGTAGTTTTTTTCCCCCAGTGTTTCTTCTTTTCAACTGTAATTTCTATAAACTCTTATGTCCCAAATGAATATTGCATGCTTCCTTCCAGTTGGGTCTTCTGAAGATGAACTGTACTAATTAGGCTAACATTAAGATAGTAACTACCCGTAAGTCTGTAAGAGCAAATTTTTACTGCTAGACCACACCTTATCACAAAATTCCCTTTTAATAGGATACAAAATATCCTTTTTGAGTTGTCACCTTGAAATGTTCATGATTGTTTCTGTAAAGATGAGGCGGCTGAGGCCATGAATTTATGGAGAGGTCTGTGTGGACAGAGGAAGACTCCATGCAAAGCATTGATGACAGACAGGGGTTTGCTATCCGTAACAGGTTATTATGTCCACAAAGTGTCACTCTGTGGTGGGCCCTTGCTGAACTGTTCATCAGCTTGTAATGTTTTGGGTGTAGTGGTGCAGATGCAGTTTGGGATTCCTGGCGCAGGTGTTTCTGAAGTAAATAACTACTGCTAAGCAGTTGCAAACAGCTGATCTTCCTCATAGTGAACTGACACAAATTGCAGGGCTTGTGACTTCTTTCTGCTGAAGAATTTAATTCTTGTTGGATTGTCTTGGTGTCTTGAGAACGGAAGGATTTTGGTCTGGCTGTAATGTGTTTTGTTTATTTGTTTTAAATCCCTCCCCGCCAGTAAATGTTGGTGTCGCCTCCAAGAGTGGTTTTGTGCATGGTGGAGAAAAGTGTGCCCACATGATCGGCTGACTTAGGGATCTTGAAAATGAAAAGGCAGGTACCTTTTCATTAAATAGCCTTAGTTCACTGTTGGAAACTTAAAAGAAAAGGGCATAAGGATTGGAAGCTCTGAGCAGTGCTCACCTGTACGGCACAAGGGGCTTATGCAGAGGAGATGCCCCTCTCAGTCATGTCCTTTCAGCCTTTGTCAGTAATCAGAACATTTTCAAATAGTAAAACAGAAATTGGGAACTCATCCTCAACTTGGTGATATAACCTCTTGTATCAGTTTTCTGGTCTGTTTCCTGAATGTGGTAAAGAAAACAGAACCCCCCACTTGTACTGTGTTTATGGAACGTGGCCACAATGTTGGGTTTTTCCCGATAAAGTTGATGAGAGATCATATTAGTTTAACCTTTTCATGCTAAGGTGCGGATGAGAACATTGTGGCAGGAATATAATTTTAACACCTACGGTTGGGAAAATAAATTGAAAATGTTTAATACATGACACTGGTAGTAAATAGCATTCTGCTTGCTAGAAATAATACCTGTTGTGTATATTAGTTACATACAAGATATGAATGTATTTTCTATAAAACCAGCTTGTTACTATCTTACTGAAATGTATTTCTTGTAACTGTTAATGGTGTGATGTGATTCTGCAGCTCTTTCAGTGAATATCCATAGTTCTAATATAAATGTGTAAGTAGCATTAAATAAAAACTTTAAAGTTCAGTAGTAGCTGCATACTTCAAAACACAGTCCTGTGATTGATTATCCAAATAGGTGAATCCTCTTCCAAAGCTCTGGTTCCGCAGGGCGTTCGAGTGTGTTGCTTGCAGTCTTTTAACGTGGGTAGCACAGAGAGCAGCTTCAGAGCCTCTCAGGCTTTGTCAAAATTAATGTCATTGGCAGGCTTTGTAGGGAGATGACCAGTGGCTTCCAGTTGCTGCTGTTTGCTCTGGTACATGAAAAGTTGTTCCTAATCCCCTTCTCCTCCTCTCCATCTCCCTGTAGAAAGTAATTAATTGTTATTGTTACATGTTTATTCTCACTTTGTATAAAAATAGATTGTGAAGGGTAAAAAGAACTCCACCAACCCAGGTATTCAGTGTCCGGGTGCTGCCCAGGATTCAGCTGAAATGCGGCTGGAAAAGGAGATGAACCAGCTATCAAAGGAGGGAGACCTAATCCGCATGCTTGCTTCCTTAAATGCTCCCTTTGCCAAGCTGGATCTTTCCTTCAAAATAGTGCATTTAATGGCCTGTAATATGCAAAATATCGAAATGGTGATGAGAAGCAATATAAATCTTTCATTTTATGTCTACTTTGATTAGTTATTGACATTTTGGCTCTTTGTGATCCTTTACCTATGAATATTTCATATGCAAAAGGATGAGGTATGTGAGATCTATGCAAACCTTCAGGTTACTTCCCAGCAATAACCTTGCTTAAGAAGAAATATTGACCAGTTCTTATGACAAGTAAAGGGGCAGCTCCTCTGGAGACCTGCTCCTACACCTTAGGTCAGGTTGCTTTCAGTTCTTTGAAGGTTGAGTTCCGTGCTGGTGACACCACTGAGTGCTTTCTACACTGTTTCAAATGTAGATACAGAACTGGTGAGGAAATTAAGCTCCAAGCAATTATGTATACTTGTACAGCCAAATATTGCTTTTGTTGCTGCAGTTTTGGAAGTGTGTCTGTGTATTTATATGTGGATATAAGGATTTTGTAGCAGTTTGCAAGCAATGTCTCAGCTTGTGTTTTGTAGCCAATTACAATCTTTTCTGAAAAAGTCTTCTGAAAGAAGTTTTGGATGTTGCAAGTGGTTAGCTAAATTGGACAGAATATGGATATTTGGTGGTTTTTTTTTTTTGGTCCAGATTGGGCAAGTGTGTGAAAACTCTGCTTCCCAGCTCAGAGTGTCACTAATCCAATTAGTTGATTTAAAAGATAAGATTGCTTGACTGTAAATTTAATCTAGGCAAGGTCACTGGGAAAATTTGGAATTAACTAAGCTGGGCAAAGGAGGAATGTCTTTGTGCAGAGCACAGGCTCTGTGTGCTGAACTTAATTTTCTCAGTGGAGAAGGCAACAGTTCTATTTCTTTTTCTCTCACTTGCTCTTCTGAGGTTTGTTACATTACTGCATGCATCTTGAAGCTTTCAAAAGCAACATAGCAGAAAAGTGGAGATTCTTCTGAAAACCTCATACTCTATAAGGAAAGCTGGCTGATATTACTGGGTGATTAATGTACAATTAAAATTAAGACAATAAATAGCTCAACATCTAGACTGGCTTGGGCCATGGTAGTATACTATGTCACCATTCTCAAAAAAAACCAGCAAAATGCTCTTTGGCAAAGAATCACTTTCTCTGAGAAGGCTAGACAATTTATGAAAGTGTCTGTCACTCTGCCAAAGGTACATGCTCTTGGGGTGTTTGATAGGACTAAATAGATTGGCTTTTAAATGAGCTAGCATATTTGCAGCCAAGTTTATTTGTCCTCCTGCTGGCTCCTGTGATCAAATGTCGTAAGTATGAATGTATAGCATCATGAACTTTTCAGCAGTAATGAGTTGACTACTGCATTTACTTTGGCACCTAGGGTCTTGAAGCCATTACTGACGTTAATGTCATAGACTGTCCGCCCTAGCCTTGGTGGGACCCATGTCTGTGAACCTTCAGCAGAAGATGGAGGTTCATGTTCCTCCTCTGATTCTGCTGAGACGTAGCAGTAGCCACATGTCCTATGGCATCTCCTCCGGGCTGGGAAACACATACACCAGGAGCAATACAACATTTTGGAGGTGTTTACAAAAATAACTAAGAAGCATAATTCAACATAAGGACTGAATTAGTGGAGATGAGAGTTGAGCAGATGGCTTAATACTAAGATTTATGAGTCACCTGAGATGCTGAACATTAAGTACATGCATATTTCTTCTTGTTCTTAGGGGTCAGTAAGTTTTTCATTCCTCTAGTATGCTTATTTGGTCGCATCTGGCCTTTTGTGATATGTATGTTTAGACTAACCCAATCAGGTGATAAAATATTTTTCTTATAGGTTTACAACTGGAGGGCTAATGAAAGGTCAGCCGATCGCTGTAGAAACTCCTTTCATTTGTGTTATTACTGCTCTTTAGGAAGTTACTACCTCCACTAATCCCCTGGCTAGCAGAAGAAATTGGGTAAGGACTTACCTGCTTCAGTGCAAAGCCAGCCGGCGTCTGTGCTGATCGTCAGTGTTTCATCTAACCTGGATGCCAAGGATCAGATCTGCAAATCACACTCCAAAACTCACGACCTCGCTGCAATCTGAAGTGCCAATTTAGCTTCCTAAGTGTTGGGCCATCCTTTTTTCAAACTGTAAGATTTATTAAGTACTTCCTGATCTATATTTATCGCTTCCATTTTTAGAAAACATTAAATTGAGTTAAACAGGATCTTAACTTTAACAGAAGAATTATTAGTTTTCTGGATTTCTGGATGTGTTGTTTTTTTTTTTTCTTTCTTCCTTTTCTCCATGTTGTGGCTTGTTTATTTTGAACAGGGTGTGGATATATTTTCATTTCACTTGGCTGTGTGCCTTTCCCACCCAGCCACATGAACAAGAGGGAACATCTTTCAATTCCGAAGTTGGCAAAAATAATGGAGCAGCAAAATTCTACCCTTGGGAAAAGGTTAGGTATTCTTTTAAGAATGTGAGAAAAGCAGCAGGTTTTGCCTTAAGGTACCAGGATGAAAACTGGTATCTTTGCATGGGATCTTTCATTACCTCATGGAAGAACACAAAGAATACATGGGAAGATGTACAGAAAAGCACTACAACTTCGAGAGAGTAGCAGCTTTCTTTACTAGGGGTTTGGGGCGTTTTGGATATTCCTTATGTATATTCACCGGGAGTTTTGTAGCTGGTACTGGATGATGTTTCTGGTGTTCTAAAACTCACTTTTCATCTGTACTACCTTTGTTCAGAAGCACTGACATCACTAAGAAAATTATTTCAGTCTGGTGTAGTTTGAATTGAAAAATTATTGATCAGTACTGTATATATGTGAGGAGGCATATAAACAATATATATTGGAATAGCTTCCTATTTTCATATTTCAAGGATTAAAAAAGAGAGTGATTGATTCAATTATGAAGGATCAGAGAAGTTTTAGCCTTGATCAGAGGATGCAATGATTTATGCCATTAACCAGTTCTTGACAGTAGTAAGCACCAGATACTTGACTTGGATTTGTCACAGATATGCTGTGGCAGCTGGAGGATCCCAAGGGATAATTCGCTGCAACTCATTAAATAGGAACAAAATTGTAGTTTGCGATGAGATCGGCAGCAGCAGGAGAGTAGGATGGGGAGCAGCCTAAGAGGAATGTGAGAAGTAGTCTCGCACCCTGTGCTCTGGAGCAACATGGTTTTTTAGCAGTGTGGCTCAAATTAATGTTTGAGTTGGTGCCCCTGTTGCAAAGCTTCTATTTGCCTGCACTCTTTTACAGAGCATGTAAGACAAGGCAGTCTTACCTGTGGGTGTTTGCAGATCTTGAATTCAAGTTTGAGGTGAAGAAAACATTTTCTTTCAAAACATCCATTGTGAAATTTCTTAGTTTAGCAAACTGGGAGCTGTGGTAATAGGAGTTGTATTAGTCCTAAGTGCCCAAGTGTGTGTGTGCTGTCTGTACAGCTACTTAACAGAGAGTGCAGAGAACTGCTGTCATGCTGTTTCTGACAATATCACATGCTTCAACTGTAATTTTTTACACTGATTTCTAGTTTATTGATTGGAGGTTATGTAGGCTCCACTAGTGGGAAATCCTGGTAAGTGCAGCAGAGGTTGAGAAATGGTAGCTTGACTGCTAGGAAAAAGAAACCTTCTGTATTATTACAGAGGTCACCGAGGTTTGTAAAAATGTATGAAGTGGCTGATTTCTGGAGGGTGTATTTTTTGCAATATTTAAGATGTAATGTACTGGCTGTGATATTTATATTCCCCGAAGAGTACAATATTCTGATGTTCTAATGTCGCTGTTCATAGTCAAGCTCTGTCATTATCATTTATAGGTCACAGTCAATGAGATCAGCACTTTGAATGAAGTTCCTGGTTAGAGGAGTTTTCATCCTAATTATGTAATTAACATGAATTATTTTATTAACTTGTGGATGGATGAGGATTAGCAAAATGACAAAAAGCAAAAAAACCTATTAAACTCTTCTGTATTGTGTTTTCTGTTTTTTTGTATGCACAAACCCGACTGTACCATCTAATGGAACAGTTGTTTCACTGCAGGAATTTATATTTACACACGGAGTTTCCTTTGTGGGTAAAACTGTTCTTCATGGTAAGATGCAAGTCAAAAGAGTTCTAAAAATGCAGCAAAGCTAAATGACACAGTGTGACTGAATACACTTATAAAAATGAAATTTCAGGGAATGTACATAATGTGTAATGCATTTATTGGTAAAACATTTAACATCTGTTTCCTATTACTGGCAGTGATACAACTGCAGCAGTTTCTCAAGGAACTTGAAATTGCTAGCACAGTTATGCAGCTTGAAGTTACAAGTCTGCTTGGGACTTAATTCTGGCTTTATTGGACATCTGTAGATGAATTGTTTTTGTGTGATTTTTATTTCTTTCGCTATCTCCTTGGTTTTTTTTTGGGGGGGTTTTTTGCACAGTGACAGTTGTAGTTAGCTGCCTAATTGCAGAGTCATTGCAAATCTTCCTTCTTCAGAGGCTTGCTAATGGCAGTCGTTGATTAACGAGAAACTGCGTTAAGGTGTCATTATATAACCACTGAAACGTTTCGTTCCATTTCATGGTCAGTGGCTCTCGTTGACCCCAGTGATTAGATCATAAATGCAGAAATGTCCTGCTGGAAGTTCTGAGGTTCAGCTAAGGTCAGGAAAGAAGATGCTTTTAATACTGCTTATTGTCAGGTCGTGTTGAAAAGTAATACAGAATTTTATTGATGCATTTCACATCTAGGTTATAAGTTGTTCTTGGGGGAAGTATTGCTCACAAAGATAATTTGGAATATAGGCTGAAAAGAATATAGATCACTGAATATATATTCTCTGATTTCAAGAACAGGTATTTCTACTAATCTTTCAAAATACATGACGTAATACTTATAGATCTGTATATACACCTGAAAGCTTCAGACTCTGGCAAAAATAGTCTTTCACTATTGATTTTATTGTTTGTTTGCCTCCTTTACGCAGTGTCAAAGGTCTCTACCTGCATGTGTAAAATAATCCATAGGTGCTTGTGTAGAATGTTAATGATTACAAAATACGATTAAAATAATAATTAACCAAATGAAGCACTCCCCATGAAGCAATGCTAGAATTAAAGCTCTATATGTACTTTTAAAATTTTGAGATAGTAGTTTATAAGTCTTTTCCTTCTTGGGTGTAATTTCTTGTGGCTGTGAAATGCACACTGGAAACCACATTTGGTTTCAGCTGGTTGAGAGTTTAGTTCTGCTGCCCAAACCTCCGCAAATGCCGTAATGCGTAGAAGTAGGGTATTTCCCCCAGTCTCACTTTGCATGCAGGTAAGCAGGAGATAATCCACATATTTAACTAGTGCTGTACATAAGAGGAATATTTTCAGTTATTGACTATGAGAGAGTGTTGGCTGGTGAAGACTTTTTTATCCCTTTCTACTGAATTGCATATATTTCACTTGCTCCCTTCCAGCCTCTTCCATCTTGCCTTGCTTTTGTCTCAGTGCTTTATCTGCATAGTTCCAGTTCCTCGTTCTTCTTGTCCAGGAGCTGTTATTAGCCAGTCCTAGTCTCTGCCCTCCCTTCCTCTCCTTTGAAAAGATTTATTTCTTTTTTCCGCCCTGCTGTCATGGGCATCAGTTTAAGCCATTATTAGCAAAAGTGTCTGCTGTGCTTGGCATAAGAGGCAAATAAAATGAACATGGCCCTAACAAGCTGGTGATCTTAGGGGAAAGTTTATAATCTAAATTAAATAGGGTACTAAAACTTGCTGTTGTCTATAAAAAATCAATTTCTATAGGTTCCTTCGGTACAGCTAATTTATGGCAGCTAGCTGATCATAGTATTTTTACGTGTGTTCATTTTAGCAGAGGATTTATTCCGAATTATTTAACTATTTCAAACTCAATTTCTCAAAAAAATGTAAAAATCAAAACCCCTGCAAGATAAATCTGTTTGGCCTTCATGGCTTTTCTGCAGCCAAAGTCAAATGTGTTCAGGTTAGCTGGTTCCCATGTTGCCATGCTGTCTAAACTTTCTTCCGGGCTAGAAAATTGATAAGTATCTGATAACCACTGTGGAGACAAAACAGAAACATAAAGATCATATGTTGTGTAATCATCCTGATTACTCTGAACAGTCCTATGCTGCAGGTTTCAGTAATCAAGATTAATTGTGATCTAGGCTACGTGAACTGCCATGTAGAGTGGATTGTAATTAAATAAAAATATAATCATTTTAACATTGTGCCACTAATATGTATTTACAATAGGTAGTACTTTTGAAAAGACTCTTATTCCCTACAGTGATTAGGAAGCTGAGTTATATTTTCTAACTGCACAGATGTTGTTAAAAGCTCATATTTCAGGCCATAAAGACTTATTATATTTGAGGTTGTACAGCAATAGAAAAATGGTTTGTGCACCTGTCTATTGTGTGAGACATTGAAACTAAAAAAATCTGGAACAGTAGAGATTTATGGAAAACCTAACTTGTGTGTATATATAGATTTCAAGTATGTGGTAGGTAATTTATGGTAGGGTATAGCTAACAAAAAAAATTGCTTTGACAGGTCTTTACAACTCAGTGGAAGAAAATATTTAATATAGTGTGTAAGAAGACAATCACCCCTGTTTCAGCTTTCTCAGCATGAGTTAACAGGTCTTAACTTGATTTTTTTTTTTTCCCCATGGTGTCTTTGAATTTTTATCTCGAATGGTACAAATACTCCTCTTTGAGGCTTAATGAACCAAAATGTTTTGGGGTATGTATACTCAGGTTGTTTTGTGTAGGGGCCTAAGTCTATATTCCAGAATATGCTGTTTTATATTCTGACAGCTAGAAATGTAATAAGCTTACATATTTCTTCTTTTAATAAGGAAGGAGTGCATCCTTGTCAACCATAAGAAAGTATAAAAAACTTAGTCACGTGAGTGGATTTCTGCCTATGTGCAAAATTTTTTGGGGTGACTTTTCTCTCTGCTGCAGCTGTTTCCACCTCTTGACCATTGCTTTCATTAGATATTGCTTTGTTGGGTGCCTGCACGTCCACCCTCACGCCTCTCAAGGATAATGGAGAATATCCCAGAAGACCTTTAAACATGCCGGCCGGGTGGGTGCTTGCGGCTTGCTGCCCGGGCGGGATATTCCTTGGAGAGGGAGGGTTGCGGACCTGGTGTGGGTTCAATGGGAGCTGTGCTGGGGTTGGGAGTGTGTCAGACACTGGCAGGGAGTTGGGTTGGCGTTGATGGGGAGAAAGCTGTGGTGTCAGGAATAGAGCTGTCCTGTGCGCTGGGCTGAGATTTTATCTGTGAGCACCAGATACAGTGGGCTTTTTCTAAATGTGATTTTCTTTTAGAAGATGTGCCTGTTAGAACTGAAGGAAATTAAATTCAAACGTGCTCTCCAATAATATTGAGTCAAGCAAATAAATGAATAAAAGCAAAGAAGCTCTGACGAGCAGTGTTGGGGGTCTTTCCCCATCCACCACGCGTTGGACTGGCTGTCCCAGGCGCGGTGCCTTACCCGTGGCTTGTAGGATCATACCCTGCTCTGTGGTCTGCCGGCCTGCATTGCTCGCCATGCAAGCTTTAACTGAGTGACCCATGAACAAAAACTTGGTTAGGAGCCCTGTTCGTCTGCTTGGGGGAAGCATTCCTGAGCTTGATTCCCCACAATTCCTCATGGTGCCGTGGCGGTGGACACTGGGGCCTTCTGTAAACACCCTCTGTCTGCAGCCCCGCCAGGCCACCCCACATCCCCCCTACTCTGCCATGTCAGTCTGGACAATGAAAATATATTTCCTAAAGAAATTATCTCAGAAAATACTACTTTTTTTATAAAAGCATCATCATAATTAAAAATAGAATCATAGAATGGTAAGAGTTGGAAGGGACCTTAAAGATCATCTGGTTCCAACCCCCCTGCCATGAGCAGGGACATCTTCCACTAGAGCAGGTTGCTCAGAGCTCCATCCAACTTGGCCTTGAACACTGCCAGGGAGGGGGCAGCCACAGCTTCTCTGGGCAACCTGTGCCAGTGTTTCACCACCCTCATGGTGAAGAATTTCTTCCTAATATCTAATCTAAATCTGCCCTCTT
>Ga0065711_1037141_pt1 | contig 20145 bp, 8 predicted proteins | sample Hoacrofraction12_FD_59098 | JGI IMG/M metagenome (GOLD analysis project Ga0065711, IMG submission 59098) | Hoatzin crop microbial communities from Cojedes, Venezuela - Epithelial fraction 12 v2 (version 2) | ecosystem: Host-associated > Birds > Digestive system > Esophagus > Crop | place... | reverse complement strand
CCGCCTGGACAAGATCCTGTGCAGCCTGCTGTAGGTGACCCTGCTTCGGCAGGGGGGTTGGACTAGATGACCCACAGAGGTCCCTTCCAACCCCTACTATTCTGTGTGATTCTGTGATTCTGTACCGTTCAGATGCTCCCCAGACAGTCAGGCTGGATCTGCCTTTTCCTTCTTTCAGTTCTATTATCTCTCATCTGTGTGTGTGTCTGACTTCTCTGCTGACCTGGTCCTGCAATCTTGTAAATACTCCAGCATCACAAGCCAGTGCCCCCTTCCCGGCTCTGCTCAGCCTCTGCCCAGACAGGCGGGCGTTTACTCACGCTGGGTTTGCTGGGAGGTCAGGTCCCTTCAGTCTGCCAAGTGCTGTTATTCCAGCATCAATCAGCAGCACTACTGCGGGCAGGTCCTGGCCTGAACACAACATGACGCTTCCCTGAAACATGGCGAGTCCCAGGGAGACACTTCTAAAAATGAACGAATGTTAATCTGCATTTAGGGCCCTGGAAAGAAACAGTTTGATTCAAATGTCACTGCTGACACCCCGACCTTTCCAGGATCCGCCCCCATGTCTAGGTGAAGATCTGTGGGCCTGCTTTTAGGCATCAGAGCCGAAAGGGTAAGCCATCCCTGGCATCAGCAGGGCACAGAGAAAACTGAAAGGCATTCAAGTGCCGTGAAACGAGATTCAGGATGACAACAAACCCAAAAAGAAGCTGACATCTAAGTGCAAGTGCTCTTGTGTGTCTGCGCTGGCGGCTGCACCACCAAAACGAGCTCCCCGTCCGCGGGCGCGAGGCTGTCCGAGGAGGACGGAGAGCACGTTCTTCAGAGCAGTGCCTGCAGAGGAAGCCACGGACCCTCGGTGCTCACAGCAACACTTCGACACAAGATGGAGATTTCAGGAGGAATCTGAAATCAATTCTGACCAGGAATCTAAGCAAAGCTTCAGCTAGAATCACCAGTCACTTACACAGAGGGAATGCTTTTCCATCACACCCTCTCTAACTTTGCAAATACCTACGACCATGGTAAACACAGCAACTTATGGCAGAGTTCAGCACTCATCTCCTAATGCATTTCATGAGGTTCTTTCGAAAAATCCCACCGTTAACTTCTATTTCATTTGTAATACTTCAGACTAGTCCAAGTTTAAAGCAGTTGACACCACTGATCTACTGGAACCACTGATTACTTGATCTCATTTTCTCCCGCTGACACAGTCTGTTGCCATCAGCTGAAACGCACCAACTCTTTTCCAACAAAGCAGCTGACATGGAAATGAAGCATCACCCACCCAGCCTGCTTTCACGGAAAAGAAATCGTGAAAGCTGCTCTTATCGGAGCAAATCTTCAGTTTTAAGAAAAATCTGCAGAGCTTCAATAGATTTAGAGTCGCTTCTTTCTCTCTTTTCTCCCAAACAACTGTACCCATCTCAGCCCCGATCCTTTCAGACAGGTAAATTCCGAGCGAGACGCCTGGATTACCTTCATACGTCGCTTTGAATCCCAGCAAGTTGCTGACGCTGTCTGTCTGGAAGAGGAGCCACATCTGGTGGTGGGTGCTAACGATCAGATCAGGGACTGTGGTGCCTGTCAAGCTGCAAAAATAAACAAGTAAACCGCCTGTACATCTCCCCGAACTTATTTTCCCACCAAAATAAAGGCCAAATATAACTCGGTGGGAGCAGAACATAACAAAGGCAGTGCCAACACAATTAATAACCCCACAACGGAACACTGCCCAAAAACCCGACAGATCTTCAAGACTGATGAGCCTCTCCGTGTGTGTCTGCGTACTACCTGCGCAGTCAGTCTTCTACCACAGCTGAGGGCCTGAAAGTTACTATTATCATCACCATAATAATTACAATTTAGTATCATCATTACAATATATTATCCAGCATCAAGAGTAATCATTTCCTTTCTCACAGAAGCAGAACACAAGCAAACAAAATTCCCAGAACCCATACCGGTGACTGGATCCTCTTCACTGCCTTTAGAGACATTTTCTGGTATTACAAAAATTTACTTTCAACATATTCTCTGCTCCATTTCTATCCTGACAGAAAAGTTCCCACAAAAATCTCAAACCACCTCCAAACCCTGGAAGACAGGGCACAAGCCTCAAACCTGCTGAACGTCCCGTGAGCCCTTGCAAAGTGCCACTAATCCAGGCAGCACGGGGTGATCAGGACACTGCCTGCCCTTCAGCGGTGCTCCCAGGAGAGCTGAAGAGATTTAGAAAAATGTCACCAATACATCCCTATTAATGAGCTGTGTGTGGCTCGTTCAGCCTTTGGGATTAATCACCTCGTGGGGGTTCAACACAGCTTTAGAGCTTTATCCCGCGCCCACACGCGCACCGGTGTGGGCAGTTACACACACCCAAGTGCCCTCCCTGAGCACAGCTCCTTCGCTTCCCTCTGCTTCAGAAAACAGAGTAACTGCGTGGGAAGGGAGCGTTACTACAGGAGTATGAGTGTTACGTTGCCTGTCTTAGTGGCAGTGTTTAATGTTGTTATTATGCTATTCCTGCTAAAGTATAATCTATGATAAATTTATAAATTACCTTAAGTGTGACTACTGCAAGTGGATAGGTGGGGGTTTTTTTCCTGTAATGTTTGCTTAAATCTAAATACATACATATGTATAGATAGGCTTCTGCCTGGCACCGTTCTCAAGTACAATAGCAGCACCTGAAAGACTCCTTGATAAAATTGATCCCCAAGCTCTCCAGGCAGAATTACTGCAAACCAGTACTGCAAGGGAACAAACCCAGCAGCTGTGTGTTGACAGCATCCTCTGAATAAACCTAACTCGCAACCTCCAGGCGTAACTGCTGCAATTCCCAGTTTCCTGGGTAATTGGAGACAGTATGGCTGGTCTGGCAATTACTCTTTGTTTAGAGTCAAATCAAACGACTGCTTGAAGGGCTGGACTAGTTATTCTGCTCGCTTGACATTCTCAACACCAGCTATCGGCCAAGGGCCAGGTTCTTTCCAACAGCCTTACAGGTGTCTGTAGTAAATGGGACCAACCTGGCCATGCACACCTAACTCTCCTCCCCATCCTAGAGACTTTCACCATCACATACACACCAGGGTCTACCGCAGCACCTGGCAGCAGCCACCGCTCACGCCTCGGCCGTGGAATCTGGCGAGTGTGAAATCTGGTGAGAGTGGTTTTCCTGAAATCACATTCACGTCCCCCAAGTCCATCAGAGCTCCCAGTTCTGCCCCCACTTTTGCTCTGTTATTCCTTGGACCTGCATCAGAAACTTTACTGTTCCCAGGGTGCTGGTAAATTGAGAAGTAATCTTGCTTTAATGACTGTTTCACATCCAGAGCGTTCGACGGGGAGTGCAGAAGAAGTGCTATTGTTGATTCTTCTCAAGTTATTTCAGCAGCAGACAGGCAGGAATGAGGAACATTCCAAAAGAAAAACCTTCAGAAAAAGGGGCTTCAGTTTTTGCATGCCTTCCCATTCCACTGTAACAAGCTGAATGATTGATACGGGTGCTTGTTACTTCAGGGAATAAAATCCTCTCTGCAAGTCAGAAAGCTCAGCCTAACAATCTGTTCTGTTCTCCGAGATGCGTTTCACAGGGATGTGAGTGAGACTGGAGACAAATGGTCCCTCCTCCCTCAGCTTGGGATCACGTCTGCTGCTATGCAAGTCAATTCAAATGTATTTCTTGATTTGAAAGGCTGCAGGACCGAGTTCCTCTTGAGTAGCTGAGAATAAGCGAAGAGTAGTGAGAAAATTGGAACTCATATCTTTGACAGGGTTAGGTTTCTGCACATTGATTCCTCCAAAGAAACTCCAGCTTGTATCCAACGGATATCCAGCCTGTGCCGTGAATTCAGCTGACAGCAGGTAAGCGGGCAGCAGCCGCTGAGGAAAGTTGTTTGTGGACTTTCAACCGCGTTCATTACAAATGGAGTATTTCTGTGGTCTTCATGCCTCTTCCACATTTCATTAGTTTTCAATTTATCCTCCCAGATTAAAAATAAACATAAACAAATTCTCCTGCTAGGATTAGCATCGGCAATTTAATGGGAAGCCCTCCTGCACTAGGAGAGGACACCACACGCTACATCTTGCGCAGTCTCAGATTTCCAAATGTGCACTAGCAAGGTGATGAGTAGCTAATATAGAGTGAGAAAATATGGAATGATTAAAATCAAAACTATGAAAAACTTCGTGGGCTTTAGGCAAACAAAGAGGATGGAATGAGAAACCATTTCAGCAGGTCATTACAAACTACTCCCCTGGCAGCAATTTGCACATTTTGACCAATCAGCTGTGAAGTGCTCTGTGACACTTTAATTACAAACACCCTGCAATAATCAGACTTTATATGTATATACACTGCAGGTTAGAGTTCCTGACCTGAGTATCACCGGTGTTCATGTTCTGAAAAGAAATGTACAGGGAAATAAACCTCAGAGAAACAGATTTTGGAAAGGCAAGCAAACATAAAGACAAGTGAAAATGGAGTGGGAGGCTGATTCATGTGGAAAAACAAATGAAGAGGAGGAATTAAAAAACACAGTATGAAATACTCTCTACCAGTTGGAAAGAGTACAACAGCTCTGCTAGAGTAGATTTTGGAGAGTTGTTTGCTCCCAAACATTTTTTTATTAGGTAGAAAAGAAGGAAGTCTTTCAAGTTAAGACACTAGAGCTGGACGCTGTTGGCCCTGGTTCCAGCACCCCGTCCATCACTTCATATATTCCTTCTGAATGTCACGGTGACTCCTCCCTGCTTCTGCTCCAGTGCTCGGCCCCGCAAGTGCCCTCGAGACACCTGAGACTCCGGCCAACACCGCAGGCTTACTTCTTCACTCGCAAGAGGCAAACGATACCCCGACACGGCAAGCAGGCACGCTGCCAGAGGTGGTCAGGATCGGCACATGCGGTTCTGAGCTCCAGGGTATGGAGCAAAACACCTACCACCTACCTACAGAACTTCAGGCAAGCAGCACACCCTTGCATTATCCAAGGTACAGCACCCTGAGGTCTCCAACAGTTTTTAAATTTTGGGTTTCCATAAAGCTAGACAGTATTTTACTTTAATGGTTCAGAGAAGCTATAGTAGAATCATTGTTTCTTCAGTACAGTGGATTTGAATGATATACAATTATCACAACTACATTTGAATGATACACAAATTGATTTCCCACTGACCCTTCAGAAAGGAACAGAGAGACTTTACTGGAGGAAGAGCAAACACAAGCCATTAACATCAGCAGGCTAACGAGAGTAAGCAGCCTTCTGAAAGATGATCAACGCTCAGTCTGTTTCAACTGTAGCATTTTCTAGAGGCTATTGCGAAAGATCCTGACTTACCCCTACGCTACACACGGATCCACTCGCACTACAACCACTTCCTTCGCACGGAGCAGATTCAGAGTGGAGCTCACTGTGCATGCAAAACTACCATTCAGCGAGACACCAGCGCTCAAAGGGGGAAGCACCTCTCTGTGGTCTGCACACCGACTGCCACCCTCCATCCCAACTCTGCGCTCCCAGCACATGCCTTCCTCAGAGCAGCCAAGTGCTCTCACCAACCTCCAAACTGCCTAAAAAACAGCAGACACCAGAAACTGATGCTTACATGCTGTAAAACACAGGGATCAGGGAAAACCCTTGCCTTCAATCTACTAACCCACATGTTCCTTTGCATCATTCTGACTGACACACTCCTTCCAACTGAAACCAGAACTGCCTCCGGTTATCAAGCACTGAGTAGGAGATGGCAAATGCCAACACAGAGCCCATTTCCCTTTTATTCCCGGTATTAGCTGCACTAGAACATAAAGCACTTGGTCTTCAAATCTTCAAAAACAATAGACTGACAAAACAGCAATTCCATATTCTAAAAACCAGCAACATCAGAGATGCCATCTCTTCCTTCAGCACAGTTAGATTGGCCCTGTATTGGTCCAATGCCCTTTCTTCACAACTAAAATTGAAAAAAAAAAATAAAATCAAAAAACAACCCCAAACAACCAAAACACCCAAACATTTAGTTGAGAAACACTGATCTAGGATGGCCTAGAAGGAAAGTAGGACTATCTGCTACTTTAAATGCAGTAAAATGTAAATGTAAAATGCTCAGGATGTCACTCAGAGGTAACGGATTCACAGCCACTTGGCACTGTGAAAAACGACCGCACGCGAAGGACAGCACAGGAGAGAGAAATCCAGACAGTTCTCAGTTTCTGCCTGATCTGCGTTTACTCTTGTGCCCGAACTTTAATCTGTTCCCTCAGCTCCCCGGGCTCAGCCTCCCTCTTAGGGGCCCTGACAAAGGCCGTTCAAGTGAAGCAAAGAGGGAAGAGCCCTTCTGTCAGCTGAAGCCTGACAGAATGTGACGAGGGCAGAGCACACCAGGCAGAGTCAGCTCCCCCCCGCCGCCCAGCAGCACACAAACCCGCCGGCGAGGCACCGCAGGCAGACCGGGACCCTGCACCCACACACACCGCCCGCAGCCAACGCTCCCGCGTGGATTTCCCACGGGACAAGGGACATGCTACTTACACGTAAAGCACAGTTTTCTGGTCTCCGACTTGTCCGCCATCACCCACTGTCAGAGTGTCATATCCTCTTTCTAGTTCAAATTCTTCAAAGGTGAGTTTGATAACCTGGCGAAGATGCAGCATGTTAATATGAATCAACAGCCACGGCAGCCAGCAGATCCTCTTGTCGTCTTTATTTATCTGTTTGTCCATCGAGAAGCAATTTATAAGACCATTAATATCTTCAGGACATCACCAAAGGTGACCGTCCTCGCTTTTAATAGCGCTGTAGCACTTCTCAGACAGATTGAGCTCTTACTGAAATTACCTCTCAGATTTTTCTGCTTTATCTATTGATTTTCTAGATGACTTTATTGATAAAGATATGTGTGTTGGGGTTTCAGCATGCTTTTTTTCACCACGAACCGCTACCGTTTCTTTCATAAACCTGAGCTTATGGTGATGGATTTGAATGTGCACAGAGGCAGCGGGTTTGTTACCTACGGTGCAGCAGAGAGTCTGTCTTTGCTCTGTGTTGCTCAGAAAGTTCCCCTGGTTTTCAGCAGCTTCTGTCAGACCAAGAAAGGCTTTATGTGAATTACCCCTGGGGTAGCTGTCTGCAGACACAACCATCATCAGATCTGTCCACAGCTGTTCTGCTCCTGTGTTTTCTCTCCAGCTCGATCCAAACCTTCCACCCCCACTCGATTTGGGCAGCCTCTACGTATCATCCAGGAGCAGAGGTCCACAGCAGCCGAGAGCTTTGTGTTCCGAGTCTCTGCTGCTTTCAAAATCTCTGATTTTCAAATAGCTGAGAACTACAACGCGATTTAGGGGCTAAAGGTCCTTAATCCAGCCTCGGACAGGGTGGACAAACAGAAAAGGAAGAGAGCTTAATTTGCACAAGCACTTTACATCCACAACACCAGGAGCAATCAACGGCAACTCTGTTTCTCTGAGCTTTCTAACTGAGGGGATCCAGGAAATCCCATGCACACCTGAATGCATCCAGACCTTTGTACCTGTGCCTGTGAATACATTAGATTTCCTAACTCTTAACAGACTAACTTACCAAATTTAGTTTCACCCTACTTTTTGCTGTATCACACAACACAGAAGTTATCAACAGCAATTAACGTGAAAGGACCTATGTGTGTACCGAGGAGCATGGACACGCGATGCCACCCTGTGCCTCTTGACTTGGGACAAGGAAGCAAGGCCCAGGAAAACAAGAATCTGTGTCTTGTAATTTCTTGCCTGTTATAAAAGCAGCATCCCCTGCCTGTGGGCAACCACAGGGGGATAAAAGTCCCAAAGTTAAAATCAAAAGCAATAATTATTGTGTTAAATGCCAGCATGCTTCTACAGCCTCTTCAAGGCTTGTACGGACTCTCTAGGAAGCTGACAACATTTTTCTGTCACAAGCTGCTCAACTTCAACCCCTGAAGAAAACCCTGATCAGACAGACGTTGAATGGCTTGAGTGTTCTTTAAAAAATAACGGGTGTAGACATAGTTCGGACTGAATTATCATGTGCTACCATCTTCTACATATAAATGCAATTAACGCTTGTCAACTGCACAGAAAAGCAAACCAGGTATGTTAGCAGTGACACTCTGAGAATGGGGTATTACCCCAAAGTCCCAGGACTGCGCCACAGGAACCTGTGTGCTACTTCATAGCAGTCTGGAACCATTAATTTTAGTAGCAGTACCAAAATATTAACCCATGCAGATTATTATTAAACCATGTAATGATGGAATAATGTAATTAATACAAAGAACACAGTGCTGTAAAACGGCACACACCATTAGTTAAAATCACTCATTCAAGTAAACTCCATTCTGAGGAGTGTGACCCTAATTAACTAACTAATTACATTCTAGGATACTGCAGCCTTGTGGCACAGGAACAGGATGCTGAATACAATATTTATTTATCCATTTTCCTATTTTCTTTTTGGTCTGAAAGCTGAAAATTATTTCGTGATTCATTAAACAACCAGAGCCCTACCAGCACAGACAAACAGAGGGATGACACAAAACCTCAATTTTGCGCTGCTGAAGTGACAGGAAGCAATTAGCAAAGTCAAGAAAACAGGCTGGAATATGACACCTGATTCGAAGGCTTTGTGCTGCAAAGTGATTTGAAGTGCGGTCACATTCACAGGAAAAAACCCACAATAACTCTCTCCATGGAGAGCAGCACCTCTTGCAGTTATATTCAAATGCTTTACAAGCGCACATTACTCACTTCCCCCGCGCCCTCCCCTGTCCCCAGCATCTGTCTCCATTTGGGATGAATCATCCCCTGGAGGGGCCCATCGCTCTCCACGATGACACAGGCGGCTTGGACAGAGCTTTATTTGGCGAGCTAGACTGCAGGTGAGAGCAACCACAGGAGACATATCAACCAGTAACAGCCATTATGTCAGGCAGGTTCAGCAATAGTTTCGATGCAAATTCCCCAATTATCATACGTGTTTCTCAGTTCCCAAGTGATTTATTTTTCCACTGTGGTTGAAATTAATTCCCATGGCACTGGGGACCAGCAAAAAACCTACATACCCTGAGTATGCCCCAAATAGGTTTGATGTCACCCTCTGTATAGGAAATAATTCCAAGTTGTCAACTGAAAAGCACTATGCCCTTCATACTGTTTATGTAGGTTTCTGAGCAAACTTCGAGGGGATTATGTAGTTCAGCGAATCTGGCTCACAGTTCTTTTCCAAATATAGAACAGATGACTTGCAAATGAGTTCTAAATTCAGCTTCTTGGTTTTCCCATTGCTCATATTAAAAGCTTCATATAACAGGACCCGATCCAAAGACCACTCAAGTCAATAAAAAGATTACCACTGACTTCAGCAGGCTTCAGCTCAGGCCCATAATGCTTTTTATCTTCAAAGTATTTTACAGGCTTTTTAATTAATTCATCTTCAATCCTCCCCTCACCCGTGCTGGGGAATGTGCGACGATGAGATCATCCCCTTCGCACACAACGGTGACGGGAGCCAGGGGGGTGAATTCTCCCGTTTAGCAACATGTTTCTAACACGGGCCGCGCCTTACGCGAGCCAGAGTTTTAGGGGCACTTTTCAGAGGCAGCACTCTATGACCTGCTAGGTAGGAACACCAGCGACCGAGCTGGCACTCGAACTCGCACACCAGCATCTCCCAGCGCTATGCTGGGTTACGGGCATGCGAGCCGCCGCACTGCCCTACGCAGCCAGCCTCCGGAGCGGTCTGCTGGACAGAACCACCCGTCCGTGCTGTGAATCTGCTCGCCCTTCTGTATTTTCATCCATCAGATACGCTCCTGTCTGCACAACCTTCATTTCTGGAGCCTTAATGAGATCTCTGAACAGCAGAAAGCCCTAAGGGCAAGTGATTTGCTTCCACCACTTCCCATCTTCCCAAGGAGCGCTGGAGCGAAGGCTGCGCCTCGCCGGGGCTCCCGGGGCCATGCCCGCCACGCAGCCGCACCGGGCTGCAGCGCCCGGCAGCGCGAGCAGGCCAAGCACTGCGCCAGGAACAAGCAGGCACAGCAGCGGCTTTCCCAAAACAATCAGTGCGTTCCTCGCAGCCCTCCCTGCTTCAAAGAGGCGGGTGAACAGTTTTTCCCTACCTGTAAATTACACTTCCAGGACGAAACATCCAGAAACCCTTTATAAACTGGTATTACTAATAAACTATTTATCGCTTCCAAGAAAAAGAAAACGGCAGGCTCTTTACACAGTTAACACAAGCTGCTGATCTGTCCAGCCTATCCTTATTTTTGTTGTGCTACACCTCTTCACAGCATACGATGTTGCAGCCCATGGAGCACAAACTCCAGTTTGTTGTGCTATTGAATCTCTGCTCCAAGTTGGTAAGTATTGAAATCAAAGGATTTTACCAATTTCAATCCCTTTTATAAAAGGTGAGGATCAGGACTTGCAGATTCTGTTTTCTCATCAACAGTTTATTATTACACAGGTTTAAAAGCTGAGAAGGAAGCTAACCAGGGGAAGAGCAGAAACCTTCTGTGAGCAGAAATCCACAGAGACAGCAAGTTTTTGAAAAATGAGACCATCTGCCCAGGAAGCTAACAAAAGGAGAAGCTTGTCCCATCCCACTGCTGAAGGAAAGCAGAGAAAGTTTGTGCACAAGGCTGGCAGAAAAGCAAATGAACAGAGCTGAAGATTAGACTCCGAACACTCAACACGACAGCAATGTGACAAAGGGTCAATGAAACAGTGGACACGGCCCCGAAGCATCTCTTGGCAATTGACTGCCACCTCCTCTTCACAATTTGTACCAGAAAACCCAAATGGAAGTGTCTGCCTTCATAACACCCAGCACGTGTCTACATCTAGCTCACTGCAACTTCTTTCCAAACACAGAGGACTAGTTTATCTACACAAAACCCGGATTTTGCTGATCTTTGTAAGACAAAGATGCACAAAAACACAGGTACGTGTAGGACGGATCCCACAGCCTAGGATGCTGAGGTATTCAATAGCCTGCCCATGCCCAGGCAATGGACACCCAAGGGTCTGCAGGCCACCGGCTGCAAACCACAGCTGACACCTGAGCAGTAATAGCTGCTGTGCCACGTGGTCTGTTCTCCACTTGCACATTATCCTGATGAAGGAGAACCTCCTGGGTCTGATTAACCAGTAAATCACTCCCAATAAATCAGTGCTGAAAAATATCCTGATTCCACACTCCGGTTTCCTGGAATTTGGGTCATTACTACAACCCCGTGCAGCCAAACCAAGACATCCGCTGGATGAAACGACCAGCTAATGACAGCCCTTAAAATACAAACTCATTCTGAAACTGGAACACAGGAATACTCCTCATTAAAACCATAATCCCCCAGCAATCTGCACTTATTAAAGGCTCGAATGGAGGTCAACGGGGAGGGAGCAGCAGAACCCACCAGGGTCTCCAGCCAGCCCCAGCTCCGGCCAGCGAGGCAGAGGGAGGCGAGAGCAGAAGGCGCCGTCCCCTCAGCAGCAGCGAGCAGGCTACAACGGCGGGTGCTTGCCAGCGTTTCTGCAGACCGTAACAATTTCTAGCAAAAGATGAGATCCTGGGATATTAACATGTTTGTGAAATGCCTTCCTCAGATGAGCGGCAAAAGGCAGAGTGCCAAAACACAGGACTGTCCAGAGGCAAGGACCCAGGCACAACTGAGAGAATAAACCCATGAGCTCAGTGCCTTGGCATGCAAAGTTTGATCATGAGCTAATGGAGATGATGTTAGTAGGAACCCAGAGACTAAAAGGAATGAAATTTCTTGTCTTCTGAGAGCAGAAAATGGTGAATAACACCTCAGAAAGTCTATTTTGAGCTACACAAAGTAATTTTTATGTTCCCATACAGATCTGGAAGAGAGGAACTGGCTGAGTTTGCGGGGCTGGAAAAAGCTGCCAGGCACTGAACATTGCCCTCCCTGGGCCAGTGGAAAATGGAAAGGACTTGATCTTACAAAGGCCAAGGCACTCAAGCTTGTTCTCTACATGGTCAGTGACAACAGACTCAAATCACACATGCAGACCAGTAAATCCCCACCAACCTACCCCTCTTCCAAAGCTCAGTGAACACAGAAGACCTGCTTATAAATTTACAACACTGCATAAACAGCAGCAGATAGAACCATGCCTCCCTCCTCGCCTGCCCTCTGCCCTTTGCAGGGTGAAAGTCCCGTTGGTCAGGGGCCAGCTACCAGCCAAAAGGCAGTGAAAAATCAGTGTTCCTGGCACAGCCTTCCTGCCCCAACTTGGCTTAGCGAGATGCTTTGCTAAGCAGTTTGGCTTTCCACCACCATTCACGCCAAGATATCAAAGAGGCTTCGATTAAAAATAATTGCATTCACTTTTAATTACATTCTTTAACAAAATGAATTTTCAGCAGAGAGGGAATACGACGTGTTGTAGTCTTTAAAGAGTTGAGAAACATGTGGAACAAGTCTGCGGAGGGAGAAGGGGGTACAACATCAGAAACTAAAGATCAGAGATAAGTCCTCTCTGCAGAAGCACAGCTACACAGCATTCCAACCAAGGCACCGAAGTAACGACATGGAGATGTCTCTCCGAGACCTACCTTGGCTGGATTGAGCGCAGTGATGACCCACACGCAGTAGGCATTGTTATCGTACTGGACAGGGTAGTTGGGAGAAGTTATCACACCGCTGGGACCACGAAGGTACGTATCGCACATCCTAGCTGCGAGGAGGAGAAGAGGAGAGATGCGGGAGTGAGCTCTCAGCTTTGGGATGCACACTGTGTTCTTTCTTTAAGGAGAAGAGAGAAGTAGAGATGCACACAGCATGGAAGTGCGGGAGAATTAAAAATTGCTGCTCTGTGTTGTTTTTGCTAGCCAAAGGATTCCTTTTTTTCCATGTAACATAGATGAAGGATTTATCTGATGAGTAGTGAGTGCGGCGTTTCCAGGGGCTATGCAAACAGATGGTGGACCACCAGACCAACCAACAACCACCCATTCTCTAGTGCTCAGACAGATTGATTCAATTTTTACTGTATTAAAGCCCTGACAGGAAAACTTTCACATCCAGGACAGTGAAAGCAAGGACACAGAAGAGGCCAGGTAAGACACAGTTCCTTCTTAGCATCCCAGAAGGCTGTATTTCCTTTCTTCATTGCAGGCCAAAAGAAGTACTGTACAACAAGTATTTATTAATTATGTAAGGGCTGACTTCATTCTGGCATGGCTGTGGACTCAACCAAGATGGCAGCTCAGCTTTGTAGCTTAAAGAAATCTTAAGGCAAAGAAATCTTAAGGTAAAGCAGGAGCTGAAAAGTGCTTAAGTGGGGAAATTTTTGCATTGCTTTGATGTAATATTTAACCAGAAAATGTGAAGAACAACTGTGCTCCGGTTTTGTAACTGCCTCTGCTGTTGTGATGGATCCTCAAAATTATTCTCTCTCCAAACTCAAAGGAGCTGTATTTGCACGTAGCATCTGCAAAGCTTTTTTTCCCCTCCAAATAGTAGTCAAGCAGGGAAAATGATCTCCTGGCCAAACTGTCTGACTAGGCAGGTGGTCACAAGGGAACGTGAGGAACTCCGAGAAGCAGCTCGGGAAGGAGCTGAGGGCAGCTACCCACGATGCCTCAACCGCCTTCCTCCTGCCCCCGTGTGACCCCCTCCTGGAGTCTGTTACACATGTCCCATCCTACCGTACAGAAAAAAGGTAAATCCCGTTATTCCCACTGTAAAAGTGGGGAACAGGAGCACAAAGGGATTAAGTGAGTCTCCCAGGACCCAGAGGGAATCTGCTGTAGATGGAGAAGCTGAAAAACAGTCCCCCGACAGTGGCAAGAGGTTTGATCACGGGGTATTGGAAATCACTGCAGTCCAGCAGGTTAAAAGCTGGCTCACCAGCACCCTGATTCCTGCAGTTTGAGAAACTCAACATCCAATAACAAAATGGAACAAACAGAAAAAAGTGCTATAAAGCTGAAATAAAAAGCAAATGAAAACTTTTTAAAAAGAAAAAAATCCCAAAGTTAGCAGTTAAAAAAAAAATTAAGTTGATTCATAGAATCATAATAATGCAGGCAAATCCATTCTTATCTCTTACAAGATGACACCATAAATTTCCTTTATAGTGTCACATATTTTTGCCAAATATCCTCTTACACCGATTCAATTTATTCTAGGCTTGTTTCAAGAATTAGATGGGATTCCAAAGCCTTGAAAAAATCTGCAGACGAAATTAAAGAAAAAAGAACTGAAAAAATACCAATTTATGACTTTAAGAGCTTTAGAGGGATTTAATTAAAAATATTACAAGTTGTTCATTATTAGCATTACAAATATCAGAATTATGCATGCCACTTTTTAGAGAGGGAATGAAAACAAAATGGCCAAGGGCAAAATGGGTATTAGGTTCTTTCCTACCGAAAGAAAATTCCATTCGCTGATGGCTCACAGCTGGGCCACGGGATAATCGGGATCACGCTAGTCAGGAACCCCAGTCTAAGTAATCCCACGCTGCTGCCGAGTAGCAGCAAGTTCCATTTATCAGAATCTCCCTCCATCTTAGCTTCTCCAGATTTTGTTTTACGCTTTCACCTTATCTCCCCTCTCCTCCTTATCCCACAAAGAGGAGTATCCAGAACAGAGAGAACAGAGGGGACAGAAATCATCACTAAGAGGCGAGGATGTTGTGCACAGGTATGAAGGACACAAATATAATGGTGCAGAGCTAATAGCTGGTGAAGCTCCATAGCTAATGAAATAGCTTTATTACTTCCACTATGTGCAGGAACCGGTGTTTTTCTTAAAACCTGAATTTCTGGAATCAAAAAATTGCACGAGAACCAAGGAAAGGTATCTTCCTCAGACTTGTGCTGAAAAGACTGAAAATTTGAACTTCTATTACACTCTCCTGCTCTCAGAATGACCATTAGAAAAGAATAAAGATCCTCTTGGCTTCTGACCACGAAGCTGGCGAGACCAAACTCCTGTTCCCAAGAGCACAAATGCCCCCGGAGCGGTGCTGAACACGTCGCAGTGCAGAGCTGAACCCTCCCCACCGGCTGCGCGCACCGAGAGGGGTTCTTCTAGCTGTGCCCTTGTCTGAGGCCGGGCTTCAAAACAGAGCCGTACCATGGCCACGTGGCGGGCTGAGGTTAAGCGCCGCGTGAGGGACCCTAGCCAAGCCGTGACAAACTTCAGGACAGAATGGGCGATGCGTGAAGGGGGCATTAAGGAGATGGGTTTTCTCGTTAGTCCTAATAGCGAAGTAAAAAAATGCTTGTCTTCTCACCTCTGCACACTGGCCTGTGGTCACTCCACGCAACGATTATGTCGCTCACTCTCTTACAGGTGATGCTTTTGGACCCTTGTAAATCATAGCCCTCGTTACAGGCGAACTGGATGCTGGAGCCTAACCTAGCGGACAGAACAAAGGCGAAGTTAGCAACCGCGACACTCCTGCAGCAGCGGGCTTGTCGCTCCCCACCACCCCAGTGATTCTCCAGCTCGTGACCAGAGGGAGCTCCCTGGCCTCCAGGCAGCAGCAGAAACGAAGCAGGGGCAAGGCTGGGCCTCACGCTTTCCTTGTGCCGGGTGCCGTCTGCCCGAGGTGGTGACAGTCCCGGACAGAGCTGGGTCTTTCAATGCACCTTCAGCAGAAACTGCTCTCAGTGCAGGAGCACAGACTCAGCCCCAAGAGATGACACGCTCAGCATTCTTATAAATAAAAAAAAGTATCTTTATCTACTACTGAAGGATTTGTTCTTTATTCTACCACTTTGGATTCAGATCCTTCGCTGGTTTAAGCCAATGCTGTGTTATTCACTGAAGCGACCCAACGCCGGTCCGCAGCAGCTGACGGTTTATCCTAGGGCATTTCGGGACCAGGGGGAGCTCCCCTTCCTCCGCCCTGAACCCCTCCGATCCATTTGCTGGATTTCAGGAGAATTTGATAGACTCAGGTTAAACTGAAAGACACTTTCGGTGAACAAAACAGCCATCGACAGCAACGTAAGATTAAATATTGATTCACCACTGCTAACAGCAGGCTGCTTCGTTCCCGCACACTTTAAATGAACATGAGCAACTACAAGGGAATAACAGCATTGTTTTAAACTTTATAAGAAAACAATTATCTAGCACCACATATACTTATTGACAAGGAACTGTACCAGTGCTTTGGGAAGTCACCTCAAATTTACTAGGGGCAGGGCCATGCTGTGACTTAAGCTAATTTCAGAGTGATTTCTTTGGTGTTTAAGACAGTTCTTTCTGCACACATGGGAGGGGGGAATGACAACAAACATTGATTATACAAGCCTGGCTAAACGCCTGTATGGTGAAGAGAGAAACACTCTGAAAGAGAGATCACCACAAGCGCTCGGCTGGGACACGGTCTCCCCAACACACGTGCACATTTCTCCACACTTGTCCCACACCACGCCAGCCTCAGCAAGCTTTTGGACACAGCACGTTCAGAGGTGAGCAGATGGCCTCTAAAACCAGACTACGGGATGGCGAGGAGCACACACAATGGATGCAGACAGGAGCTTTGCAGCATGCAGAAACACACAGGTAAACGGTTCTTACCTAAAATCGTTGCCTATTCTTTTGCCTCTCTCGGGAATCCCAGGGTCTGGACACATATTATGTCCCTGGGACACACCAACCTGAGTTACTACAAAGCAAAAACAGCACATACAGAGACAGAATAGCAAAAGAAACATTCTTTCATCAACTGTCTTGGTGGATGTGGAGAGAAAAATGGCAACTGGTAGCTCGAAAACCTGAACATGTTCCATTCTGTTCAGAGAAAAACAACTCTGGAAATAAATGTAACTGGAATTGTTTCAGCTCAGCTTATACACCAAAGTGTTTTCTAGGAAATGCCAGCAAAGGACGCAGTTTTCCCTCCATTCCACTACCGAAGTACCTCTGAAAAGCGTGTTTTCATTCTACAAAATGACACCAATTAACCAGCCCATTTGCAAAGCCTGTGATTACCAGGGCCACCTGTGCCAAGACAAGGTGACAGCCCACCGCCCCGCCGGAGCCCGCCGAGGGATGCCAGGGAAGGAACACCGCGAGGGAAGGCAGGCGTGTGGTACCAGGGGGAAATCAAGCACAGAACACAGGGGAGAAAGAAGAGGGAAATGCCAGTCTAGCATTTTAAAGCAAGTAATTTAGTTTGAATATGAAAAATTTTATGGAGCAACCTTAGTGTAACTGCCAACAAACATGAAATCTATGCAGTGGTGATCAGCGCTGAATAAACACCTTCAGACGTCATTCTCTGCCTCCCCACTTCCACCTTCCCCTCCAGTCTGTCAAATGGCGCAAACAAGCATGGACTCGGGGTGGATATAGCCTGGGTGGCTCCAGGATGAGATGAGATCTGGCAACGTACTGATTACAGTTCTGAATTCCAGCAACTACCAAAATGCATGATAATATGGGACAAAGGGATGATTTTGTCGTAGCAGTTTACGCGACTCAGTTTTCTCGTATTACTAAGGGAAGGACGCAAAGAAAACGCCACACTTCTCGGCAATGATGCAGCAGCAAAGCATGACTCTTAAGCGAGCATGGTTCCGTTCTACCTCTGCCTATCGCCAGACGAGAGGAAAAAAACCTCAAATATACTTCAGAACATACTGTGTTATCCCAGTGCCCAAAAGACCGATGCCAAATGGATGCTGGTGCGGTGATAAAAGCATGCGTCTCGGACCAGACACGTGGGCTCAACAGTTTGATCTGCATGGCAGCAAACGCGGTGAAAGACAGAGGTGCGTGCACGTCAGTACTGACAGGGCAAGGTAAGCACATGGAGTGCCTGCACAAACACAGGCTGCACAGCGTGAACACACAACAAGGCAAGACCATCAAACATGGTAATTATTCATTCATTAATTACACCTCGTGTAGTCAGGCACTACAGCTGGAAGATATGACACTGTTCCAGAAAGGACGGAAGGATCAGTCCGCTCCCGCTGGTACAGGGCTTTCATCTGAGCATCTACACCTAACTGCTGGCTACCTACACCGACAACACTACAGCTCCCGACCCCTCCTCGGCTCTGGGCACCAACATCTCATGCCCTTCAACTCTGAAAGGGGCTCTGCCTCTCCTGGCTCCCCTTCCACACCCGCTCCCAGCCCCCCATGCCAGAGCTGAGTCCGTGCTGCTGCGTGCGGGACCCGCAGGGATGGGCTGGGGCTGTCCCTGCCGCTGCACCGGGCTCGGGCTTTCGGCAGGACACTTCGGTGCTCCGCAGTCTCCTCGCATGTTCGAGGGCACAGGAGTAACAGAGAAACAGCTTTCTGGGAAGCCAGGCTCCTGAGAGACCGTTTTCCCTGTTCTGCATATTCATAAACTCACGGTAAGCTCAGTCACGCAGACAAGCAGAGACACCAGCAAGAGACAGAAGCATGAAAGCAGCACACGGCATCTTTTGACGGCTGTGTTTTGTAGCTACAAAGCTTTGCTCCACCATTCTCAGATCCTCATGAGTCTGAACCTACACCAGAGGCAGAAGGAAGGGAGTCCCTGCCCAGAGCAGGGATTCGTCTCTGCTGTCTTCAGCAACCACACCCTGGTAATTGAAGCCGCCGTGACGAAACCCTGCTCCAGGCGTGGGTATCTCCCAGATGTCTCAGAGATGCAAAATAATTGGGTGATCCTTCTGCAAACAAAACCACCAGCTTCCACGAGCCCTTCTGCTAGTGCCTGAAATTATATGCTGCTTCGGAGAAATGAAAGGTCTGCTGAACAAAGTACAGAGGTGACGCCGTCTTCCTCGGGGTTTCTCCAGTCACTCCCTACCCACGCAAACAGGCTGACTGCGCACACAGGCATCTCCAAACAAAGTAAAATTAACGCATAGGATGGAGGGTACCAACTAGGGTTGTACGTCACAAGTCCGTATGGTATTTAAGGAAAATACTAAGACTTCTCATCTTACTCCTGTGCCTTCTCCAGAGTAAACACACACTAAATGAGATATGCCCACACCGTACAGATGGACAACCACGGCTTCTGCAGATACGGCTGCGTCCAAACGCTCGTATGCTCCTCCTTGCAGAGCAGATCACCAGACTGCCTTCCCACATCCAGATCTTTCTCCCATGGTAAAAGGCTAGCCAGACAACATCTTTTATGCCCATGTAACCCTGCGCTGGTATCACGCCCGTTTATTACGCCCCGTATCAGACGACGGCCAACCTTGCAGTCTCTGACGCAAAGCTTCAGGAGCGAGCCAGGCTACGGACGACCAGCAAAACCCACCGGCACCAGCGGGCAGGCTGTCGGTTACCAATCCCATTCCTGAAGACTGAAAACAGTTCTTCTCTTGTTAGCTAGCATTTTATTAATATCTCTGTTACACATGTAGATAAACCAGAGAGCAGATAAGATAAAACAGAGCAAGGGGGAAAGGAAAGATATCTCCATATCATGATAGTCGGGACATTTCACTCTGTAAGTGCAAAGAGCAAAAGAAAAGGAGACGATGCATTAGATGGTCCCTTATAGCAACTTTTGTTCTTCTGGTTTTTGTTTTAAACACACACACACGACCATAACTAAACCAAAGGTTACAAACCACATTTTTTATGCTGAGAACTTGCTGTCAGCGCTGTGTTCATCTTCCTGAAGGTTTGACTGATCTATGCCTGGGCTGCACACTCCAAAATGAATCCCTCAAGGTTACCAGGAAAACAATACATCTTAAAAACTGTAATGAACTGTTCCATTTCTACATTATAGGCTCAAGGATTCTCTCCCCCAAACCATGGAACTAGCTTCCCACCCTTTTATTCTCCTCCTGATTTTTTTCAGCAACTTCCCCCTCCTCGCGTCTTCAGTAACCGCCGGTTACGGTCGCTTTGTTTGCCACCGCCGTTTACTCCATCTGCCGAAAGAACTGAGACCTGCTTTAGTGCTTTGTATCTCCCCACGTTAATAAAGCTCACTGACAGACTCCCAAGGGACGATTTTTTTATTGAATTTAGGAATGTAAAATATGAACTACAAAATAAAGCAGCATCTAAAAGGTTTTACAAAGACTCAACGTTTCTCAGCATGAGAAATACAGCGAAAGCCACTGAGCTTTTCTACTGCCGTGGGGGGGGGGG
>Ga0065711_1037140_pt1 | contig 20145 bp, 2 predicted proteins | sample Hoacrofraction12_FD_59098 | JGI IMG/M metagenome (GOLD analysis project Ga0065711, IMG submission 59098) | Hoatzin crop microbial communities from Cojedes, Venezuela - Epithelial fraction 12 v2 (version 2) | ecosystem: Host-associated > Birds > Digestive system > Esophagus > Crop | place... | reverse complement strand
CCAGAGAGGTAGTGGAGGCCCCATCCCTGGAAACATTCAAGACCAGGTTGGACAGTGCTCTGAGCAACCTGATCTAGTTAGCGGTGTCCCTGCTCGCTGTGGGGGGGGTTGGAGTAGATGACCTCTATGGGTCTCTTCCGACCCAAAACTTTCTATGATTCTATGATTCTATAAGCAGCTGCTCACTCTGCTGTAGTCACTGTCAATGTCATGTTCAAAAGACATGAAGGAACTTGGGAAAATGTGTGACACAACCTGTGAAATTAATCTATGTGAACAGAAAAACTAGTTGTGAGTTTCATTACATCCTTAGATACTAGTGTCATGGTATCCACTTCTGGTGTTCTCTATACAAGGCTTTTGCTCAAGAAAACATATTATTTGGAATCTGGTTGTATGAGTACCTGTCTCCATAGCATGTATGTTCTGGCAAGATCACTGAGAATTACATAGCAAAAGAACTCTTTCGGTGTCAAGATGTGTTCAGATATAGTTTTGTGTCTTAGGTCCTAGTTCAGCTTTACCTCAGACTCAGACATGGTAGGTAAGATTAAAAGAGCTGAAATTTTCTGCTAAAATTTGGAATTTTGTTTTTTGTGCAAACATATTTTTAGTCTGAGTCCTGATATCTTTTCCACTTTGTTGTGAAGAAGAAATGTAATTCTCCATGCATGAAAAAAACTGGTCTCTATATCCCTTTACAGATAAAGTTTACAAACACTCAAAAGAAGTCCACATTTTATATATATTCTTTCTGGCAATGTATGTATGTATTTTTTTTCATTAAAATCCCATTAATAGTCTTGTTTTCTTCATTCACTCACATACCCAGAATCTGGACCAATATTACTTCTGCAGGAAGCTAAAATTTAAATATATCAAGCATCTGAACAGAAAAATTTCTGGAAAAAACAAGAAAAATTCATCTATGCTATGCTTTTTCTTGTTGATAAAGTGAACAAGGTTGAAACAAAACATTGAAAAATTTTTACACTGTTTTCCATAACATGGATAAAAGTACATATGAAATGTATTTTAAAGAGAAAAAAAACACCAAGATCAATCTCACAATGAATTTTTAAAATACAACTACGTGGTCTAACTCTTTTTATTTTTTTCCTTAGCCAACACATTCCAGTGGGAATAGATACTGCATTAAGGGTTTTTTTTTGTAAAATATCTCCATTTCCTTCCAGTTTGCAAATCAAATTTGTGAGTTCGAAGTCATTACTAGAAATGATGCATGCAACATACAAAACATTCCTTTCTCTCTAAAAAAACTCAGTGTAATTTAATGTTTTCTACATTAATATTTTTTTTTTTCCTAATACAGGGACTGCAAAACAGCCATCAGTTTAAGAGACATTGTGAAAATTTTGTCTTGGTTTTGGAAATTTTCGACCAGAATGAAGTTACTCTCACTGTGACAATCATGATCATGTCTATGTCACCTCTTGCTCTCTTCTAGAATAAAATGAAAGAGATTCACCTGAAGAGATGAATTATAATTTAAGGACTGAAAGTAAAGCTCTCTATTCTTTCTTAGATTAAAAGAGTTAAAATTTTAACATTGTGCAACAGAGTTGTGGATACTACGTATTGAAGAGGGGAAAGGGGAGAGAGGTAGACATAACACGGCTATGTCTTGGTGAAAGTTTAAATTTAAATTGCTAAATATCAAGCTGGGATCTTTTTGGTGTGTTAAATGAGGCAAATATATTGTAGGACAGCAAAACCACAAATGAAACTGATGGAGTTCAACCATCTTTCACGTCAATAGAGCTCTAATTGAACCAGCAATGACCTCAGATACCTACTGACTATGAAGTGTTGATTATAAGGGTCATCTATTGTCGATTTCTTACTGTTAACCTAAAAAATCTTACAAAAATTCTGCCACAGTGATGCAGGGACCTAGGAGAATAGTTACACTTTAAGTCAGGTTTGAACTGAAATTTCTGCTTGAGCAATTTATAGTCTCATTTTCTCTTTTATGCAGAATGTATCATGTCCTTTGGACTAAGATATTTCAGTGTTATTGTATTCACTGCTTAATGGTGAAACACTGACATTAAGTGTTTATATAACTGAGTTACTGCTACTTTTTTTTTTCTTTAATCTCAGAAGCACTATATCACTTGGGATAAGATACCTCTGCTAACTTCATACGGATTCAATTAAATGAAAATAGGATGGCTGCATGTACAAAGCCCAAAACAGATACAAGTTGTATTTGAAGCCTGAGCTAAAGCACATATTTTGGACTGGTTTTTGTCACAGGATCAAAAAGGTAAGGGCCATAACTTCTTCTCCCAAAGACATATCCCTTGGTTTTCCTGAAGGTTTTTTTAACCCTGCAGTTCAAATGTAGGGTGCAGTGTAATTAGTCATGAGATATATTTTAAACTAGAAAATATGGGCAATTATTTTTCATAGCCATTTCTGAAGAGAACTAAGTGCAAACAAAATGTCCTTTTATATAGATGAACTTCTTAGCCCATGCTAGTATTTACATTGTCACAGGTATGCTGTTATTAGTACTTGGGATAACTCAGATATGTCTACAGCGGTAGTAATCAGAGATCTGAACTGTTAGATAAATATACCCTTAGTCACATTGACCTGTAACAGATGTGATTACTGCTAAGCTGAAAATAAAATCAGTGTATGAAGAGACTTTTCTTGGAACAAGGAATTCAGAAAAGTAGAATATAGCTTATGTAAGTGCAAGGCATACTGTATGCGTGTGTAAACATAAAGGTATTTGATGAATTTCTAAAGGAACAAAAACTAATATAGTGTGGACTGAAAATGAATGAAGAAATTGCTAAATGATAATAAAACCAAAGCTCTTGCTGTGTATAGATAGCATTCATGAATGCCTTGCTGTAGTGATGAGCATAGTTTATAACTGATGATTGGTTTGGTCCAGATAAGGAATGAACTGTGATGGTACTATTTATTGATGTTTTGATGTGTTGCAATATGGAACTTGTACTGGAATTGGATAAATCAGAGTAGAACCTGCAGAATTCAACACTCCTCCCAATGTCTTCAACAGCAGTGAAGAGCTACATAGATAACAAGACATCTGCAAATAGTAGAGCATGTTATACTTGTTACAAAGAGAAAAACAGTTTGCGTTCAGAGTCAGTTTTTGGAAATAATGGGATAGACTTTCTCAGGATTTCTTCTCTCAGCACTTACATTTTTCTTGAACATGGCTAAACAGTAGCTGTTATTTCTAGTACTAAGGCAAATCAAAGCATAAATGTGGAGGATTTGTGATCATTCTTTTTTTATGATTAAAAAGTCACAAAATAGAGTCATGGTTGAGCTAGAAATGAGAACAAGTGCTCCAGCTGATATCAGACACAAATACTCAAAGCATAGCTATGCTTAGGTTGCAACAACACAGAACAGAAATGCTTAGGTCATAGCAGCATTGTTTAATTTAGGCCCGACTACTTTGTATAAACAATGCTTGCCTCACTAACAATCATGCTCTTGAAGAGGAGCTAACAGACAAAAGGGGATAACAGATAAAAGGGGGGCATCCAGCCCAGAAGGCGCCGAAAGCTGGACGAATGCTGAAGAAGCACGAAGTTAATAAAGATCAAGAGTAACTAGGAAAAAGGTAAAGGAGGCAGGGGGAGATTGTGATCACCGACTCAATTCAGAAAGAAAAAGACTGCACCCCCCCATCTTGCGAGCATCCATAGTGAAGTAAGGAAGGAGTATACTTCTAAGATAAGTGTGTAATGCAATGAACCAATCAGAATTCAACAAGTTATTTCTTTGTTTTTGTGAGAGTATATAGTGGTTGTGACTCGGCTGATCGGGGTTGCTAGCTTTGTGGAATTATGACCTAGCACCTATATCTGCGCAAATATGCAATAAGGACAACACCTCTGCTCTGTGTGTACATTGGCATACTGCACACAGGGTGAAAGATCCCACTTTTGGAACAACTGAGCTTCTCTGCTCAGTTTATTCTAGATAATACTCTCTCCCACTAACTTTAATTTCTTCCAAATGCAGGATCAGAAACAGAATCTTCTTGTGAAAAACTCAAGAAGCTGGTGTTCAGATTATGTATTAGAAAGCACAAATCAATTACTAGACTATTTGTGATACACTATCTGCAATACTGCTGCAGTTTATTTAATTAATGAATTTTCATTTCATTGACATTTGAGGGTTTCACTGATTTATCTAATGGAGAGATCCACATCTCCTGAGTTAATGGGAATCTCAAGGTGACTTGAAATGAGATTTTACCCTTCAGTTTCAGCTTTATAATCACTAAATTTTTTCAGCTCACCTCTCTGCATCCTATTGCAGTGGTCATGTACAGGTCTTCAAAAATAGTGGCAGCCTTTTCATATTTCTACAAGAAATAAAAAGAGCAACCAGGTTCAGAGTTATTCTTTTTTGTCACGGTGATTCTAACAGTACAGGAGAAAAGTGTCTAAATGTCTAAAACAGCAATTCCCTTTTTCCCCACTGCCTTCCACTCTTTCCCTTTCTCTCAGTAAAATCCAACACAGTCATTCATGAAGTATTTAGCCAGAAGTTACAGGCTATGTCTTAGCCATAGATGAAATATGACCTGGAGCAAACCTTCCAGTCCAGGCTTACATCCTTTCATAACTCTCAGTCATGATGAATGGTGCTAGATTAATTTGTTTGTAAATGTAGACTTGATTGTACTGAGTTCATATTATTTTCAATTGCTGTGAAAATCTTTGTTATGATAACAGGTTTATGACATTTCACATTCTTTGCAATAACTGTCAGAAGTGTTATACAGTCCTTGAAAGATAATAGTAAACAGTTACTTCTGATTTTCTGAGCTTTCTGAAATTTCACTTGCTAGGGACAGTTTTTCATGATTACAGCTTTAGTAATCTGTAAGCAAAGAGAGCAACAAAAAGCAGCAAAATGCAGAATACTGAAAAGACTAAAAAAGTACATGTAGACTGCATATACTGTAGTCTCCCTTGAATTTTAAAATTTAAGGCTAAATTCTTATGACAAAGGCTACAGTCCTGTGAGTGTTCTATCCGTGCCTAACATCATGTATCAAGTTACCTTATCTAAGAAAAAGATGTTTATTCTTTTGTCTTGGTGTTCGTTTTCTTTGCTTTGTTTCCTATGCATATGACATTTTGAGAAGCAACTGTAGATGATAAATTCGTACTCTGGTTATAAAGCCATTCAACAAAGCCAGAGGGGACTTAATGAATTCCTTTTAGGCTTTTTGCATTGAACATATACTCATGTATGAATGATCATCTCAATTTGCTAGGGCTGCAATACAGAAAACTGTGTGGCTCTATTACAGTAAAGGATATTTATAACTTCTCTGAACTGTTAGGATATGACTGAGTGTAGTGCAATATCACATGAAAACGGAATATTTATACTAATTCTGCTCCTGCCAAGAAAGTCCTTGTGTGGAATATCAAATCACTGATGTTTCTTGTCTTTTATTTTTCTTTATTTTTTTTGTTTTAATTCACAATATTTTGTTCTGTTCTGCTGCAAGATCTAAGGATATATTCAGAAGTTTTCTAGAATTTTAAGTGGCTGTGTAATGCAACTATATCCTATTAAGTTGATATCAGTCATAAATTTCGGTGCTTCTGTAGCATCAGTTCTTCGTATCTGATACTTGCTGGCACAGTGTTTGACAACAGGGAGCCAGGGAATTCATAACCAAATTTAGCACACTACTTATTCTTAAAGTAAGATTTTACCTGTCATTGTGGTATGAGGGCTGCTTTAGAAAATGGCAGCAATGCTTTGCTGAAGAAGTAATTAAAGCCTGTGCTAAAATCCCTAGGGCTTAAGTATCACTGCCATGGTACTAGATGCTAGCTTGTTCATGATATTTATTGGTCTTTTGTCTTTCATTTGCTTTTGGTAACTAGGCCTTCTACTCTGCAGCTGTAATATACTTTGGGCAGTTGTTGATCTACCCTAGTCTTGTGTAGCAGAAATTTATTGTGACCTGTTTTATGGCTTTTGCTTGTTCAAGTGGAATATAGATAGTGCAATGTCATAAAGCACTTGGTTGAAATTGTTAATCTTTGGCATATGTCACTAGAACTGTGAGGTTTTGTGTTTTGTTTGGAGGTTTTTTTAAGCATTTGTTCAGCTTTCTATATTACAAGCATAAAGTCATGCAAATATATAACATTGATGATGGAGTTGATGAATAGGAAAGGCTTAATGGAAAAGAGGACAAAAAGATTTGAGTGTAGAAGGTTGAAGGTCCACTGTCTGCCAGGTTGATAGTTTGGTTGCCAAGATAAATTTTCTGTTTTCTACTGCTGAGTGTTTAAGTGATCAAAGTAAAAGTAGACAACAGTGATCTCCACACAGACGAGAGATCAACAAATATATTTGTTATCTTTCTACTTCTCTTCATCTGTAGGTGATCAGTGGTGGCGTGTGATCACACCAACTGCAACTGGATTCAAATCTAGTTTGCAGTATTGGACATCATCTTGAAAGATTGATTCAAGTGCTTTGAAAAAAAAAATAAAGAAAAAAGGAGAAAAGGGACTTTCCAGGCTTTATAATTTGAATCTGCAAAGTCAATGTTCCCTACAAGGTTTTGTGTGGGCAGGCCTTGGGATGTTAGTGAAGAACGTGCTATGCTTTCCATGAAAATAATACAATAAATAGTTGAAATAGATAGGACTCTGATGTCTGTTTTAATGACATTCTTAATGATGTTCAGGTATATTTTTTTTTACTAAACCTGTGTAAACTGCTGCGCATTATAAAAAGTCAATGCTGCTGGCAAAGAAGTTGTTATCTATCACTTTTGATACTTTGAGTGGTAGGCCAGTTTTATCCTGCAATGCAAGGTAGACATGAGGCATATAGTAAATTTTCCTGCATACAAAAGTAAGTATTCATTGCTAGGTAGCATCATAAAAAGAATATTAATTCATACCTAAAATTAAGCAAGCTCATAAATATTTCCAGAATTTTCACTTAAATTATTTTTAGGATGTAGCACAGCTTCATAATCTATTTTTCAGTTGGGATAAACCTTCATGGCTTCATAGTTTCATTGGTGTTGTGTTGGAAAATCTGATGATCATCTACTTTAGTAATAAATTTATGTTATGAGATTATTCTCATAAGAAGAATGATTCTTCCTCATAATTCTTCTGAGAGTCTGTCAATAGACCTGTGACATACCTTACATTCCTTACAACACTGAGTCTTAAGAATGAAACTAATAATTATTTTAGGAAGACTGTCTCTGTGAAGTATGATACCATCTTGTCCTTGATGCTCATAAAATTGCAAGAAAAGCATTTGAATAACTAGATTTATCATTTACTTGTGTGCAAAATAAGATGGAAGAATAGCAACTACTTTATTAATGTCCTAGTCTTCAAAGTTGATAAACAGACATTCAATCCAAAGCAGCTGTGTAGTTCTACTAGGCTTCCTTACATACTCAGGTGCTTAACTGTTTACTTAGATGAAGGATACAATTGCACTGCTATGTCTTTTATGTTTTTCTCTTATCCAATTTGTCTTGGAATAAGAATGTAATTAGGATGAAAGTCCGTCATGTTCTTGTTCATTAACATTTCATATGAGTTAGAGTCATAGGAATGCAAGTGGTCCTGGATCCACCAGCTATTTCAGTGTTTAAATAGGAGCTGTATTTCATTCAATGTTACAAAAGTTACATTTCATACAGGGACAAGGAAACTGCATTTTTAATTACTCTTCTGCGTCACCAGCCTTACTGTAAAGCACAAATCATAAGTTAATTAGATTTGGTAAAGATAGCCTCCAGGTTAAAAGCAAAACCAAACCTAAATATAACCCAACCTACACAATGCTACACAATGACAGGCTGCCATGTTGATAAATGTTTACACCACTACATTAAGTGCAAATTACCTGATTTTGTAGGAGGTCACATCCTTTGCTCACAGTGATTGAATGAATAAAATTCCCCTGGATCTACTCTTCAACTCTGAGGCAGCGACACAGATTGGAAAGCAGGTTACAAATCTCTATCACTGACTGAAAAAATTGTTGTTTAGTTTCATTTTGGTCATATTTATGATGATGACTTAGTTAGAGAACGGGATGCTTTGATGACAATTACCTGGGGAGAACCAGAGGCAGTTTTACTTCAGTGCACATGAATTGTTTCATAGCTTTATCATTTTACATAGTTTTAACACTTAACTCTATCATTTTCAAGGTTATTAGAATAATAAGAAAAATAACTTCCATTTCCAAGTCTTCTAAATGAATATCCCAGTCCCTTTTGCATGGAATCCCTCTGAAAACTCATACTAATTTCTCATATTGTTTAATAGATCTATCTTATTCAAAAGTTGTGAATATTAACACTGTCTAAATATACAGTAATTATTCGGATTTTAATTTCAGTGGAACTGTATGTGAAATAATGAATCAAAATACAGTTATTAACTATTAACTTCCATGGATTGGTTTCAGGCTGACTTTACAGCGATATTTTTTTTCTTAGAATGGCTGACTTGTGGGGACTCACAGTGGAGAAGCTAACATTCACAAAAGCTAATGTTAATCTGGGAACACCAGGATCCTTCTACAGCAAGGAAAAGAATCCCTCCAAGAAAGGACAGACTACCTACATTAAATTCCAGGTTTGCAATATATTACAAAAGAACTCCTCTCTGCCTACATCAAGAATCTACTTAGGGTAATCTTACTACATTAAATCACTGCAGCTAAATATCTCACTCATATCACCTCATTAATGATGCCTATTTTGTTACCCAGATATGCAGAAGAGGTTTATTCCCATTATAAATCCCATTAAAAATAACCAAAAGTTTGTTATTCTTTCATGCGAACAAAAGTAAAAATATATATGAATAAATTCAACAGTATCACAATACAAAGAAACACTGCAGTACTTTTAACCCTTTTGGAGAAAAGATAAAAAACTGGGGTTGTCTTGACTGTGGCTGAGGACTGTGATCTCTGTGTTCTCATTAACATCCTTTTCCTCTGGAGACTCTACCACATGAAGGAGGCTTCAGCATGCAGTAAAAGTGACTTTGTAACTCCCTGATGGTCTCCTTCTCTTCGGAGAAATGGAGCACCCTCCCTTACCTTCACCGGCTACACCCAGCACCTGCTGCTGCTATGATTGGCTCCTGTACTCGGCCAAAAGGAGAGGTAGGAGTGCTACCAGAAGAAAGCGGAATGCAAGGAGCAAGTGGCCTGCCTCCACAGCTTGCCTATCCCATGGCTCCCTGAGCGTGTTGCTCTGGTCATGCTGAAGCAGGTCGGGATTGTGGCGCACAGGGGAGGGAAGCAGGAGAAATGTGGTGCTGCAATGCCAAGCTGAAATATCAGCAGGAAGGCAGAAAAGGCCATAATGAATAAGAAATTTGGAAATACATTTATATAACAAAAATTCCCTTCCATCTCCCTCCCAGGCTGCTCAGAATTAGTGAGAGGAGATGTAAGCACTCTGTTTTGTACACCTATCCAAAATAGCAAAAGCAAAGAATGTATTTTGGGATATGCTTTAACTAACTGAAGTTTCAGCAATAGTCTTTCTGATTTATAGATTCCTTAACAAAACAGCATAATATCTGAAAATAAATCATGAGAATGAAAAACGTGCCAAAATCTTGCAAGTAATGTTTAGCTTTTAGAAGTTTACATGCTTTCAGTGCTGTGTGAGAGAAGTGATTGGAAGATAAGTGGGAATAAAATGGAGGGACATTTGGTTTTTCAACCTCTTCCTTTGAAATATCATTGTTGATTATTAACTACTGAAATTGGTCAGTACGTCAGTGCAGTGCTTTTTATTATCCCTCAGGTGTGAAAATGTCTAATTGTTTCAATTAAATTTATAAATTACAATTTAGAAATTGTTTCCAGCATTTACCCCTTTTTCTGCAGATGCTTGTCTGGCATGCCTCTGGTGACAGAGTTATTTTCTTTGAACGGTTTTTGTTCCCAGTGAGCTGCAAATATTTATCTTTTATTAGAAGTCATTGGTAAAAAGATTACAATAAAAAGACTAATAAGAATTTATTTCTCAATTTGTATACCCTTCACTGTACCCAGAATCCGGCCTTAACGCACAGTTCTTTGAAAAAATTTCTTCTATGAACCATCTTTGCTCAAAGCAAGTGTTCTTAATTGCTGAAAAGTTGTTTTAATAGTGCTGAGACTGCCCTTTCCTAAATAGTTGGTAAAATGACATGAGTTGGTACAGTATCTCTCAGCAGCAGATTCCCTGAAATCTTCTGTTTAAATTAATCCCAGTGCAACTTTCAATTTCCTTGATCATTCTGCCTTCTAGGGTAAGTCTGTTCTACAGTTAAAATAGATCTGCTAATTAACGGTGTGAAGTAAAAGAGCATTAAATTCCTGTACGGAAGTCTCTTCCCTTCCCTCAAAGATATGAAGCTAAAGCAGATTAACACTACCTGTCTTTTGAATGAGATAATCAAGGAGGTGTTTAGTATCTTTTATATTCACATCTTTAGTTACTTCAGCTTAATAAAATAAAATACTACATACTTCTAAGTTCTAAACTTTTAATCACTTTATGACTTTCATGACCAACCATTTTACTATTACTTTCAATTAGATAGTGCTCCTAAACGTTCTTCTCTCTTTTATCAGTTCTGTCCCCAATGGATAGCAGGATGTTACTAGTACCCATACTTTATGTGAACAATGAACTGTTCTACTCTTCCTTCCTGAATTCGTTTGCTTGTGCCTAAAATGTCTAATACCAAAAAGAACATAAAATTCAGACATTGAAGAGATTAGAGAAGTGCTGATGAAGAGTGTAGTAGAATAGCACAAAGAAAAATTGCAGCAGACATGAAGGGTGAATGGAACCAGTATTAAAAATAAAAGCAAAGAAAATTGAGGCAATTGAAGTTAAAAATCTGAAGTACAGACAATGACAAGACAAAGACTATATTCAATATCACTTATATTGTTTTATCCTTGTAATGTAGGATTTTTTTATAGAATAATACATTTAGCATAGGACGTATATATTGTCATTTTGGTCTGAAAGCAAATTAACAGAAATCATTATTATGATCCTTTGAATTTAAAAAATAAATCTTCCTTATTCCTTTCAAAAAAGTAGGGACTCTCTCAGACGTATTTCTCACTGGCGGCAGGAGATTTTGTATGGATGTGTGTACAGATCTGAAAATAATACCAAAATCAAAGAGTGAATGAAGATGTGACTGCCTTTTCCAATTGAAATGTAGGAATGGAAGTAGGCACTGAGACAGGATAGAGAAGGAACAAAAAGAAAGCCACAATACCATTCCTGTTTTGCTAGGATATCTGATATTGGATAGAAAATTCTAGGGATGTTTTGCCTTACACTAGATTTGGAAGTAAGTTCTTTTCTAAGAAAAGAATCAAATTATTTTGTGTTTAAACTGCCACTTCTATGTTTCTTTTTTTTTTTTCCCCTTCTTTTGTTTACTCCCTTACTCCTTTGATTCCCTAGTCTTCCATGAAATGATTGGTTTAATTTTAGTGTTGTTGGTCTTTTAAAATATAGATTACTGATTTTTGTATACGCTTTCAGAAGCTAAAACAGCTTTAGGAGCAGAGATTAAATGTGATTAAAACTGAGTCCACAGATGTACTTTTCTGGTCAGTGTCCAAAGTAGGGGAAATATTTGAATTAATTAATATATGTGTAATACTCCACAAAATAATCACTTAGACTTCTTTAAAAGGTGAAATATGAGGGATGGACATGTTATCAGAACTGTTTCAGAAGATTCCACTGCAGTGGCTTTGATGAGGAGACACTTCCTGAAAAGGTAGGTTCATGTTTTATGGATGGTTCACTTACTGCTGTCCCTGTGGTGTTTTTGTGCTCTCACTCTCCTTGTTCTTCCTTTCTGGTCCAAGCCAGCATGCCTTTTGCTAAATTCCTGGTAGGAGTTTATATAATTCAGAGTTGTATATTTATACAAAGAAAGGGGAGAATAACGCTCCTAAGAATCCCTAGCTTTCTGAATCTGATAAAGCAAGGAGAATATTAAGTTTCATTGAAATTCTAGTGGAAAGCAGAAGTAACAAAATATTTCAGAATCAGTTTTCAGGAGAGAATATAGTTTTGTGCAACTAATAATTTGTATAACCAGTTACCCTTCATGGCAACACTGTAAAAAATATTTCCGTGCAGAAATCTTTAGTTAATCTAATTCACTTGAGGTAATATGTCATTATGTCTGTATGGGACAAATACCATTTGGTGAAAATAAGTTATCTAGTACTTACAGCTCATTCATACATTCATGCTAAATTCAGATTGTGCTGATTGTGAAAGCTTTAAAACTGAATAGAATCAAAGAAACTCATTTTATTCCCAAACTCTTCGGTAACTGTTCAGGTTAGAAATCTGAATGAAATCTCTTCCTTTCCCTGTCTATGTATTATTCATGAAGTCTTAAAACTTGCCCTCTGTGACCATGAAGACTACTCTTTTAAAATTCTAATGTCATCCTATTCTTATGCACTGAATTATGGAGCCATCAGGTCAGCACCCATGGAGTAAGGAATTTCAGATGATTAGAATTCTTAATGATTATCTCCACAGTGTAAGTTCTGCATTGCTTCATTTGTATGGAAAATTTCTCCTGATGCTTAGCAGATGCCCTACTGTTGTATTTTAATGAACTGAATTTTAACTCCATATCATTTTAAAAGATTTGTCCCAATCCCCCTCCAGAATTTTTAATAGAAAAGGGCAAGAATGCTAATTAAAATTTTAGCATTCATGTCTGAATCCAAGAAGAACTGCCTCACAAAAGGGGCAAAATAAGTTAAAAAAAGGACACTTTTGACTTATTTACAGCTGGAAAAAATGATACATTTCCAAGTGTTTTGCATACTTTCATCAAGACAATTTCTATCATGAAATGCCTCAGAAGAGACCTGTTTTAATTCAAAAGCATAGATTCTATATTATTTGATTTTTCCCATTTTAAAAAGTACAGGATAATGATTAATTTCCATTAAAAAATAGCTTTTCTTTATTTATAAATTATATTTCTATTAAAATGTATCTTTTACATATGTGTAAAACGTATAGGATATAAAGTGACTATCTGTGTGTACACAATGTTTTGTACGTACACATATATATAAAATATATCTTATATGAGTGATACATATTATATATACGAAATTTCATTTTCATATAATGTAATTTTAATATATATTCTCTATATATTTTATAGAATATAATATATTATATAATATATATTATAATCTGTCATATAATTATATATTATATATATAAAATGCAAAAGTCTAAATGATATAAAAATTTTCATTTTCTCTGATCCTTTTTAGTTTTATACACTAGTTTGTTTTGGTTTTTATTTTTTTCCTAGATTTTCTAGATTTTGTACTGAAAAAAAGTAAACCTACAATAAGTTTTCCTTTAAAGAAAGCTGATTCTCTGACTGGGTCTTCTTGGCCTTATTTATAGCAATGCAAATCTAGAGTTAGCTGATTTGCATCAATGAATAGTAAAATTGACTAATGCAATTAAGAACAAAATTTCCTACCCTAACCTACCTAGAAGTCAGTTTAATTTTCCAGTGTTAGTAGTTTTATGCCTCAGGTATACTTTAACAGTTAGAAATATTCAATTAACTGCATTTCAGTGACTGTGATTTTACTTCTTAGTTTCACTCAGTTATATGTCTCTCCACAATTTCTCTCTCCCCCCTGTTCCAAGATTAAATCTGTCCAGAATGTACTGCTGCACCTACTGACTCACAGATCATGCAGGCTACCAAATGTTAGGCTCGTAATCAGGTTTGGCTTTCAACGCTCACAAGGGAAGCAATCGTTTGCTGCTATAAATAAATGCTGAACTAGGCTTTACTTTCTGCCCATGAGACTTCTGATTTTGTCTGGCCTATACACTGTTTGCAGTGATCAGATCAAGAAATAAGACCATTAAGAGTGTGTAAAAATAAATGCAATGTGTTTTGTTTAACTTGATTTTCTACTATTCAGCACTGTATAGCACTCTTGAAGCGAAATATTCAATGGGAATAAGCGAACTAACCACACTGTAAGTGAAATAGTGGAAAATCAGAAACCTCAGAAAATCAGTTGAGCCTTCGGAGTTCTTGAATTAACTGTTCCATAACTGAAAGTAAGACATTCAATGCAGAATGTCTATCATTACTCCTGAAATTAAAAAATACTATGTGGAATATTGGGGTGTATTTGTGTAGGTATTTCTATTTGAACCAAAGGCTCTATCCAGTTGCTTATTGTGCTGGGTTGACCCCCAATCAGCACCCACCCAGTTGCTCACTCACTTCTGCCATAGCAGGATAGGACAGAGAATCAAAACAGGAAAAGCTGAAAGCTTCTGGGTTGAGATAATGACAATTTAATTGGTGAAACAAAGAAAAATAGGAATTTATTCACTACTTCCCACTGGCAGGTAGATGTTTAGCCACTTTCTGGAAAGCATGGCCTCAGCACATGTCAATGTTACTTGGGAAGACAAGTGCCATAGCCACTACTGTGCGCTTCATTGGCCTTTATTGAAATACTTAACTATATCTCCATTCACTTAAATATGAGACTAAATGGTTGATTCACACATAGATAGCTAAAATCTGGATATCTAAATTTTGGATACTTAATGTGTTGGGGTCAATGTAGCTTGAGAGTTAGCATGACTAGGCCGCTTCAGCAAAACAGTTAGCATAACTTAACAGGCCGCTGGAAAGGACAGCTAAGAATAACAATTAAGAAAGTTCTAATAGTGCACATGATGTGGGTTAGCAAAAACAAGATGTGTTCAAGTATGTGGAGGCGGCCTGTTGCTATTAGCGCTAGTGCATGGTTACGAATCATAAGGGAATATGGGGCGCGTGAACAGCGCGTGATTTATGTCTGTGGCCTATCCATATAAGCATGATCGCGTGTACAGATATGAGAAATGTATATAACCACGCAAGTGGAGCAATAAAGTGAATCGACTGTGCATTGCATCAATGTGTGAGAGTCATTCCTGTCCCTGCACGGAAGCTGAAACTCGGCATTAATGTAGATATGAGTCCTCTTCCAGAAGTTTAATACTTGCTTCTAGAAACGATACCAGTGAGAAATTAAACTGACCATGAAAAGAATATGTCACAGTATATTACAAGTTACAGAAGAAGGGAGCAGACAAACTGAAGCTGTGAAACCTTTAACCACATAAACAAAAAGACCAGACATGTATTTTCCTCATTCTTTTTGCAAGATGTTAAATTGATCTTCTAAGAGTTATTGCTGTTGCTTTTCACAGAACCACAGAATCACAGAATGGTAGGGGTTGGAAGGGACCTCTGTGGCTCTTCTAGACCAACGCCCCTGCTGAAGCAGGGTCACCTAGAGCAGGCTGCACAGGACCTCGTACAGGCAGGTTTTGAATACCTCCAGAGAAGGAGAATCCACAACCCCTCCGGGCAGCCTGTTCCAGTGCTCTGTCACCCTCAGAGTGAAGAAGTTCTTCCTCATGTTCAGACGGAACTTCCTATGCTTCAGTTTCTGTCCGTTGCCCCTTGTCCTGACAGTGGGCACCACTGAAAAGAGTTTGGCCCCATCCTCCTGACACCCTCTTTTAAGATATTTATAAGGAGTTACAAGGTCCCCTCGCAGCCTTCTCTTCTTCAGGCTAAACAAGCCCAGCTCCCTCAGCCTTTCCTCGTAGGAGAGATGCTTCAATTCCTTCACCATCCTCGTAGCCCTCCGCTGGACTCTCTCCAGTAGCTCCTCATCTTTCTTGAACTGGGGAGCCCAGAACTGGACACAGTACTGCAGATGAGGCCTCACTAGGGCAGAATAGTGGGGGAATCGAATCTGCCTTGACCTGCTGGCCACACTTCTCTTAATGCACCCCAGGATACCATCACCCTTCTTGGCAGCCAGGGCACACTGCTGGCTCACGGTCAATTTGTCATCCACCAGGACACCCAGGTCACTCTCCACAGAGCTGCTCTCCAGTAGGTCATCCCCAAGACTGTACTGATGCCTGGGGTTGTTCCTCGCCAGGTGTAGGACCCTGCATTTGCCCTTGTTGAATTTCATCATGGTCATCACCCGACTCTCTCTCCTGTCTAGGTCTCACTGGATGTCAGCACAGCCTTCCAGTGTATCAGCCATTCCTCCCAGTTTCATGTCATCAGCAAACTTGCTGAGGGTACACTCTGTCCCTTCACCCAAGTTGAACACCCAAGTAAACCGAACAAGACTGGACCGAGTACTGACCCCTGGGGAACATTTCCTCACATCATTTTAAATTACTTCACCACTACAAACACTATTCAGAACCAGAAATTTAATGAATTACTGTGAATTTTTTAGAAAGTGCTTGTTTTTAGAGGAACTGGGAAGATAAATTACAGAATTGAAAATTTTATATGCCCACATACAGAAAAATAACCCAACAAATTAAAAATCTCAAGCTGTTATTAATGTAAATGTTTAAAATTATTTCACCAGTCTGAATTTTATTTTACTTTTTTGATGCTCTCTTCCTATTCTTTATTGACTTTTTTTTTTTTCTTCACTTTCTTAAACACTTCTCATTACAAATGATTTGGCTGGCTCTGTCTATTCATGTTTATTCTTTTTTCAAGTTTTCGACGCTGTTATATGTATGCATAGATAAGTATTTAGTTTCCCCTTTTCTCTTATTTTCACATTTAATAAAATTATTTCATATTTTTTTCAGTTTAAACTGTCTCTAGATATTTTTCCTTTTAGCTTCTTCCCCCTCCAATATGTCTCCTTGCTTGTGTTTCTTAATTTCTCTCTCTTTCATTCTTCTTTCCACATATGATTCATATACACATTTATACAGATAATTTCTCCTTTTTTTCTGTCTCAGGTGGTGCTGTCTCCATTAATTCCTTTTTTTTTTTTTTTAATCTCAGGTATGTTTTCCTGTGATTGCTAGCTTCAGTAATGAATAGATTATGAGATATTGTGTTGAAAGTATTCTCACTCCAATGACCCTGTTTCAGTCTTGCACATACTGAATACTTAATTGATTCAGGTGTTGCTCCTGAATTCAAGCTCCAGTGAGATTCTTCCACTGCAAAACAGGGTACAGAACTGAATGGAACAGCTAGGTTAGATCTGAAACGTAAGGAGGAAACATTTTCAGACAGTTTATTTTAATAGATATTTTGAAGTATTTTTCATGATTTTGAAAGGAATGACATGCTCATCAAAGTTGTACATGGTAATATCTTGATGCAGTAGGAGAAAAAGAGGCAGAGGATAGCCAATTCTCTGTTACTTTGTCAAAGGAACCCTTTAAAAAATCTGAAATGTCTGAACTCTGTGGAAGTCTAGTTTCAGTTTTACTTTTAAAAGGTAAGATCAAGCATCTGTCAAAATACATTATTCACAGCAAAACATTTCACTGATTCTGTACTGTGGGTACCTTGAGGCCTATATCTTCTGGCAGTATTACTGCAGCAGCAGAACTGCCAAGAGGGAAAGATTATTTACAGTCGTTGGGAACAACTCTTCCCTGGCAATGGGTAGGCTTCTGAAACTGAGCTTGTATAATGGAAAAGGGAGAGAATTCCCTCTGTGTGCTTTATCTCAAAGGACAGCAGGGAACTGCAGTGAGTATTTTTCTTTCTCTGTTTTTGCTATCTGGGTACCTTTGGTGGCATGACCTATTTCTTTTATCCTTTTTTCTTAAAAAAAAGCAAATTCCCAAAAAAATTCCAAAATCAAACCCCTCCCCACACCCCGAAACTAAAAAAAAACATAATCTGTCTTCTACAACTTATCACCTCTTGATTAAGCTTAAGTTTTTCTGCTTCTTTTCAGTGTAGCAAAAATTCTGTGAGATGGCATGGACCTTGAACTGTGTCTAAACTTCTAAGTTGAATTTAACTCTTGGCTATGATGGATTTCCAAAATTCAAGAAAAAGATAACATGTATACATGCTAAAACACCAAAATCTCCTCCTGCTCTTATCACCCGTGTCAGCTGTCATCTAAGACACTAAACTTCTCAGGAATCTGTAGAAAAACCTGCATTTAGAGACTGAAAAGAAGTAGCTACCCCAAACCCCTAACCACTTTAGGAAGGTCTAGCCATTGAATCCTGCCCAGGTTCTTCTCAGCAGTCTGGCAGACCTAGAATGCTCTCTACAGACTGCTCAGACCATTCCCTTAAAGTCTTAATGCTCTGAAAATTGTTTTCTTGTATTTTGTTCCCACTTGCTATCATCAGATTTTGTTTTTTCAGGAAGCAGGGCTTCTGTGCATTTGTTATTTCAACATCAGCTACAGAGAAGTCAGAACAAGTCAGAATACCTGATATTTCTTATACTTAGGAGCAGCAATTAGAGTTGGTATGGAAATGAGAGGCTCTGGAAAAAAAACATATTATTTTCTCTGGACGAAAAATATATTATTTTCTCCAATTACAAATTACCCAGGGAGCTGGGTTAGATGTGAAATGAGAATTTGAAAGGAATTTGAAGAAGATAAGTAAGTTAATAAATGCCAAGTTCTTCTCACTAATTAACAAAATAATTCTATTTTCAGCCATAAATTTTAATTAAAATATTTAGTACTTATGATCTTTGTTTGCGTATGTAACAAAGTTGTAGAATAATCATAGCTCTTACCTGAGATAAAATATGAGGTTTTTGTTGCCTAATTTGATCTAGTCTTATTTGTTCTCTTTACAGCCAGGGGAGATACATAGGCGTGCAATGACTTATTCTAGCCTAAATCAACCATCTAAGATCTAAGAAAAGCTTTGCTAAGTGAATCTTTTTAAAAAGTTTATGCATAGATTATAGAGAAATGTGAATAGATTAGTTTACAGTAGCCCCTATAATTTAAATAGCTGTAGCTAAGAGGGCTCTCAGTCAGGATTATTAGAAAGAAATGGGTGATGTTATCAAAGAAAGATAATTTAAATACAGATTATTTCATATTTTGTGGCTATGATATCACTTTGTAAATATAGCAGATGTGGCATTATATACTGATGTTCAAGTGGCTACGTATAACAAGCAAGCAGCAAAATTAAAGCCTGTCTCCTGCCCTTTTTTTTGTTTAAACTAGACACACTTACAAAAAAAAGAAACAATGATCCCTTTCTGACAAATCACGAAATAACTCTTGGTGATAATCAGCATACCTGAATGTTATCTTGTTGTTACTACACTGACCCATCTAACAAATCTGAGATCACATTCCTTGTCTAACTCAAACTATATAAAGGGAAGTCAAAGCTATTCAGAGGAAATGCCATATTTCATCTAGCATTTCATATCTAACTTCTCAAAGTCGAATTAAGTAGACTTTAAGTAATTACCAAATGGAATCCAAATATCTCCATTCTAATCAGATCACAAAACATGTTGCACAAGTCTATTACACATAAAAATGATAATTCAGATCTGTTTTCAGAGTTATTATTATTACTTCATGGTTTCTCATGCACATGGTCGTTGTAAACTCAAATCAAAATGTTGTCCCACTATAGCAAGTATTTTATAGATCCATTTTAAGCCTCAGTTAACACAACCTTTAGCAACAAAGTGTTTTGTTAGTGATATTTTTCTTAATCATAAGGGAATAACATGATAAATAGAAGGCACTGCTTGAATATTGTCGCTTTGTATTGAATGGGACGTCCATTGCAGTGTTGAACTTGCTTAAGGGATTTCTATATGTTGATGATATTTGAGGACAAAGCCAACTGTTGTGCCAGTTTCTGTACCAAAAGATCTCACTCAGATTTTTTTATCTGATTCTACAAAATATGGACACTTCCAATCCTAATTAAATTTTTCTGAAACAAAATAGAGGATAAGTAAACCAAGTCTTTGTACTGAGTAAGCATAATTAACCTTCTAATGAAGCCATCTTAAGAATGTATGAAACTGGGTAGGATGTCCAAATCATCCAATAAGTAGCATTAATATCACTGAGATACATACATATAGATTTTTCCACACACTGATGTATTTCTTACCCTTTAATAAAATCAGGTGTCTTTTTAAAGTAGCAATATCTGTTATTACCCCCCCCCCC
>Ga0065711_1037139_pt1 | contig 20146 bp, 17 predicted proteins | sample Hoacrofraction12_FD_59098 | JGI IMG/M metagenome (GOLD analysis project Ga0065711, IMG submission 59098) | Hoatzin crop microbial communities from Cojedes, Venezuela - Epithelial fraction 12 v2 (version 2) | ecosystem: Host-associated > Birds > Digestive system > Esophagus > Crop | place... | reverse complement strand
CCCCCCCCCGCCTTCAAGATTTTCTCCGTGCCTTGGCCTGGACCGTACACAGCCACTGTGGATTCCGTCTTTTCAAGCTGCCGCACCATCTTTTATTTATAAAGGGGATAGGACTCTGCAAACCAGTTAAATGGATTACAGTTAAGCCGTCACCTACAGAAGATAACGTGCTGCCTTCTGTAACACGGGTGCGTGGGGGGGGCTGACTCTGGAGATCTCAGATACCCATTCCGACGTGGAAGAAAGAAGTGAAGCCTTCCATGGAGTGTCTGAAATATTTGAGCCACTGCTGGTTTTTGCTATACTTTGTTTTTCTGTGACATTGACTTTCTTACTGAAGCACTTTATATTCTAGAGGGGGAAAAAAAGCCCTCACATCCAGGTAAAGTTGCTTTTCAACTGATGCACTGATTATGAATGACCTCAGCCACCTCACAAGTTATGATGTACATTTTGTATCTATGCATCTTATGCTAATGGCAAGTTTACTATAATTCTTCAGAGTGCTAGTGTGTTTGAAGCCTTTCCCCCATATCCATGAAAACGGAGGTATAGCGGTGTGCTTGTGCAAATACTTTCAGGATGGGGAAGCCGCTTAGCAGGCCGGACTGTCTACGTCAGAATCCCCCATGTGTTGGCAAAGGGGAGGAAGATGAAGATCTAAATATCGAGGACTGCTACGTTCCGCAGAGGTCCATCTATGACACTGTGCGGCTGAACGAACAGATCGATTCGGGCTCCAAGGGCAGCCTCTCCTCGAGGCATTTCACGGACCGGACCCTGCCCTACAGTCACAGAACGCTGGACATCAGCACTTTGTGCTCCAATGGTGCCCTTACCTCTTCCAGTGTTTTTGAGCTCCGAAACCGTGAAGCTAACAAGTTAGATGAAAAAATGATCTTTGACGCTCTCAAACTGAACAGTGATATAATTCGGACAGCTGGATTACCCAAAGCGAAGTCTCACGCAGAAAAGAAGGAGCATAGGCGGTCGTGGAGAATGTTTGTTCCACCCAACTTTTCGGATTACACGAATAAAAGTGAATGCTCCTTTAATGAAACTGCTGATATGTCAGATATGGCTAGATTGGGCAAATGCAGGTGGGGTACGAATTCTCTTACCTCAGAAGAGGATGATTCTGGTTTATGCAGCCCTCCAACAGAAAGGGAGGAAAAACACGATGCACTGTTAGCAGAGGAGCAAGCTCAGATCCAAAGTTTGTCTTCTGCAGAAGATATCCATGCAGAAGGTCAGTTCCGACCGTATTTGCCAGCAGTTTGCAGAGAGCAGCAAACCCCGCTGCTTGCAAGCAGTAGTGTCGCTGCCAAAGAAAGCTGCAGATTGGCTTTGCATGACATTTTACCCTCTGGAAAAGTGAAACAAAGCGATGCACAGACCTGTAACAGCGAGCAGGAAGAGATGGGGAGGAAATACTCTCACTTACAAGGTTTCAAAGAAAAAACTGTGTCACATGATGATCCCCTTCCAGGTGGTGGAAAAAGTGTTTCCCTTGACAAAAATGAAGTGGAGAATGCTTACGAAGTTTATGATAAAGTTAAAACACCAGTCACAGCAGTGGAGGAGGATTATGTGGCTGATGCACCTCATCATGTAGATGCTTATTATGCAAATGTTGCTGTAAATACTAGTGACTTGGATTTAACAAAGTACGAGATTTTATCTGATACGGAGGAATCCGGTGTAGCACGTACAGGCTCAAATCAAAGGGCATTTTCTGTTCAACAGCTTGAATTAGATAGTACTGTAAACTGTCCAAAAGCTATCCCAGGGAGAAGTAAAGGCAATATCTGGACTACTGGCATCCAAGAAACCTTGGATACAGTCTGCAATGGCCTGTTGTCTAACAAGGTAATTTAAAAAAAAAAAAAAATCCATGGATTTGTGGAATAGTTATAATGTGGCCTTAGATGTATTTGTTTAAAGCTTTCCTTCAGTTTTATTGTCTCAAAGACGTATTTTTTGTATTAATTTGGCGGATGCAGAAATAGGTGTTACTCGCATAGCACACACGCGGTGTCCAGAAGCAGTGAGCTGGCCAGTTCAGAAAGCGAACTGGGGGCAGGTTCTGAGGGGGAAGATGGCTTCCAGCTACGTGGGGCGGGGTGATTCACTGCCCCGCGGGCGGCTGTGCCTCCCGCTGCCGGGCTGCCCGCTGCCTGCCATGCGTGGGCAGCGCGGTGACGCGAGGGCGATGCCGTGGGCCCGGGCAGCCTCGCTCCTCAAGGTACGAGCAGCAGCAGCAGCATCGGAGCCTGGTGGTTCCCAGAACTGGTGGGTGGAAGGCTCACCGCCTCTGCTGGAAGCCGCCTCTCGCGTTTGCATGCCAGAAAGCAGATCGGACGTTACGGTAGTGTTTTACAAGCGCAGGGTCTCGCAGCGCTTTGCGAGCAGTGGATGAGGTAAGAGAGTAAGAAGTGAAGCTTTGTAATAAGGAAAGGGTGTTCATCGGGTCTGTAATTTTTTTCTTCCCACTCTGGTTGAAATCTGAGATACTTCGAGCTTTGTTGCTAAGTTGTTCTGGTAAACTTTGGCCTCAGCAATAATTGTAATTTATTTTAAGCTTCACTCTGCAAAGAATGCATGCGTGTTTGAAGGGCAGATTGTGGAGATCAGTCCTCTGTGGTAGGACGTTGCTCGCGAAAGATGAGGCTTTATGGCACAGAAAAGAAGAATGTTACTGATTCTGTGTGGAAATACTGTTCTGTCTCCTCCCTACCCTACAGTCAAGAAAAACACAAGCGTTTGCCATTTTCTGGGAGCAGCCAGCTGGTTGCACTCTCTTGGTTTTCATGTAACCAGTCTTACCATGTTCAGGTTTTTTTTCTCCATAGGAACAAAATTCTTAGGGGTGCTCGATGAACTTTCCCCTTCGTGTTTAGCGTGGTTGCTCTAGCTTCTAGATTGACTTGTCAGGCTGGTGGAAGCTCTGCTGCTTTGAAAGCCATCATTGGGCCCGCGGCGTTCAGCACAGAAGAGGAGAGTCACTGGCGTGTCCGGGGTGATCCCCGCTTTCAGGGCGCTGAGAAAGGTTGCTTTGAACAGGCGGAGTGTACACCAACACTGATACTGAATGCTGCTATAGAAATAGAAGGATTTAGGGTCAAAAGTTGAGCATTCTTTCACGTTGTTTATTCATTGGTTATTTTTCACTGGCCGGTGTAATTAATTCAGGGGCTTCGGGCCAGTTTCTGATCTCATTGATGCTGGTGTCAGTGCAGCCTGATGCCACTGAATACAAATGGAGATTTACACGGCTGTTGCTAGTTGTAATAATCTGGCGCTGAAAAAGCTTAAAATACCCGAAAGAGTAAAATAAAGCAAATGGAAAACTGCTCAAACTGCTGTTTGGGTACGGTCAAAGCCCTGGCAATTTGCAAGAATATCCCTCTGAATGAAAACCCATTCTCCTGGGCGTCTGCTGGGATACTGTTTCAGCAGCATCTGTAGTGCCTCCTTCTCACATGTTACCATTGTATTCTCCTAAAAACTACCTTAAAATGTCTCTTCCTTCACTGCTCCTTTAACTTGAGATTTTTGTCCGAAATTGTGAAAAAAAGCCCAGCTGTCGCTCTTGGTGTCTGTGTGTTTGTTTATTTGAGGACAATTTAGCAATCCTTCTGTGCCATTTTTTGGTAGATTTTGTAGATAGGTAATTAATCAGATACAGGAGTTCCTCTGGTCTTGAATTCTTTCTTCTGTTGGAAGTTGTGGGTTTTTGTTTTGTTTTGTTTCTTCAAAAACTTTCCCCCTTTCTCTCTCTCTCCCTTTTCTTCCTGTCTAAAATTACCTATGGAAATGTGCATCGTTTTCCCTCTATGGTGTATTGCATTTACTCTTTTTAGATTGAACATATTCTGCTCAGATTTATTAATTTATTTTTAGGAAGGTGCTGATGAGGAGTGGCTTCCTTCCTTCCAGACACCAATTTTCAGCGAGTTTTTGTTGCATACTGTGTAAACACCAGATGCGTTTTATGTTGGAAGATACAGTGTTTCATGTGTGTCTTCGATTTCAACTGCAGGTATTCCAGAAAGAAGAAATTGAACCCCTCCAAGTGAAACAACAGGAGGTGAATTGGTTGGGCCAAGGCCTTATTCAAAGCGCTGCTAAAAGTACCAACACAGAAAACCTTGAACATGACCTTGAGGACGTTAACACGCGATGGAAGACTCTTAATAAGAAGGTTATTATTTTGTGTACTATTCTGCTCTTGTTGTGTTCTGCTTTTTGATTATTTGCTTGCTGACGTCTTTCAAAATACAGGAAATTAAATATTGACTAAGAATATGAATTGTATTACTTTACACAAGCACTTTGTTGGTAATTCTGAGGATAAGATATATATCGCTACTAACCAGAGGTACTGCTATCATTTATAAGGTTTTGTCAAACTTTCTGTAGGTCTGTCCTGGATTTTTATTCGGGAAAGACTGCCTTAGGACTATGCGTTCCTTCCTGCTTAAGCAGAGGAGGGAAGTTTGATAACCCAATCAATGAGGTTGGAGTTGTGACACATTCATGGGGAAGGTCACTTGTCATTTGTAGCCAGCTTCTTCTAAGTAGTTCTTCAGTCTTTATTCACGCATTTTTTCACTCCATAATCATGGACACCGTTGTACCTGCGCAGTGCACAGAGCAGTGATACAGCCCAGCTTTGTGCAACTAGTGGCAAATTTCCCTTATGGTGCCTTAAGGATTGTGTTGCTCGGGACGTCAGAAGGTACCGCTGCTTTGGAAAACTGACTGTAGGTATTCTGTGCTTTTGAAGAGCGCGCTTCCAGCAGCAGCTGCTGTTGCAAACGGAAAGGGTAGGAAGTCAAAACAGCACTCATTTTCCTCTGCTCTGCCTTCCTGAAGGAGTGATGCAGAAGAACCACAGACACCCGTGGTTCTGCAGTTTGCCTTCTCCTTTTCTATTTCTTCTTCCCTTTGAAGAGAGTGGTGCTCCTTAATGAGAGTTGCTGCTTTGCGTTCCTGGCTCGGTCTTTCTATAAGGAAAATAAAGACCATGTGAAACACAAACATCCTGTCAGTATATATCATAATACTGCAGCTATGTAAAACAGGTGAATCTCTTGTAAAGGACTCCTAGGACAGTCTGATTTACTGGGTTTCAACCTCTTCTTGTCACTGGGTGTCTGTAGCCCCGAGAAATTAATGCTAAATTGTGCCATAGTGCTATTATGAATAGCTATGAAAATGAGATTATCTGTTTGTGATATTGCCAGGTATTCTACAGATTTTGGCTACTTATTTCACAGAAAGAGAAGGAAAAAGTGAGTACAGTCTGATCCTGTACTTTTTTCCAGGTTGCCCAGCGTGCTGCGCAGTTGCAGGAAGCACTCCTTCACTGTGGGAGATTTCAGGATGCCCTTGAATCTCTCCTTAGCTGGCTTATTGATACGGAAGACCTCGTGGCTAATCAGAAACCACCATCTGCTGAATTCAAAGTTGTGAAGGCCCAAATACAAGAACAGAAAGTAAGTGAAACGCGTTCAGAATATCTCTACTTCCACTGGATCAATGAGAACAAATTCCCAGTCTTTGGCAAAGCATAAAATCTGTTCAAGTGTTTTATGTTACATTGAAATGTGCTGAGGTGTTTAAAGCAGCCATCTGTTTGATACTCGGGCATCTGTCCAGGATTGGGAGAAGTGCTTATCTTCTGAGACATAAGACAAAGAGTGACAATGTGCAATTTGTGTTCTGTTCAGAATTACTAACACGATCTGGAAGGAATTGTTAAAGGTTCTTTGGAAAAAGAGAGAGCATGAAATCTGGTGTTTGGTCATTTGGAAAGTAGGAAATAAAAACTAGTAAATTTTCATTGTGATAATTCCAAGGTAATATTGCAGATGATGGACTTAAATATGCTGATTGTGATCTGATTGTTGTTGGTAGTTAGTTGCAGTGCTGTTGGAAATGGCCTGTGCGGATGTAGAAACACTATCAGTGATGTCAACTTTTGCAAATCTTCGTAATAATTATAGAAAAGAAAAGTATAATGTAGCTCATGAAACGAACAGTCCATGCAGTTGGACTGTGTGGCCCACTGCCAGTGAGAGATTCAACATAAAGTTCTGGTCAGTAGAGGCTGTTGTGCTGGGATGTCTACAGAGGCAAAATGTTAATGTTACCAAAGGCAACTAGACAATGGAGGAAGGGAGGATTTTTGGCAGAGGTCTGTTTTATTCTTGAGGGAGAACTTAATTTACTAGACTATATCAGTGAACGCAATTGTATCTCAAGCAGGTGATGAGTCGATTATACAATATATTTTCTGTCTATTTTCCTGTCTCTCTATATATCAGAATTATCTTTGTTTTGCCAAATCTAGAAGGGCATGCAGCTTTCTCAAAAATGTTCATATAAAACATGTCAGATAGTTTAAATACCTTGTTTCCCTCAATGGTATTAAGTAGAACTTCTTCCTCTATATGTTCACTCTTTAGGCTACTACACATCCTTGCTCCATAAAAAGCAAGGACGTTGTTTGGGCTTGGTGAAACTCTGCTGTTCATGGCAAAACAGTTGAGAAACTAAAATGAGCATGTGTTAGGGGTGTGTGGTGTAGTGTGGTGTGTGTCTCTCTTTTTGATTAGCATTATTCACACTTGAATGACAATGTAGGAGTTGCTTTTTCTTTTTTTTTTTGCTTTAACAGGTTTTTAAGAAGTCTAGCTTCTTCTGTTTTTACACTGGTGTTACCGCAACATTTCTTAGTAACCTGGTGCCTGATTGTTTTCTCTGTAGCTTCTCCAGAGGCTGCTGGATGACCGCAAGCCTACCGTTGAGGTAATCAAGCGTGAAGGGGAGAAAATTGCCGAGTCAGCAGAACCTGCTGATAGAGTGAAAATCTTGAAACAGTTGAGTTTCCTGGATAGTCGATGGGATGCATTGCTCAGTAAAGCTGAGACAAGGTATTTGAAGTTCTTTCATAGATCTGAAAAATTTAGACGTAGCATGTAGCAGATGATTAGAACCAGCATGTTGAACTCTATAGTGTCAAATTTTGTGAGCACTGTCATTCTTGTGATTACATTACGGTATTGCGTCTTTGATGTTGATAGAATAGGGCCTTTGAAGGAAAAGTGGAGAAGTGATTTGAACAGACCAAAAGCTTTTAAAAAAAGTTCAGCCTAAGATGCTACAATCTGCTAGGATTAACTGCATATGTGTCTTCTGAATATTTTATCTCTGTTAGTTCATTAGGGTGCAAGTTTCTTGATGAGAGAACCTGTTTTGCATAGAATCAAGTGCAAATTTTACACTTAAATAATAATGATGTTCCCTTGGAACTTCAAAATCCCAACCTGCTGTGAGGAGGGGCCACTCAGCTCTTCTTCCTGTTTTCTGTTTGGTGTCATCCATATAATTCGTTTCTGCAAGTTAAAGATCCTTACATTGTCAGTTACTGGTGTACTTACTCAAGGTGCTTATCTCCCGTAGGTCTCAAGAAGGAAAAGGACCATCGAAGTATGCAGATACATTCTAGCAAAACAGAAAAGAGTCTCTTAAAGTCATTGCAATCCAATTCAATTTCCAGTTTAAACCAAAAAACATACAGAGAGTATCTGTGTATACACACGCGTAGATTTATTTGTTGTCAACATATAAAATAGCTGGAAAGTCAACTACTGTAAAGCGTCTTTGAAGAAATCCTTGTTGAAAGGGTTGCTGAACATGTTTTCTGGGTGGGGATTTGAAAAAGAACAGCCTTGTTCAGAATAGGAAGAGTGTGCATAAGAGGCGGCCTCAGAAAGGCATATAGTTGAGAACAAGAAAGGGTGTGGAATGTTGGAAGAAAAGGAATTTAAGTGAACAGTGAAGCTTCACAGTGAAGAACAAAGTGTTGGGATTTGGGCGCTTAGAGAAGCACTGAACTCGCCTCTGTTGTCACCTGCTACTTCTGGTAGCCTTCTTAGTTTCTTACTCTGAACCTCTTTTGTTACCTCATACTAATAATATGATTATTTAATTAGTGGAGTCAACCACTAATAGACCATTACTTCCTTCTTTTTTTTTTTTTTTAATTGAAGGAGTCTGACTCATTAGCTGGGGTAAATGTTCATGTCATGTTTAATTTAATATTATTCTCTCCGTCTGGTGCTATTTAATTAAAAATCAAATTGCAGCTTTTTCCAAGCCATCTATTAGCTGCAAGCTGGTCTCCATTTTTCTTTGGCCAGTCTCTAGAAATGATTAGGAGATTTGAGGATGATTTTGAAAATTATGTAGAGAACCTCACTGAGTTTTCTGTGACTAAGCGTGTCAGGTCTACCTTGTTTATAAGCCTTGGGAAGCACGTATAAACATAGCTTTTATCTGGACTGAGATATCCCCATTTGAAAGACAGTATTGTGAAGTTTTTCACTCAGGGCAAATCTCTCTTAAAAGTCTGCTTGAATGGAATTTGTTCAGCAGTGGTTGTAGAGAAGACTTCCTGTAATCAAGAGCCTTCTCTGAAATGTAATAAACTGAAACAGAAATGTTTTAGATAGTGCTTTGTTTTATTTGGAGGTCAAGTCTCTGTGCTTTATTAACGTTGTCTCACTAGCTTCATTGAGAGCTTTTATCCAGAACAAGAGATGCAAAAGTAGATCCATATAGTTCTGTTCACATCATTGAACAAAGGTTTAAAGATATTTTAAAATGCTGAGGAAGCATGACAGTACGTTCTGGTTCAATAAAGCTTTTGCCTGGCTCTAAAACATGTAAAATTGTCAAGAGAATGTAACTTTATGCTTGAAGACAGCTAGAAACTTGAGAACTATCCTAATTGGGTTTTGCTGAATTGAGTGCTAGATTATTTTTATCAAAACGTACATGAATGAAGTGATAGCCTTTAAATTTGCAAAACTTGTGTATTAGCTAAAAGTGTTTCAAACAGCTTCAGCGGTGTTTTTTTTCAAATTTTCTTTGATTTTAACTTTACCTTGTTTTTCATTGAGTGTCATGGATATACTTCTATTCCATTCCGGGACTGGTTCCTACAATAGGACAGAAGTATGTCTCTCTTTGCAAAGCATTCAAGGTGCTTCCTCCGCTTCTTCCTACTTCATGCTTACTTCGTCACAAAAAATAACCTTTCTCTTGGCATGTTGATAGGAACCGTCAGTTGGAAGGCATCTTGGTGGTAGCGCAGCAGTTCCATGAAGCTCTGGAGCCGCTGGTGGAGTGGCTGAGCACCACAGAGAAGAGGCTTGCAAATGCAGAACCCATTGGAACGCAGGCCTCCAAATTGCAGCAGCAAATTTCTCAGCATAAAGTAAGATACAAACCACACGCTTGTGTCATTCTTTTTAGATGCTTCTGTAAAGTACAACACAACTGGCACAGCTGTTGTGGTGTACCTATATTTTACCATACTGAATTTTTTTTCCTATAATTTGAGTTTTATATGTTTACATTGGCAATATATCCTTTTTCATTCCATTTTTATTGAGTTCCATTTGACATTTCTTTTATGTTTTTCTGATTTTCTTTTCCATTATTCTTCATTATTTAAAAACATGTAGGCCCTAGAAGACGATGTCCTAGCTCACAATAAGGGTTTACATCAGGCCATTAGCATTGGTGAGTCTCTAAAGGCTATGAGCTCCAGGGAAGATAAAGATATGGTGCAGGAAAAGCTAGATTCTTCTCAGGCCCGGTACATTGAGATTCAAGAGAAGAGCAACAGCAGGTCTGAACTTCTCCAGCAAGCTTACAGCAATGCTCAGATTTTTGGAGAGGACGAAGTTGAGTTGATGAACTGGCTGAACGAAGTCCATGATAAACTGAGCAAATTGTCAGTCCAAGATTGCCACACAGAATTGCTTGAGAAACAGCACTCTGAACTACTGGTATTTTGATTTCTGTTCATTTATTATTTAGTTCATTTTTAAAATCTGATTTGTATTTCCATACTTAATTTATTTTTCATTAATATATTTTGTTTAAAATGGCAATATGCTTATTTCAAATAAAAATAATATAATATGTTATGTCTGTGGTAACACAAATAGCCTTTTCTCTTAGGATCTTCAGGAAGAGATTCTTCTTAGAAAACAAAATGTTGATTTGGCTATACAAAATGGCTTAGAGCTTCTCAAGCAAACAACAGGTGAGACCTTATATAAAACTGTGATTAAGCAGGCTTTTCTTCTTGTAATTGGTTATGAGAAAAGTGAAGTGGAACTTTGCAGATACTAGTTCATATTTGCTGGTTAAAATAGTCATAGTTGTTTATTTTAATAAAGGTTTGAGGTCAAGGTAGGTTATGTCTTTGGGCCAATTTTACTATTAATGTAAGTGAGCAAAAGTCCTTTTTTGCCTATAGAGAATTTGGCCCCTGAACCATTTATTATTTTTAGTGGAAAATTATTTTAGTGAACCTGCATTCCATTCCTAATAGCAAGTTATGGACTTTACTCATAATGGAGGGCTGTTTGGCAGTGGATGCAGTCGATTCCCTGCAGGCATCTGCAGATGAACGAGATACTAGACTACCTTTTACTGCAAGAGGAAAGCTTCGTCCATTGGAGCTAATACTGTGGGAAAAGTTGCTTTCCAGTTGCACACAACGTGTCTGTTCTTCAGGTCAACAACTGTCCGGATTTTCTAGTACTGCTGAAGTTCTTGAACTCTTTAAGACACACATGTGGTTGGAGGCAGGGAGGTATCCCTTTCTGTTCCAAACTTAGGCATCATGCATAGTCTGTAATGAAATCTGAATATATGCTAATAAATTTCAGTAGGTTGTTTTTATTTTAGCCTTTTGAGTTGTGTTTCAAATGGATAGTAAAGAGGGTGTACAGTGATGTCAAATATTAGTGTAATTGAAAATAGTATTTTGTTAATTTTTTTTTCCTTCATGTTTTCAATAACCCATTTGTAATTTTTTTTTTCCTTTAAAAGTATTCTGAATTTAAGGGTTGAATTTTTAAAGAACTTTTGTGTTAAATATTGGTTGTAAGTCTTTACTTTCTAATGGTTTAGTAAAGCAGAAAAAAGACAGAAGGACAGATCGTGAGCTGAGGTAAACTTCGTAGCTCTGTGGACTTTATTGACAGTAGGATAATTTACAACTGTTGAGGGTTGACCTTGTCATCTTGTTGGGTTACTTTATAAATGAAATACTGAGATTTCTGTAGTAGGTGGGGCTTGGGGCTTTTTTTTGCTATTAAATATTTGTGATCACAGAAAATAACATCCTTCTGATATTTTAGGTGATGAAGTTGTAATAATTCAAGATAAACTGGAGGGCATTAAGACGAGATACAAAGACATTACAAAATTAAGTTCTGATGTATCCAGGACCTTAGAGCAGGCTCTGCAGCTTGCACGTCAACTGCACTCAACTCACGAGGAGCTTTGCAAATGGCTTGATGAAGTGGAGGTGGAGTTAATTTCATATGAAGCTCAAATACCAAAGGGAGAAGAATTAAGCCAAGTACAAGAAAGACAAAAAGTAGGTTTTAGAACCTGTGAGTTATTTATTGCTCTATGATTCAGCTAGGTTTTGTGTTAACTTCTGTTTGGCATGAAGTTGTTTTCAGAATAACTAATTTTGCCATCAGATCATTTGACGAAATGTTACAGTAGTTAAGAATCAAACTCACTTTCCACAGTCATCTGTTATAATCACTTACGAAATTGGGCTGAGGTTTATTTTTAGCACAAGAGAAGCAGCTGCGTAATCCTGGGAAAACTCTTTAAGTTGTCAAACAAAGTTATTTTGGTTTTTTAGTTGTGACATGGATAAAATTCTGTAAAGTATAAAAAGAGTCAGTTAATTAGATATTAAAATATATTTTACTAGTCTTGTTTAATGATATTTATTTCAAAAGAAAAATTGTAGTATAAACTGCATGTGCGGACAATGTTGGGGGGGAAGCTAAAAAAAATAATTCCATTATATTTCTTATATATTTAAAAAGAAATTAAATGAGGTGGGGGAAGGGGGTTCTGTGCACGTAAAAACTCATTCCTGAAGCATTGTGTGATAATTTGACTGGAATTTAATCCGTTTTAGAATTTAAGAAAGCACTTGAATTCCCTATGGAGTCGCAGGTTGCAAAGAACATCAGTTAGTTTTATTTTCTTTGGTTGCTTCAGTAAGTACTAGCAGCTTTTACAAAATTGCAAAGAATTCAGACTCCCATACTGACTGGAGGAACACATTTTAAGATATATTCTGTAGAAAATTCAAGAATCACCCATTTCTCTGTCAAACAACTTAGAATATCAAAAAGCTAATACAACTGAGCTGAAAAGAAGTGTGGTAATTTATCCCTTTTGGTTTGCGTGGAAAACATTTCAGTTCTGGACTCAGAGTACTTGAAAGAACAAAAATACGTGCAAGCTGTGTGTGTTCAGCTCCTATACTGGCATGTTTACTTTAAATGGCCTTTTTCAGGAGTTGAACAAAGAAGTGAAGAACAACAAAGGCTTACTGGACTCTCTGAATGAAGTTGGCAGTGCCTTCCTGGAGCTGGTGCCCTGGAGGGCCAGGGAGGGGCTTGACAAGATGATAACAGAGGACAATGAACGTTACAGATTGGTGAGCGACATGATCTCTCAGAAGGTGGATGAGATTGATGCTGCCATCCTGAGATCTCAGCAGGTACTGATAACTGTTCTTTGGGCACTAACAGGTAGTGTCTGGCAAGGTGTACCTGAACAAGACATGTCCTTTCATACAGTTGCTGAACATTTGTTGTGGCTGAGCAACAAAGGCCTGTTTGAGTGGAGTGGGACTCTACTGCTGAGATGTGAATGCCAGAACTCAGCTTTTTTGCTGACACAAACATCAGTCTTGTAGCTAAAATCACTGTAACTATCCAGTGGTTCCTTAAGCGGGAGTTTGCTGAAGTAAGAACTAAATGGCCCTTATCTTTCGCAGGTCATGTTATGTTGAGTAAAATATGGTCCAGATCCCTTGCCCTTGCCAGTTTTACTGGATGCAACACTGAAATCACTAGTGTTGCCACACAGTCAGCATCAGCTGATTGTCTAGCTCCTCTGTACTTTCCACAGTTAAAAGCTGGATCCTCTTGTTCAGGCTGTAGTGGAGGATTTAAATAACAATTTCTTTTCTTCATATCCACAATGCTTTTCTTCTTGGGGCTCAAAAATTGTGTTATTTAATGTGGAGGCTTCTATGCGCACACGGAAGTGTATATGTGGCTGCAGTGTGAGAACTGGCACTCTAATTTCGTCACTAAATAGTCCCATATTTAAGCTCCTTGCTTATAAATGCGTCATGGAGACACAATTTTCCAGTGTTTACCTACAGTTCAGGCATAAAAATGTTGGTGAAGATTTCTGTTTCTGCTAGTAGTTCCCATAAACAGTTGTAACTGGACAAGGAGAAAGCATGTGTGACATTGTTTCAAAGTTTGTTGAAAGCTGACTAAAAGAGGCTGGCAGTAACTCAGATCTCCTTATAAATGAGGTTAAAAATAACTTCATGTTTAACTTTTTAAGGGATTTGCTATGAATATTGTCTTGTCTCGTTAACCAAATCCTCAAAAATAAAGGGTGATTTATTTTTTTTTTTTAGTGAGTGATAAGGCAAGATAGGAGAGTGTATGTTGGCTCTCCTTCAGCTTTTCAGAATTATGCAAGTATGTTGCATCTCCTAGCACAAGTTCAGAATATGTGCCCTCGCAGCTCAGAAAGCCAACCGTCTCCTGGGCTGCATCAGAAGCAGCGTGGCCAGCAGGTCACAGGAGGGGATTCTGCCCCTCTGCTCCATGCTAGTGAGACCCCACCTGGAGTCCTGCATCCAGCTCTGGAGCCCTCAGTGCAGGACAGACATGGAGCTGTTGGAACGGTGCCAGAAGAGGCCACAAAAATGATCAGAGGGATGGAACACTTCTCCTGTGAGGGAAGGCTGAGAGAGTTGGGGTTGTTCAGCCTGGAGAATAATAGAAGGCTCTGGGGAGATCTTATTGCAGCCTTCCAGTACCTGAAGGGGGCCTACAGGGAAGCTGGAGAGGGACTTTTTACAAGGGCATGTAGGGATAGGACAAGGGGTAATGGCTTTAAACTGAAAGGGGATAGATTTAGATTAGATATAAGGAACAAATTCTTTTCTGTGTGGGTGGTGAGGCACTGGGACAGGTTGCCCAGAGAAGCTGTGGATACCCCCTCCCTGGCAGTGTTCAAGGCTAGGTGGGATGGGGCTTTGAGCAGAAGGTGTCCCTGCCCATGGCAAGGGGTTGGAACTAGATGATCTGTGAGGTTCTTTCCAACCCAGACCGTTCAATGATTCTATGATATTCAAGTCCAGGCATGAAAGGTCTGGAGCTGGTGCTCCACTAGCTAACGTTAGGATGGCACATTGGACCCTAGTCCCGCATACCCATAACCTCTGCTGCAACCCAGCTCACATCACCACAATATACTCCTGTATGCTATATCTTGTGATAAATATCAAGTGGCTTAACATGCTTCTAGTGAAGGTTAAGCTACTTTCCATGTAGATCTGAGAAATACCATGCAAAACAAAAAATATTTTTGGAGAAACTAGTGCTCTGCAAGCTTACCTTCTGGCAATTTGTTCAAGTGCCTGTACTACTAAAATGTTTTGAGTGGAGGGCAAAGCCACCAAGAACATGAGGGTTCCATTGGAGTAGCGTGGGGTTTGTGCTGGACGTTACTGGGCCAAGGTGACAAATGCAGTAAGCTATATGGACAGGTAAGCATGTTGTTGTTGTGAATGGAAGCTGGAGGGTTTAATAGACTAATGCAACGTCCTGTTTTTTAACTACCTGGGCAAAATGGTCCCAGATGATTAGAATTATCCTGGAGATAAGTTCAGCTACATTTTTTAATCTGGATTTCTTGATACTGAAGGCATTGGTTGGTGTCTTACCCTAGTGCAAGTGGTGCTGTGTAGAAACAGAAGGTCATATTCTACGTTTGGCTTACTTGTTCTTCACTCTAAAGCAGCCATGGCCGAGTGCTTTAGAAGGCATTCACAGAGCAAATCACAATGTCATCATATTCAGATTTCAGTCATTCCTGGTTGGAAGAAAAAGTACCACAATGAACTGTGCTTAGTTAAAATGGGTGGGGGTGAAATGATTTTATAGTGATTCAAGTGAAGTTTGGGGGGGCTTATAAGTAACTGTCATGCATAATGGAAAGAAAACACTTCAGATTTTGGATGCAGAGAGTGCCAATTTTGTGCTTTTTGTTCCTTCATGTTATGTTTGACCATCACAAATCGAAAATCTTATACTCTCAGCAAATGGAGTTTAGAGCCCAGTTGTGGCTCTAAACCTTGATGTTGTGTTACGAGAAGTTTCACTGCCATGTCTTGATTTGGTTATTTCCCATAAATATTTTCTCAATATTACTCACATATCCATGGATATTTGGTTTGAGGAAGTCACATTGCAGTTAATTTGTACATCTAACGCATTTGAAATCACCTTTTTCATTTGGATCATAAATAGATGGGCTTCTGAAGAGCTTGAACTGCAGTTTCTAAAGCCAGGATTTAACTATCGCTGGTGCATGTGCTTCATGCTAATTTACAGTACTGATTCTTTCAGAATATACCTGTCTATTAGGAAGTCACATTATTTAGGATAAAGTTTACTTTATTACTTTAAATGAGAAATGACATACAGTGAAGAAGAGTGTGCTCTCTTTCATGTAACAAAAGGATTATAAAGGCTGACAAAACTGACTCATAAAGAATGAAATCTCAGAATTGCTTGTTTTGTTTTTGTGTGACTCATGATTAACCGCTAAGACAAGACTGATGTAGTGGCTGAAGTGAACTCCAGCTATGTTACAGGAGCAGGACTAGCATGGTCTACTGCCACAAAGTCACAGAGCAGCAGATTTAAGACACGGAGGACTTGAGAGTGGTCAGAAAGAGACTTCTGAGGAAAGTGTGGGTGTCAGCAATACAAGTAGCAGGTTCTGACCTAAGCATCCTGATAGACTTTCACAGTATCTCAGAGCCATATCAATGTTTAGCTAATTGCAGCGGGGATCAGAGTTCTAAATAAATGAATAAGTTCTTAGTAGTTTCTACAATGACTGTTTTGTGCATCTGAAGGTTGTCCAGAGAAGTTGTGGCTGCCCCCTCCCTGGCAGTGTTCAAGGCCAGGCTGGACGGGGCTTTGAGCAGCCTGGTCTAGTGGAGGATGTCCCTGCCCATGGCAAGGGGGTTAGAACTAGATGAGCTGTAAGGTCCCTTCCAACCCAAACTGTTCTGTGGTTCTATGATCGTCCCATGTAATATTTCTGTAGGCTTAAGCTCAAAGCTGCCCTTGTTGAGTACTGCAGCGTGGTGTGCTTAGGTACATGCCTATAAACTTGAGCTGAAGAAAGAAAGAATGATTTTTTAAATTTCGTCTTTTCAGATGATCTGCATGTACTTTTCAGGATCTCATGCTCTCCTTCGCAAATTAGTAAGGAACAGATCCTTTAAATCCTCTCATTACTTTAGTGCTTTGAGGTAATTTTGGAAACATTTAAGTATTGACTAATGGTAGTGAAAAGTTAATCTTTTAGGAAAAGGTCTGGCTGAACCCGAAGAATTTTCATATTTAATCCAAGGTCTAGTTTTGGATGAAATCCTGTCTGCTCTGAATTCAGTGAGATTTTTCCACCTACTTAGTTGAACTGTGTTTATCATTTAATACCAAAGCAGCTCTGAAGATTAAAAGGATAACATCAAGCAACTGTCTTTTAGGATAATTGCAACACTAGCAGTAATAATAAACATAGAGGTGGAAAAGATATGTGGAAGTAGAATAAAATGAAATAAACAGTCTAGTTAAAATTCTGAAATTGTACGCTTTTTAAATTGCCTTTATGTCTGCTAGAGAGCTGTAGGCTTTGAAAAAATGTGTTTGCTTCTGTTGCTTTGTCACACTTATGAATTAAGCTGTTTGAATTATAATCCCTCAGAACCGTTTTGGGCTTTGTATTTCATTTATTTAAAAACCTCGTATGGAAAGTGAACTGCTGTCTTTCTAACAATTCAGAAGTATGCTTTTTAATCTTCTTTAAAATTTTTGAAACATTCATTCTAATTTCATGTCTGTAGAACTGCTGAACTAATTCATGTCTCCATCATTTAGTTTGATCAAGCAGCTGATGCTGAATTTGCCTGGATTGCAGAAACAGAAAAGAAACTGATGTCTCTGGGTGATATTAGACTTGAGCGAGACCAGACCACAGCTCAGCTACAAGTTCAAAAGGTAAAAGAAATACATTTCCAACTGTCATGTTAATTATTGGCCGGCACACTCTCCATCTAGAAAATGTACTAGCATGATTTAATTTTCAGTCCCTCATAATGCGCTTCAAAAATAGTTTTTGCTCCATGTACTCTATTTTTGTTATTATTGTTGACAAATTTTTATTGTGTTTGAAGGCTTTTACCATGGAGATTTTGAGACACAAAGATACTATAGATGAACTTGTTAAATCGGGGGATAAGATTATGAACACCTGCACCGAAGAAGAGAAGCAGACCATGAAGGTAAAGTTCCTTAAATTGCAGCTACAGCGGTGGGTATGCAGGCAGTAAATAAGCAGATGGATTCCTACAGTGTCTTTCTTGAAATACTAATGAAAAAGTATTAATTACAGCCACTGCTAGTCTCAGGATTGTAATACTAGAAGAAATACCGTTGTGTGTCACTCTTCTTCCTTCAGGATGTTCAAAGAGCAAACACTGTGTACTTGCTTCATTGCCTGACGCTAATTTGAAACCCTGTTTATCATCTTCATCCATGGTAAACAGTATTTTAGGCAGTGGATGATGGAGTGAATAGGTATTAGTCATGTGAGGTGGTGTGTGTGGAATCTGTCTGTTTAATCTTCCCCAGTTCTCTTCAGCCAGTGACGCTCTAGGCGTGTGTACTTCTGTGCCGGATTCAATGGCTGTGCACCTCAGCGTGAATCTTTACTTTCATTTCTGCTGATTTTAGTGTGGGCCTTACTTGCCCACAGGTTATTCCTTCGTGTTAACTAACACAGCCCATGAAAAGCATTCCTAAGCCTTTATTTATACACACACACGCGTGCACACATACACGCAGAGCCTGATGTTGGGGCTGTGTATATATACAGATTTTTCCTGTTGGCATTTAAGAATGGGTTAGTTGTGGGGTTGGGGTTTTTTTACTAAATTACAGTGAGGCTAGATCTGGTGTGTAAATTTAGCCCTTCCAGCGACCACCCTCCTTGAACAACAGTACTTCGCTAATTGTGTTCTGCTGCAGGATGTCTGAATAAATTTGATTTGCTCTTAAGTGAATTTAAAACAGATAAGATGTTCTGTAACGGAGAGCAGTTTTGTGTGAGCCTCTATTAAATATTTGTATTTGTCAAAAATACTGTATATCTGTGTGTTTAGGCTATGTTTTGTCCTTTGGATAGCATCTCTATACTTAATTTACATGCAAGACATAACAAATGAAAGGGTAGCTTGTTCTGCCAAGAAAGATTCTTTACTTCAAATTCAATGGCTGGCTTGTATGTCTAGTTTTTCCAAGGCTAGTATTTATGTGCATTGTCACATAAAATATTTCATAAAAATGATAACCTGGGCACTGTTCCACAGGGAAAATGTATAGCTATTTGATACTTTCTTTTATTATCTATGCCTAAATACAGTAGACTTGTAATGTTTAAAACCTTGTAGTTCTATCCTGTTATTAATGGTAACACATCCTCATTAATTTTTGTGTTCTAACCTGGAAAATAATGTTGTGTGGTTTCTATTGCAAGTTTGTAAGCTACAAGCACAACAGTACATCCTGTTCTCTTGCCAGATATAAAAAAAACCAACAGATTTTTATGTGTTGTTTATGATGCTTTGGTGCAGAAATGCTGTGGAAAACATAGTTTCTGCCAAGTGTCACTGAAGATGAGCATCTTCAGTAAGTAAGGGGGGTTAAGGTCTGCAGTCAAATCGTTTGCAGCTTGGCTGGAAGCCCTGTGAATGAAGTGTTATTTGTAAGTATCAGTATCATTAAATATGATCTAGTCACTTTGAAAGTAGTCCGCCACAGTCTGATCTCCCGCAGTACTGATTCTGTCCACCTTAAACACTGGTACTGTAGAAACATTATCAAAACTAAAAGTTGGTTCACTGCAGTTTTGTGCTGTGATTAGCAAAGATTGTTTAGAAATGGAGGTAGCAGACGTGGAAAAACAAACATTGCTATTTTTTGTTAATATTACTTTACAGAAAAAAATGGAAAGCCTCGTACAGAAATATGATGCAGTCTGTCAAATGAACTCTGAGAGAAACCTGCAGCTGGAGCGGGCTCAGTCCCTGGTTAACCAGTTCTGGGAGACTTATGAAGAACTTTGGCCATGGTTAACTGAGACAGAAATGATCATCTCTCAGCTTCCTGCACCAGCCCTTGAATATGAAACTTTAAAGCAACAACAGGAAGAGCATAGGGTAAGCATTTTGCCAATTTTTAAAAACGAAGTGTCAAAAACCCAAGTATTATTCTGCTTAACACTGTGGAGTACTCTGCTAAATGCTTAAAACCCAGACAGTTATACATCTATTGAAAAAATAATTATTTAAAATAATAATACAAAATAAATAGATTTTCAATCATGCTTGTACTGTTTCCCAAACTGTGAATGCAAACAAGATTCCCTGGGGAAGGCAGCAAACAATGTCTAAGCATAGAAGAGGGCTAAAGGGGAAAAACTGCCATTCTAATAAGAGCTGAGCACGCAAAAGTTAAGGGTTAAGAATTATATTTAAAAGCATATGTTAATGTCAGTATTAGAACAAACCAAACCCATAAACAGAGAGAACAGACATGGGATGTTGTAGCAAGAAATAAAAGAAGGTAAAACATGAATGTCTGAAGAACTAGAGTACCTGCTCTAGATGATGAGGGGACTGGAGCATCTCTCCTACGAGGAGAGGCTGAGGGAGCTGGGCTTGTTCAGCCTGAAGAAGAGAAGGCTGCGAGGGGACCTTAGAAATGCTTAGAAATATCTGAAGGGTGGGTGTCAGGAGGATGGGGCCAGACTCTTTTCAGTGGTGCCCAGTGACAGGACAAGGGGCAATGGGCACAAACTGAAGCACAGGAAGTTCCATCTGAACGTGAGGAAGAATTTCTTCCCTCTGAGG
>Ga0065711_1037138_pt1 | contig 20146 bp, 8 predicted proteins | sample Hoacrofraction12_FD_59098 | JGI IMG/M metagenome (GOLD analysis project Ga0065711, IMG submission 59098) | Hoatzin crop microbial communities from Cojedes, Venezuela - Epithelial fraction 12 v2 (version 2) | ecosystem: Host-associated > Birds > Digestive system > Esophagus > Crop | place... | reverse complement strand
TGGCCCAGGTTGCCCAGAGAAGCTGTGGCTGCCCCCTCCCTGGCAGGGTTCAAGGCCAGGTTGGATGGAGCTCTGAGCACCCTGGGCTGGTGGAAGATGTCCCTGCTCATAGCAGGGGGGTTGGAACCAGACGATCTTCAAGGTCCCCTCCAAGCCTAACCATTCTATGATACTTCTACTGTCTGTCATTACTGGTGAACTATTAGCCTAGTAGTAATTTCTGTGACCAGCAGAAACGGCCTGGCTCTCAGATGACAGATGCGCAACAGCACTAAAATCTTTGGTATTTTCAATCTCAAAAATCACTGGTCACCTCTGAAAAGTTAGGCTGCTATCGTCATTATGTATTACTTCTAAAAAAAACTTCCCCTCCCTTGACTTTGTTAACAACTTGGTGTTCATCTATGCCCCTAATTCTGTCAGCAAACTGAGGCTTGCTCGTGCAAGCAGGACTTCTGAACAAAGACTGCAAATTTAAGCCAGCAGTAAAATAAACACTACCTCCCAAGTTCCCACAGCACCCAGCCTGAATTTTCTGCTCCAGAACGTTCAATTTGACAATACCATAAGGGATTGCCAGGCTCTCAGTTCAGATGAGAAGATTCCCCAAATCACGCATCGCAGTTTTGCAAATCCATACTTTTTCAGAAACTTGTGGTGTAAGAAATTAAACTTTGCCCTCCCTTATGGTATGTGGCTGAGCCTGTGCAGGCTAAGAGCCAAGCACCTCAATTGGCCTTTTATCACAAAACACTAGAAACCAGTGAAGAATACACCCATGCAAGGCACCTGTAGGCTTAGGTGGAAGATTGTTGATTTCTTGAGTGGGATGGGTGCTGTTACAGCACATTGATACCTTCGGTACACAATGCAATCACCAGCTTGAGAATTTGCTTCATAAATCAAGGTTTTCTTGTCTTTCTGGTCAATTTAGCCTTAGAAACCAGATAGACCTCAAACACAAAAGGATGTACAAACACTCTGTTAACAATTTCTAAGAACTATTATGCTAAAATGTAACCCTTTAGTCAAATTTCATTAGGGCATGCATTGAGAAACAAGGCAGCATACCAAGCAAATAATTTAGGCATTCCTGTAATACATCAAAGATTCTTGTGCATTAAATCAGCAATCTGAGAAAAATAGGAGTCCTGACCGATTATTTTGCTTTCCCCTCCACACAATTACTATACGGGTTTTACATTTTTTGAACAACTGTAGATGTACCTGTTTGCCAGAGGTGCTTCACTGGCTCAGTTACGGGACTGGAAAATGAATACAAGTTTACAAATTTGACAGAAAGAATGGGTGGTAGGGTGGGGAACAATTCTTTTTTTTAATTCACTATTATTCACAGAAACAAGCTTGTTTCTTAGTATCTTGGGAGGCACTGACTGAGAAACAAACCCAACAATATTTCCCTGTAAGGTTCTGAAGCAAATCGCCTTTGCCAGACACCGAACTGGGCTCTGCATCTGCGTTCACACGAGTGAACTCGGCGATTGTCTCCAAGATGACAAGCTAGCGAAACAGACTTTGTAACCAAGAGATAGAAATAACTATAAAGTTATTTCTAAGTGTAAGCCAATACCTTCTTGGCTTCCAAAACCTGTACGACAGTTTTGCCTTTGCTAATGCGCCTTTCAGTCTAACAAAAGAGGGGCAAGGAGCAGAAAAAGCACACATAAGGTACATCTTGCTTTGTGTTCAGCAGACAAGTCTGTATGACATTTTCTCCCTTCCGTTTTCTCAGTGAGTGAAAGCTTGCACATGTTTGTCAGACTGGCCCTCCACTAAATGTCTCTTCATGGAAATAAAGGGATATTTATGCACAGTGACTAATGAATGGATGCATTCCAGCATCTGCTATTGTGTATTTCCTGTAAAGTCATTTATTATTCTATCTAACACACACAGTGTTCTTGGGTTGATGCTGAAGATTAATGAGGCGTTTACTTCTATTCAAGAAACAAGTTCAGAAGACACATTTTCTCGCATTCAGCTGTGCTGATAGTTTAATTAATGCCATTAATACATATAAGTCAGGAAAAACTGTTTTATGGTAACACTGAGGAAAGCTGGCAAAGCAGGGAAATTTCAGAGGTGGAGCTACAGCGTAACACTTCCCCCTGTTCCTAGGTAGTACAGGATTCTCAGACAGCGGGTGATCTCGTGGACCACACGAGTAACAAAACCCTGAGATGTAATGAGCTGAGGTAATGACAGAATATCAGTCTTCACTCTCCGCTTGTGTGGGCTTAGTCAAATCCTTAATGCGATTTCATTACACATTTTTTTGTGTGGATGCATGTCATATTTTTTCCCCCCAGTATTACAAAGAGAGGTAAAGAAAGAAAGAAAATGCTCTCTCATCAAAATGTATGAGTTGATACAACAGACCATAACCAGTGCCATGAGACAGAGACAAGCCCATTAACTGCTCTCAGTGTCACTAATTCCTGAAGTAAATTAACAAAGTCCATGGAGGCCAATACGATAACCATGAGGCCTGGAGAGAGGTACTTCAATAAATCTTTCTAATACCTGTCCCACAAAGAAACAGTTTGGCTTATACTGGGAATTCAGTGGTTAATAAGAGAAGACTACATGAACATCTTTGTTACTTATAAAACTACCTCCTCTCGCTGGCTGTCCAAGCCAGAAGCTCTAAACAGCTGGAATATCATCATAATTTTCTCAACCTGAAACGGTGATGCTGTCAACAGGTGTAGGGACACACTCTGGACCACTAAGGAGTAAGACCTGCTACAGACGTGCATCAGGCATACAGATATCACCCACACACACCCAAAAAAGAAAAATCAGAGTAAGAAAGATTAGAGTAAGCAGAATTTCCTTCACAGAAAGTCTTTCCACAAACTTCTGTTTTGGATATTTATCTCTTTATTGTAGGAGTAATATAGATATCTGCACATAGAAGACAAAATAAAGTATAATGCACCATCTAATTCCTAGTGTTACTTAAGAGAACAAACTTTTTACTTAAATTTATGACTCTGAATTGTTCAGAAGTTTGATCAATAGCCTCAAGAAATTTTACTTTTTCCTACAAGGGTTTTCTAGTGCTTAGCCTGTGGCTGTTAGCATTAGACTTCAAGACACACTGTACCAAACTGTATTAGGCATGTGAAAGGACTTTCATTCCTCATTAGCTGCGCATAAGAAAGGATTGTAACTTTTAAAAAGAACTAAGCGGCTTTGTAAAAAATTCAAACTTCCCTTTAACAAAAATCATACTTGTTAAAACTTTTTTTTTTATTCCCAGCTGAACTATGCTTCAACTCAAAGCAAATAAAGTCATCAGTTGACTCCATTCTGTAAGAGGACAGCATTAAAAAAAAAAAGCCCAATAGGTCCTTGAACAGTGGTCCCTTGTCTGTCACATCAAGACATGGCTTATACTTCACACACTATTGACCATGAAAAGCAATCTTGCGACTTTTGAAGCCCCATCACAAGAAAAAAAGGCACAAGAGAAAACTTTTCTTGAAATGTCGAGGATGAGGGGCTGACTGCTCTCGCCTCCTATGATTAATGACTTGTGGCCTTATTGTGTAGATGCTGCTAATTAGCTTCAGGCTGATTAAGGCTGCAGAATGCAAAATTCAGCTCGATAAACCTGGACACCTCCCACTCCCCACCCCAAACAAGCCTGATGCAGAAACTCTGGCTTCTAATTTCTTGATGGAAAAAAAAAACCAACAAACAAACAAACAACAAAAACCCAGTGAACACGTTCTCACTAGGAACTAATGTAATCCCAAGCAACTCTGGACTTTGACTTCACCTAGCTCAAAGCTGGAGCTGCAGTATTTCTCTGTACAGTACAATAATTATTTTTCAGCCCTATTCAAGTTCTCTACTTTTTTGTCTAAAAACTTTTTTACCTATTTAAAATCCAGTTAAAAAGCAAAACAGAAAAGAAAGTGGATACTTTTAATCTTTTGTTATCCACTTGTTAACAAATGAGAGCTAGTTTATTATAATATTCCTAAATAGTTGCTTACAGCCTTCTTGGATGCTCTTTAGAGATGAGTTAAAAAAACAAGAGCAGAAAAGCAGCAACTTCCAAACTGGTGCTGCCCAGCATTTTGACCACCTGCTCTACTCAAATGCATCCCGAACCTTTCATCTGGTACCAATTGCTTGCCATAACCATAGAGGTGGAAGCCTAGTACGCAGAGGGTTTCAACCCTTCTGCCCCGACCCCCCTCCTCTTCTCCCCCCAGTGTTGGATTCAATCTGCTTGTTAAGTTGATCTTCGCATGGAAAAGCATTACATTCCACTAAGACAGGAAGGTTGCAACTACTTATGCCAGATTTTTAACACTAACCTCAAACTAATGCACTGCAACATAAGGCTGATTAGCTTAATAACTGATTACTCGTCCTCTGGGCACCAGCAACCAAAATTAAAAACTTTAGCAGCTCATATAACAAAGTAACATGAGCTTGCTTTTTCAGAGACCTACAGTTCCAAGAGGGAGGAAAAAAAATTTTACATTTACAGAACAGCTCTGAAGAGGGAAAGTTTCTTAGTTTTAGTGGCATGGATTGAAATGCTGATAATTTCCCCTGTACTGAATAATACCTAGATAAAGAGGCCATTTAAACATCTGTGCACAAAGGATAAATTAACCAGATTACCTTAGTGGAATTATTTTTAATTTCAAAAATATACAAGCCTGAATGCTTTCAAAACATCAGCTGTTTGAATTCCAGAGGCTTCCTTTCGCGCTCTGTATTTCCCAGAGCATCCTTCACTTGTGCCACCAATTACTTGCACCACTTTACACCGGGTACTGCACACTGTGCAGTGAAAAGGCAGTCACACCCCAAAGGAGCAAGCGTCAGTATTGCAAAAATACTTCCACCTAAGTTACTACTACGAATAACTGCAGCAGGCCTCGCCAGTGGGAAAGTTTGGAGGGGTGGTGCTAAATTTATGACGAAAGGCGACAGATGGTCACTGGAAATAGTAACTTACGGTAACGCAAGATGACTGTGATAGGCAATCATCCACAGCCTCTTTCAAGTTCCCAACGAGAAGCTTAAGCATATGCCCAACTTGAAGCACGCAAGCAATGCCTCTGAAGTCCATAGTAATCAGGTTTTTAAGTACTTCTGTGCCTAGGCGTTTATTTTCAGTTTAACTGTACAGCATATCCACCGTGTGGTGTAAACACTAAGAGACCAACTTCAGCACGGCTTTGAGGTGGCACAGCTCCTCCGATATCAACAGATCAACGTCTCACTCAGGACCTGGGATTTAACTTTATGTCTGCAAGTGCTTTTCTGTGCCTTACCCTGTTTCTTTTTTGCCTTGTTTTGCTTTCAGCAAGGCTCTTTGTAGTGTCATAACTCACAGTCTTTCCAGTCAGGCTTTGTTTATAAAACCTTTATCATTTCAGAACAATGGAGTTGTGACCTGTTCGAAGGCAGGATGGCAATCAGGGCCCTCTCCGTACTTTCTCAGGGTGCACTTTCTGACAGAGTGAATAGACCACACAACCCTATTGCTGCCAGCCGGGAGCGGGAAAATAGGCTCCCCTAATAAATCTAAACATAAATCTTCTTGCCCTATCTCACCATCTCTATGAATTCACCTAAAGCACAAAATGAATAAGCAGAACAAGTATCACCAAGACTAAAAGGCTGAAATACTGCTTGCAGACCAAAGTGGATTTGGTTCATACTTCGGGCAGTTCCAGGGAACTCACAGGCACAGCAAACAACAGGTGGAAGCATAGCTTGGCCCAAGACAAAGTGAATGAGATTGACCCTACAATCGTGACTACGCTTCGCCCTTCCGTGTCAGTTCCCTCCTATAAATCTCCTCAGGGAGAGCTTTGTGGCTTCTCATGCTTTAACTTTACTCCAGGACTCTTAGGGCAAGTGTTTCAGTGACTTTCCATGAGGAAGTGAGCGATTTCTGAAACCACAATTTTCTTCTGCACTCTAAGTGATGACTCACGCAATTCGACCTACACGATCAAAGGGCACATCAAACACATTGTCCCAATGCCCGAGTGGCACTTGGGGCCTTAGCTGGTAGCAAGCAGCTCAGTCCCACTGCAGTCAATGAGTCATGCTAGCTTACACCAGCTGTGGAACCGACCCTTCTGCCCCGGTTTGGCCCTTTTGCCTTTTATACAGCCCTTTATAAAAGATCACGCCACTTCTTTCATGTGAGTAGAATCACAGTTGTCATATTTTTTCCTAGTCTGTACAGACACCCTCACGCATCCTCTGCTAATTTTCAGCCCAATGCTTATCAAAGCTGCTCCCACAGACACAAATATAACCAAGAGAGAGGAGTGAATCGACAAGTGGCAGCAGAAGTAACATTACCTCCTTTTCCTTCCCTTGACCATGACAGACACATTTTGTAGAGAGAATTCCTCAGGGCAGAGCATATACTGTTTTGCCTCCATGACTCCACTTGCAGATGTGATACTGACTGTATCAGATACTCAACCAACTGGAGTCAACAATACATATAACTGTAATACAACCAATGCTACTAATGTTAGTTTTCCCCATCCATCTTCCCTACTCCATGTGATTATTTCATTCCCCTCCCCCTCAGCTCCCACACTGATGCTTCATTTTCCACACCTCCTTTGCTTGCTTAGGGCCACTACAGCTACTTACAAGATACTAAACCCAAACCATTTTAATTACAAAAGGCTGTGGGGCTACCAGAGACCTTTATAACTATCTAGATGTACCTTGGCAGCTAACAGAGCTGATAAAAGCTTTTCTATATTAATGCAAAAACATGTAACCAAACAAATAAGCTAGTGCAAAATACTTCTTAGGGGATTGAAACGTTACCTAGCACTGGGTAATCTTCAGGCCATAAAGGAAATACAGCACCACCCAAAGAAATATATACCCTTTGCAAGTAGAGATCTGCTCAGTGGAATCCACTTGCTGAATTCAGTGAACCACAGCACAGAATAATTAGTGCTGAGGATATACTTAAATAATTTATTCAGTTACTTTGTCAGTATTTAATACTATGAGATTAACAAGAGCATACATCTAACGCCTTTAGCCTTTGCTATTCATATACTGAAAAGGCGGAAAAAACAACTTCAGAAGTCTTAAATTGTTTAGATTTCATCTTTTTCAGTACATAAAAATATATCTGCAAACAAGTGTTTCTCTCATTTATGCATTATGGAAAATTCCTATGGAGTTATTTACATTAGTATCTACACACTGATCAAATTAATATCAAAAGTACTCAAACCTACAATTTAAGCTTTACTACTATGCCTATACATACACACAAGCACATATTACACACACGTGTGTATAGACACACACACATTTCCCTTTCTGAATCTCACAGTCTTTGGCTAAAGCACTGTTGTTAGGAAAAGGAAATTAAACAGTTTTAAACTTATTAGCTGGCTACAGAGTTTAAATTTAATTCACAACAAATAATTGTGTAAGTGACTGCAGGCCCCTTTTTGGGGAAAGGAAGGTCTTAGATCATTTAAGACCCAATTCCGCCCCCAAGGCGAACAGAAAAACTTCTATCGGCTGCAGACCTTAAATGACCTTCAGATCAGGTTTGGCAGATGAATGCTTGGAATGCAATATTTTTGTGAAGCTGAGCAGTCCCAGCAGAGCTGGCTTAGTCCCTCCTGGAATACCACCGATGACTTTGGGTTTCTAATTTTGCCTCCAAAGTCACAGAGTAATTCTACACACAAGGTAAGTATTAGCAGTGAAACTGCCACAACTTTTTTGCTTTATTTGAAAACACCATGTTCTGTAGTTCTGGTTTTGGAGGTCAGGTAAGGATTGCCTAGAGCAGGTTGAGGTTGACTATGTCCGGTTCAAAATATACTTCTAGTCACTGGTCAGTAGCACTTGCCCTCATTCAGGTTTACCGTGGGTTTTGTACACGTGTTGAAGAACATGAAGGAAGGCACTCAAAGGACAGACAGCTCGCTGCAGAGTGGTAAAGGAAGATTTTTCCTTTTCCCCTTCCTTTCCAGGAAGGGTTTTCCTTAACTTCAGCAGACGAAGCCTTCAGAGAACACCACCTAGGTGTATTCTAGGCAATTCAAACAACATGCACATGCGACATACATCTTCATTCCCATTCAGGAAAGAACAAAACCAAGAAACTGGAGCAAGCACCAAAGCAAGCAAACAACCGAACCTCCAGCTTAACTGCTAAAGTGTTTGTGGGAAAACTGACAGCACTTCAGAGCAGTGGCTCTCTTTTTGTCCAATGTCAATACAGCTTCTAGCACAGCAGGGTCCCAGTTTGCAACCAAGTCTTTCAAATGCTACAGTACAAATGCATCTTAAGTTAAATTATTTCTAAATTTGAATTATGACTTCTGTTTTTAAGCATTTTTAGCCACTCAATGCTGATAGCAGCAGAATTCTTCTATAATGTCTTCCATCTGAGCAGAGCATACCAAAGTGCTTTGCAGAAAGAAATTACTGTTTAAAATGTAGGGGAAAAAAATGAAAACAAATTGTTGTAAAATTTAATTGTTACAATGGAAGGCAAGAGATCTCATCTCATTCAGTCCCCTCTAGAGGGAAAACACTACATGCATCTGATGCAAATGCATCAGAACTAAAAGCATGACAATAACTGATTTCATAAAATAACAGTTCTGCTGAATCAATGCAATTCATCACATAACCTTATATAACAAATTCCAGACAACTTTTTTATATTCCTGCTTAGAAAATGCCTCAGTGGAAAGTGACTGTTCAGGTAGCATTAGTAAAATTGCACACTTACTGTTAATGCAAGCTATTAACATCATATCAGCATTCTTCAATCTTCGTCAGCTGACTTGGTCATATCTACTCAACGGCTAACCACGAGAGAAAACCAAACGCAGAAAAAAAACCTCTATGAAGCAAACACTTACCCTGGTATCAACAGAAAAGTAGGGCAGTGATCAAACAGAGCTCCTTACACGCGAGACACACACACACAGGACCAGCCTAGGAGGTGAAGCAAGGCAGGGAATCCACTGCTGTTCCTCCAGGACTTGTGAAGATAAACAGAAGTAGCCCATCCAACAACTTTCACAAAGAATTCATTAATTTCTCTGTGTTGAAAATACAAGAAAAAAAAATTGAGAAAGCTTAAAAAAGCACTGCTATAATATCCCTCCCCTTATCCCCCTCCAGATAGCCAAACCTATTCACAACATCCACAGTCTCTTCGTTTAGTAGCATTGAAGTTATTTAGCAACTCACAGAAGAACGTGTAAAAATTTAATTACATGTATTTTTAAATCCCATTTCTAGTAAAACCAGAATAACTATGCTTCTCTCTAGCATAAAGCACTTTATGAGGTACCATAAAGCAACCCTACCATGCACAGACAATGTCCTTGCTCCTCAGCATGAAGCAAAACACTCTGTTAACCCACCTCACTGCTTTTATGGTCTGGTGATTGGCTCAGCAACTGAATATCACCACCAAATGCGCCCAGGTGTCCCCCTCAGTGCCTTGATTCCCTTTGGCTGTGGGTTGTATGCTGATTGCCTGGGCACGGAAGGGATGGCAACAGCTCCTAGCTGCCCTTGCTCCCACCAGCACGGGGCTGGTGGGAGGCTGTGAGGACAACGGGAGCTCGAGGGATGCCGCAGCACCGTAGGACAGGGTGGGGGGGGGTCAGAGGTACAGTTGGCCAGGTACTCCCGGTTCTACCAAGATACTGGGGGCAAAGGTAATTGAGAAGTGAAAATGCTCACCTCCGCATGAGAGTCTGTGTGTCTCAAGCACAGCACAGAGGTCAGAAACAGCAACCTGAGAGACTGAAATGTAGAGATGCCAAAGGCAGGCACAGGACAACTACAGCACAGATTTGGGGACATGAGGACCTGTGGGGACAAGCCAAAAAACACATTTGGGTTATATATCTGCTTCACAAATTCAGACACCTGAAAACAGATTGTCTGAATATTGTGTAATAGGTCTAATTACTGGAGATCTACAAGACTGTAGTAGAGGCAACCAGGTTAGCATCAGGGATAATCACAGGTCCAACAGTGAGACCATCATAATCTACAGATATTTTCGAGGAAGTATGTTTTGCTAGACCAATTTAATACAGTAGGTGTTAGGGCAGCATGCTTTTGAGCATATAAACTCCTGTTTGATGGCAGAAAGGACATAAAACTCAGTAGCAGGGGGAAACCTGGCCTCTCAGCATTTTGGTCATGATGCATAAGGCTTCAGAGAAATACATTTCTTTTTGCTCAGTATAAACCAGCTCTCCCAAGCTAGGTCATAACTGATTAAGGGACACCCAGAGCTTCTATTTCCACTTAGCAACTAGGAAATTAACTTTATTTTCAACCATTTATTGTGTACTACAAAGCTACCCAAAACAAAAATACTAAGTGTATTTAGTTGCAGTATAAAAATTAGTGCCCTGGGATATGTGGGGGAAATCACCAGTACTTAAAGTTAGTAATTGAAATTATTAATAATAGTGAAAATAATATATCCATTATCCAAGCAAGCCATCATAATGCTTAATAATTGATTGTAATTTCCTGTAATAAACACTAATGAATTCATTTACAAAGTAATGTAGCTTTATATGTTTATTCACTTTCCTAAGAAATATTTGTGTTTGTGTTATGTCAACAATTTAATACCCTAAAGTAAGTTATAAATATCTATTATTCGTTTCAACACTTCTTAATAAAAAGCAGTCATCTCCCATAAATACCAGAGCAATCCTCGGAGCACACCTGCGTCCCCAGCAAGCACTCAGACTGGCTTGTGAGTCCTTTTCCCACCTGCAAGCCTGCACGTTGACACTGCACCGGCCAGATGAATGACCCAAAGAGCAGACTGAGCAGGCCTGCAGGGACCTTGCCCTAACCTGGGATTTACCAGCATCCAGTCTATCTCCTAAAAGAGCCCAAAATTTTCCACTGGGAAGAGATTCAGTCACTCCTCGGAGAGAAAAAGCACCCCTCCAGCCCAAAGACATGGAGTTAAGCAGCTCTGAATAATCTCTCCCACCTCTATACAGTTTCTTACCTCAAAATCTGTCCATATACTGCTTCTACTGCATCAAATTCTACGGTAGCGTTCCTCTTCCTCCACTAACTCTGCTAGACTGCAAATACTTACGACAGCTTCTCTACTCAGCTGTTGGATTCACCAGTGAAGGTCACAGGGCCCTACCTCAACGTCTTTTGTCCCACGTGGGATGTGTATCTCCTGCTGCACTTGCATTCCTGATGTGGAGCATCTCGGCAAGAGTGGCAGCAATGACGGAGCTCTGGGAACGTGACTGTAGGCCTGAGGTTCCTGCAGGGTGAGGCGACACAAACCTCCTGCCCACTGTGGGCTCAAAGCTACTGGTGAGACCAGCTGACCACTGTCTCACTGCCCGTGCTCAGAGGAAGATGTTGCCCCATGTAAGAAAGGTGAACCTGCCATCCCCTGACTGTAGGATGGGTGCACGTGTGTGATCAGCACCATCCTGTCTAGTGCCTGGGATTGAATCCGCACTGAACCAGGTGCTGTCCCCATAGGCATAGAAGCTGATATCTTCTACAGCACCAGTAGGGGTGATGGTGAGACATGGGGTGAACAGGCCACATCAGAACACTCTCCTTATAAACCTGTCACACCTGGGTCCCTGCTCCTGTCTCCTGGGGTCCCCCTCCGAAGGCCCAAACCGCACCTGTGCTGCACAGTGGTCTGCACGCCCTTGAGCACGCCGCCGTTATGACCAGCTGACAATGCCTTTCAAGTTCTGTTTCACCTGATTCATCTCCCAGCTGTGCATCCTCCTGATTTATGCCACCAGCACCAAACAGAAGGAGGGGGATTCACACTATCCTTCCAAGGTTTATGAGTGCTGGCATGCCTTTTTTATTCCTCTGAACTTGAAATCCCAGGCACATCCAGTGCCTGCCTGCTTTCTCAGGCACCTCCGTGGTGTCTGGCTGTAGCTAGTTGTCCTCTCATTCAAAGGGAATTATGGATCCGCCTTAGAAGATCCAGCAGGCACAGCATAGGTTGTTGTGGGTCGAGGAGTAGACCTTACCTCAGCCCAAAGTGCAAAAGCGAAATGAGAACTTACAACGGCACATTGACTGAACTGTTCCGGATTCCCAGCAAAAGACAACGTTGTGGGATGGCAGCAGCTAGACCTCTCCATCTCAAGAGCAGCGCGATGAGAGCTGGATATTATCCCTAATGCTTTCCCTGCTGTTTTAAAAAGGCAGCTCTTGATACACCCACCAAGGCAGCACAAAGAGCTGCAAAAATTGCCACGGCAAGGTGCCCCTGGGGTACTGCAATGCGGCTGTTGCCAGAGGAAGCTGGCCCAAGAAGCTCAGACCTAGGGCAAACTTTTATAAATGTGAGGCTGCCATTCTGCTCGCGCCTTTGCTGCAAATGTGAGTCTCTGCTGTACGAGGTTATGAGCCGGACTCCGTGGCTGACTCATCCAGCAGACACAGAGCTCCTGCGGGATGTGCCAAGAGAAAGTAACGCAAAGAGCAAAGGGATTAGATGTGTGGTAGGTCGAGAGCCAGTTTTGGCAGAGCATTAATCTCCAAGAGTATCATTGCTAAAGTCACTTCTTAACGCAGCAGTTCAAGTGATGGCCTCTATCTTAGGACCCGAGGCTAACTTATTTGATGTCACGCTACAGGTAGAGCAGGTGCTGGCTTTGCAATGTATATTTGATGCCTAGTGCTGAAAAGTGAATTGATTGAAATGCTGTCAGGCTGCATTTTGAATGATTGCGCTACTAATGACACCTACAGGCATCTTGATGGACATTCTGTCATACACAGAATACAGTAGGCTGGAAATCATCATTTACAAATCATCACCTTTGAAAGTACAACTACCAGTTCAGCTGAAAAAAAAATAGAATTGGAAACATGTTGAAGAAACATTAACCTGAGGAAGCAAGCAAATCAGAAACACCAAATATTTAGGCTCATGGATTTCTTATTACGGCAATTTTCAGCCTACTGCATTTCTTTTAGGGTGTTGCATTTCAAAACCTGTGTTTTTGTTTGATAATATATTTCTAGCACAGGAAATCTAATCCGGTTGTCTTCTACGTTCTTACTGATATCCATCAGCGTGGCACTTTGGGGTTTTGTTCATTTATGAAAGTAGTTTTACAAAACCTGTCACTATGTATGAATGTGACAAAATTAGTAGTAGAACACCGGGGTATCTTTGAAAGAGTATGGCATTTTAGCTAAAAAATTATCATTAACAAGAATTTAGCATTTAAATTCTATAGCTGATCATATAAATCACAGCTCTGACCTATATTTTCTTGCTCCTGACACCAACCTGAGTTAGAGTTTATTAACATTTATGTCACAGGATAGAGGTAAGCAAGATTTCCTTATTTCCAGTGGCTGTTCTCCATAAAAGCAGAATTCTGTGATTAATTTCAGCAGTGTGGTAAAACCACTGGCTAATAAGTGCTCTGAGCACCAACACCCCAGAAAGAGGAAGCGGTAGGACTAAGGGAACACTCGTATTTCACCACAGTCATCTGCTATTGTCAGCTTCTGTTAGCTAGTCACCAATAATGCTGAAGCCTTTCTTCAAGTACTCTTCCATCAAATTTTCTGAGAAATTTGGTATGATTTTACTGTGAGTATATGCTTCTAAAAACCAATAATAACAACAGCAGAAACCAGGATACAGGCTAGATGTTCAAGTGTTTAACTGATTTTTTTAGATACCAGTGCATTTGTGTATATCCCCAAGAAATTATGCTCTCCTTGAGGATTACAGAACACAGCATCTCACCTAGAAGAACATTTTAAACTTGTATAGAAATTTGGCACTGTGTCAGGGAAACTCTACCCCTTCCACTAACAAATGGGGACCATTGTGAATCTGCAGAAAGTCACACAGCAGGTTAAAGAGTTCTGTGCCTAAATAAAACAAAAAGATTACGTGTTGAAGCAGGAACTGCTTATACAGGTGCAAATCCAAGTCAAATCAGTAACGAACTTGTTCCCAGCCCCTTGAAAACCTCACGATCACGAGCCTGAGAAAAAGTCTTCACTGGTGCAAGAGCCCTGAGCAGCATTGTACCAGGAGTAGCTGTGAGATGTTGGAGCAGACCCTGTTTTTCTTGAGCAGGAAACATGGGACGGAGCCACAAAGGGGCCAGACCTTGACTAGAGGGACGCTGGCTGGGAGCTCTCCTGCTGCATTCCATACTTATTGACCCTGAATCCTAAAAAAGATCCTGCAAGAGAAGGGCTTCTCCAAGGAAAGAACAAGCTGTGAAATGAGGGCAGCCCGAGTGCAGCCCCACGTTGTCTGAAAGGGGCTGGACTGGTGGTGGCGATGGGGTCCACCGACAGTCCCAGACAAGGTGAGATCAACAGCCAAGTGCAGGATCCTCCCAGGGACCCCAGCCAGGAGAGGAGGCTGGAAATGGGTTTGTGACGCAAGTCTAAGGTCCACTCAGGGCACAGGGCAGGAGGCAAAGCTGCCTGGCAGTCCACCCCAGAAAACGAGTCAGCAAGCCATGGATGGCACAGAAGCACCTATAACTTGGCTTAGGGGACAGCTGGGTGCCCAAGGCTGAGCTGAAGTGGGGCTCCTGGACCTCAAGGTAAGGGTTGTGGGAGGGGGTCCCAGGGGGCCTCACCAGAGCCATTAAGACCACTCAGGACCCTGACACAACCCAACCTACACTTTGGCAGGAGATGGGGGTCTCAAGCCACGTTTCAGCAAGAAATGCTGCTGCTTACCAAAGACCTAGGTTTTACCTTTCAATAAATATCTATACACCCGCTCGTATGCCGAAATGCTGGCTTCTGGCCAACAGATGATCAGGTGTTTCTTCAGCACCTGCTATCACCTCCCTTGTACTGGGGCAAAAAATTCTGCCCAAAGGGTGGTGCGTAAACTTTCCTCCTACTTGTCTGCTGGGTAAACTGCAAAAAGCAGTTTAACGAAGAAAAGTTTAGATATATGAATATTGATAAAATGAATAGACAAAAAAAAGCATCCAGGTTTAATTTTTTTTGTTCCTCTCCCTAAATTAAGCCTTAAACAATTAGCTCCTGTTAAAAATTAGGTAAAAGCCTTTCACAAGTAAGTGGTAGGCCTATTAGCTTGCGTCATCTTAAAATGTAAACAAAAGCGATGGCTTCCAAAGGAATCTTTCGATATTTAGAAATGAGCTGGCTGCCTGATTACTGAGAATTTGTATGCACATTCTCTTCTTTCACCGATCTGCTCTTTCAACATCAGGCATGGTAACACTCTGGGAACTGTTTACCCAAGATCAGCGTGGTTCAAGTGTTACTTCGGATCTCAGTTAGGATTTCTCAGTTTTTAGATGTTTAGTCCTTGGGGGGAAGTGAAAATGACAGCAGGAAGAACCTGGAGATACTGAGCACTGCCGAGACTGGCACTTGATGACAGGAGCAGAATGAACACACCAGGCGCCACGTTTTCTGATACAGCAAAGAGGGAAGTTTGTATTAGATTGTATCAACTTTTGCTGTGCCTTGAGCACATCTGCATTGAGCACATCTGCAAGGAAAGCAACAAACTGATGAAAGTTACAGGGTACAAAAGCGAGAACAGTGCATGGAGAACGAGAAGCTGGGAATACGCATAAAAAGGAAATAAACATTTTTTTGGGGAAAAAAAAAAGAGACTTGTCACTCCTCTCTTAAGAACTATGGTAAGGAATGGGTTTGCAGCTCAGATGGGAAAGAGCATGTTCCTTCCTCCCTCACCCCCAGTCCCACCAGAAGGATCCACTTTGTCCATGAGGGAATGGCTTCGGCATCTGATGATCTGAGCCTCGGGTCAGAAGGGTGAGTAGATCCATTTTCTCAGAAGTAAGGCAGGCAACAGAGCAGGGTAGGGGGTGTGGAGGTAGCGTGCAAAAGCCACCTTTGGATGGCCTAGGAGTTGAGAGAGACATCCAACGCAAGAGTAAGTGATCCTCTCATAAGAAATGCTGGGAGCCATGGATCCCTGTTTTCAGAAAGTTAACGGCAGGTTGACTCCGAGCCGCGAGGCCTGTGTGGGCATACTGATTTGAAACATGAGTATGATCACCCCAGCTCTGAGCACTCATGCAGAGTTTGGCGATGTGGAAACATCTTGCTGACCCTGCTTTAGGTAACGTTCTTCCAAACCTGTGTAGATGTTCCATGCGGTTGAGGTCCTGCCCTCCCAGGCAGTGTTGCTGAGGGCAGATTGTGGACCTTTATTTCCTGCTTCCATCATTTGCCATTGGTCAAACCCACAGCAGGGTGGCAACCCACCATTGAACAGTAAGGCTGTGATATACTCTTCCAGGAAGACAAGTTGCATTACTTAATGGCCTCAAGTTGCATCAGCGGAGGTTTAGATTGGATATTATGAAAAACTTCTTTACTTAAAGAGTGGTCAGGCATTGGAACAGGCTGCCCAAGGCAGTGGTAGAGTCACCATCCCTGGAGGGGTTCAAAAAACGTGTAGATGTGGCACTTCAGTACATGGTTTAGTAGGTGAGGTGGTGATGGCTGGACCTGACAATCTTAGAAGTCTTTCCCAGCCTTACCGACTACGATTCTAAGTGCTTTCTGAGGGTTGCATACAGCTAAATCATAGCCATCACTCTATCCGTCCCTGCGCTTGGAAACAATGCTTAGTAAGGATTCACCAACAAAACACAGGTTGCTCTCCCTTTCAGGTGTGTTATCCTCTTCCTCGGTGGGTCAAAGTCCTCTCCACAAGCTGCAGTCATTCTTGGGAAATACCACCAGGGAAGAGCAATGCCTGCCCTTCCTGCGCTGCTTTCACAATAAAATTGCAAAGCTGTGACACTCTAAGCAGGCCACAAATTCCACAGGCCAAACCATAGACACTGCAGGAATTCGAGGTCCTTGACATTTCATGGGAAGCGAAACCGTGAGACTGAAGAAAAGAAGCTAAAGGCTGAGTGAAGATATGTCTACCGGCTCCTAAGAAAGATCAGTTCAAATAAGGAACTGCAGTTGCAATTTCCTGCTTGATTGTCACTTTCTTCCAGTGAAGAAATAGTCTGCTACTGGCCCTTGTCAGGAATAAATTACTTTCCCTTCACTGCCAACTCAGCTCCACACGCCCCGCGCAGAAGAGAAGCAACGCTGCAAAAAGCCAGTTTTCCCCAGAGGATATGAACTACGCAGGCTGGTAATCTGCACAGATCATTTTACAGGAGTAACTTACTCCTCTACGCTGCTCTCAGTAAATGCAGGGTAAGTGGGAGTCGCGTCCTCAATTAATTGAAAAAAAATTGCTGTGTAACTTCTGGCGTAGGAGTTCTCATCAACAAAAATTTTTAGCCCCATGAAAACAAGCTTTAAGGAAGGCTAAGATAGAATCTAAATCCAACCATAACAGAAATGTGGTGAAAACATCTTGATATTTTAGCTTGTGTTCTTGGACAGATCCAATCAGTACAAGTACAAAAAAATATTTTTTGTAATTAAAATTAATGACAAAGAAAAATGTTTTGAGATATACTGATTTAAGCCTTGTAATTTGTTTGCTTTTAGTGTGGGCAAGACACGACGAGCAAAACACAGGCATTCTGCTCAGGACTTCCTCACCTTACCCTTTCAAAAAACGTTCTGTGTATGAGAAAAGGGGAAAACTGTCAACACGAGGGTCCAAAGTGTGGGGTACTCATGCTGGAGGGCCATTCGGAGTTTATTCTGTGGTGCAATCCAAAAGTCCTTCTTCAGCAGTTATCATCAGCGGCAGTTTGGCTGAGGAAGGCACGCCCTTCAGAGGCCAGGATTTTAACCTGTAGAAACAGTTTTAACAAACTGAAACCACAATCACTAGAGCAAGGATGTAAGCTTTAAATTCATCCCATTACCAAAAAGATTTTCCTCTTAAAATGTGAATATCCTAGTTACTCAGTTAGGAGGTGTACTGTGGTGCCTTGCTTTTCTTCACCCGGATTTATCCAGCCCAAATGAACGTTTAGAACTTTGCTGTATCTATCGCACTTCAGTAAGTCCAGATTTGGACAACTGTTGCCGGCTCACTCCAGTTTCTGGACGACTTCTCTCCCAGGCAGAGAGTAACCCGATCCATGCATCCTGTTGATTCCTTCAATGTCTAAAATTGGCCCCGTGCACGCACGCTTCTGCTACCTGGCAGGGTGCTCCCCGGCAGGAGCGGGGCCAGGCGCTCACGCATGTTCTTGGGGCCACAAAGGCCCAACTGTTGCTTTTTCGACAGGAGAAACCAGAGGTTTTTACATTTTACTTTATCTACAAGGAAGAGATCCCACCCTGCTCTCACGTTCTGTACGCGACAAGTACTATTTTGCTCGGCTAAACACTGAAAGGGATAACATCGTTTCTGAGCAGAAGTGGTGGCATCCATCCTAACACGATTACCAGTACCTGGGACTCTGACAAGTCCAGGCGTGGCAGAAATCATGCGGTGGTCACAGGACTGCGCGACGGGAAAGGTTAAAGAGAACCCCTCAGCCTCTCATTCCTCTGCTCCTCCGCTCTTCCGTTCTCGCAGCGATCTCTCGGGACACCCCTGCTAGAAAAACGTCTGTCAGAAAGCGGAAGGCGACCCAAGGGGAAACCATCAGCGAACCTGTGCTTACTTTATTTAGAAATGACACCCCATCCCTGTCCCCTGGGGCAAAACTTCTTTTCTAGACATGACCTCAGAGATGTGCTACACGCACCCTGCACAATTTATCACCGAACTGCCTATAATTAGGTTTGTTAACATACAGCCCAGTGCAGTCTTGTTGACTGGGAACTTAATCAAGTTACTATTGAGTTCTCGTACGCGTTGCTTCGGGTGACTGTTTTACTCGTAGAATTATAGCTGCGACCAATGCGAGGAAATTAGCTCTGGACACAAGTTTTTTACTTTTCTCCCCCTACATGCGAAAATATTTAGCAAACAGTGACAATGATGGAAAACAGTAGGAAACAAAATGTTCTACATTAGTATAAAACATGAAAAATGCAGCAAGGACCCTCAGTGGTACAACATGTGTTATGCTGGCTGGCAGTCCATTAGGCTTGATAGACATTTCACTTACCTAAGTCAAATATAACAGTCTAGTATTCATTAATATAAGAAGGGGGTTGTGGAATCAAGCCTACCATCTGGTTAGAACGACAGAATAATCTACAACTCATGATTAGGTCTAAGGAGTGGAATTTCACTTTAATCTTTTTCATTGCTCGAAATTTCCATCTGCGCAGTACGGCACATCATTTTTCTTCAAGACAAATGTGCTGTTTTTCATGTTCCAAAATTAGATCAGAAGAAAACGATTAATCATGTCATGGCCTGGGAAAGGAAACAAAGCCCTGATATTTCTCTCTCTCTCTCTCTCTCTCGCTAGCTCGGACTGTTTGCAAGGTCCTTTCTTTCCCCGCCGCGATTTTCAGCACAACTTTCCGAGGTTTGTGTTGCAGGGGGCTAGAAACCTTCAGGAAACAGGAATCCGAAATAAAGACGCAGCTTCATCTTGTGCCGCCGTTTGCATTTCCCCCTTGCCTCTCCCCCGCCCCTGGGGTTCACCGCTTCATCTTCTCCTCCGCTCCCCCCAGCCTCCGCTGCGTGCCCCCTGGCACAGGACGACAGATGGTGACCTGTTTGCGTGTGACACCGTAACCAAATCTAAACTCAAGGAAACAAGTCACCAGGCTGCAAATTAGTGAGACCACACAACTGTCAGGTGGCGGTCCCCTTTGACAGTTGTAGGCCATTATAGGAACATTGATGTTTTCCCAGTGTGACAAAAAGGAATCCTTTTTGCAGCAGACCTGTCTGTCAGCTGGCTCTCAAGTCATAACAAATCCCTGGCACTCAGCTGAGGCTGAACATTCGCAGCGTCAGGAGGATGATAAATGACCTGCAGGGCTTTGAAGTGCCTTGGCAGTTCAGATGGGTCCGCAGTGCTGACAGAGAAATATACACAACAGCGTAACCAATAATGAGAACATTAAACATTCCTGCTTTGTGACAGGCTGACAGAAAAACCCAGCCTCACATCAATCATCTTTGGAGATATAACCTTGACAATTAGCCCCCTCTCTGATACTCAGAGTAACCTTCCCCCCCCCC
>Ga0065711_1010014_pt1 | contig 20146 bp, 11 predicted proteins | sample Hoacrofraction12_FD_59098 | JGI IMG/M metagenome (GOLD analysis project Ga0065711, IMG submission 59098) | Hoatzin crop microbial communities from Cojedes, Venezuela - Epithelial fraction 12 v2 (version 2) | ecosystem: Host-associated > Birds > Digestive system > Esophagus > Crop | place... | reverse complement strand
AAGACCTGCCTAGAGGCGGTCCTGTGCAGCCTGCTGTAGGTGACCCTGCTTTGGCAGGGGTATTGGACTGGATGATCCACAGAGGTCCCTTCCAACCCCAAACATTCTGTGATTCTGTTCAGTGCTTAGCTACGACTTTGCAGCAAATTTGTGAAACCACAGCGAACTGGCGTTCCTCCCTGTCGCAGGCTATGTTAGCGGAAGCGGGAAACGATCTCCATCCTCTTCACATGAGAAGATAACAGCAGAGGCGCAGTCAGCGACACCATGGGGAGCAGCTGCGGCCACAGCTCTGTGTACACCAGGTCAACATGGCCCCGAGCAGGCATGAATCCCGAGGCGGGGGCCTCTTTGGATGTTTGCCCTTCCTAATACGATGGCTGCCCTCAGGTGTCGGCTGACAGCTAGTTTGGCACACCTCCCCACCACGGGCACGCTTGCCGGTCTTTGGCTGCCTGCGTGCTCAGCCCTTGTACCACTAAGTCTGTGCTGAAATATAAATACGGTCCCTAAGCCAGGGTATTGCAGCAAATACACTGACAAACCCAAGGTCTTGTTTCCCCGCTCACTTCTGGCTTCCTCTCTTGGAACTGTGCCACACAAAAAGCGGGTCATGTCAGAAAGCGGGGGGTGGATGGGGAAGACTATGGCAGCTGTATCTTTGGTACAATTTTGCTCATTTTGGGCACATTATGTGATTTCTTGCTGAAAGGATGCAGTGAGGTACTCAGTCCTCTCCCTTCCCTGCAACAGCGGGCAAAGAAGATGCAGAGTTTCAGTTTTCACTGTTCACCCTCCGTACGGTGAGAAAGACCAAGGGAGTTGCGGACAGCAGGGAGCAGGAGGGACCTGCACAGCAGTTTCAGCTAATTTGAATGGAAAAAAAATAAAATGGTCATTTTGGTGTATCAAATTTCCACCATGCTTCCTGCTGATGAGTGTGGAGCTCACAGGCTTTTTATTAAAATGGACTTTGGGCTTTCCCACAAGCCAGAAGCAGCGAATTAGTCTGGCAGAGTCCCCGGCGGACACAGCTCCCAGTGGGGGAAGGAAGGGGCAGGAGAGGAGCAGCTGGTGGGGTCACCAGCGCGGATGGAGGAGTGTGAGTGGAGATGCCTAGCTGTCCTCGTGCCTGCTAAATCTGTCCCTGCAGCTCCCTTCCCCATGACATCCCAGCAGGAGGAGGGGGTCAGGCAATGCTAAGGTGGCTCCTTTGCAACCACCAAAAGTTTTTGGGATGGGGACAGCGTGTGCAGTGCCGTGCAAGCAGGGAGGTGTGTTCCTTGCTACGACGCTTCGTTGTACATCTTGGCATGGGGGCTTCCCTATCACTACCCAATTGTACTTCTTAAAAAAAAATCCCCAAACTTATTCGTCATTCTCAATTTGGAAACTATAGTAGGTGACCTTACAGATGTCGAACCCATCCAAGCTGAAATGCAGATGTTGGTACAGATGGCATTAATGCATGGTTTAGTCCTGACGACAGCAAAAATATCTGGGACATCATTCCTCACATCTCTCTCCCGTATAACACATTTTCCTAACCAAGTAACGCTATTTTTGGACTTTGTCCAAACCACCGTCTGCATGTAATATTGTCATCTTACTCAGAGATCCTGGCCAGAGAAGTTAACATAAAATACTCATTTAATGATTTGAACTGAAAAGGCTGATGCTAAGAATGGTTTTTTTATCAAGTCCTGGTATAAAAAGGACTTTTAAATATGTATATATGTATATATATATGTATCTGTGAGATGTATTTAGTTTATAGGTGCTGAGTGAATGTTTCCATTCTCAGTAGAGGTTCCGGAGACTTTCAAATTTTGGCTTGTGCTAGAAGGAACTGACTTGTACACATTTAAAAAGGAAAAAAGCTGATGAAATTAGTATTCAGGAAACATACGTGTTTGAGTCCAGTCCCCATGTTACTGTTTGTCTGATGATGTTAACCAGCCTCGACTCATCCCGAACACATGCCTCGGGTAGGGAAGGAGTTTATGTTCTGCCTCTTACTGATGAGAACGCTTAAGCACAGTGTTGAAGGGCTGAAGCCGATGGGACCAGAATGGCTCTGACACGGTGCTGACTGTAGAAGCAGAGACCTGTCTTTGAGCTTACCCACCTGGTGTGAGGATGGTTTGGTGTTGCGTGGTCCCCGCAGCAGATCTTGGCCACGATGTGGCAGAACCTCACTCCTGCTCTGCGAGCTGAATGTGCCCCCTCTCTCGAGCCTCTCCTGGTTTTTGGATGTGGTTTTTATTGTGGGCAATTTTATTGCTGTGGCCATGTCTGGTAGATCTTCCCATCCCTGCTCCTTCATCTGCATGGTTCCACCTCTCTGCTGACCACGCTTGCATTGGCGCTCAAGACAAGCCAGTTCAGGAAGCTGAGCAGGTTGAAAATGAGGAATTTGTCCTTTTTCCCCCTCCCTTACAGTTGTTTTTGAACTGGAGGAGCTCTGGTGCCAGATTACACGCAGCTGGTAGGGATCTGCAGCCTTGGGCAAGCAGAGTCAGGGTCCAGTTTCCCACCCTACCTGGCTTTGCAAAGCTCAGCCTGTCCAAAGCAAAACTTCATGTGGTGGCTGGGGAATCCAGGGTCAAAATCGGATTTTTTTTTTTTTTTTAATTTTTTTTTACATTTCCAACTATCAATATATCTACTGTGGTTAGTTTTTTCTTTAATAGAATCTACCACAGGCGTAGTGTGAAGGATACAGAATTTTTCCATGTGCAACCAATGCCACATGTTCAGACTCATGATGCTGTGCGCAATGTTAAAGATACCTGTTTGATTTTTTAAAGAAGATTTTCGTATGCTTATTTATCCCGTCAAAAGTTGGAGAACAGAGAGTCTTGAAAAAGAAGTTATTCAAATTTTGTGATGCTGTCCTCGTCTTTAAAAAAGTCCCACCAACACCTTCAGCCTGAAGAATGTTGAATCTCTTCTTCAAATCTTCCTACATATACTTCCCAGAAAATGTAGTTGATTTTAAAACATTTTATTCCATGACGATGCTGTTCATATTGTCACAACAATCCCAAATGCAAAAGCACTTCTGAGTTAGACAATTTGTTACCTGTTTATTTTGATGACACCGTGAACTCCATGTTTTTTTAATCTGTTTGAAGACTGAACAATACAAAGAACCTTTTAATGCTTGTAATATCAGAGAAAAACTTAGTTTTCCTCCTTCTCAGACTTGCTGGTGCAGAATAGATACCATGCATCGGAGTGCAGCAGCGTGCGTATTGAGAAATGAACCACTGACTGAGTGGTATTCACGCAGCAATTTTGCAGAAAGACTTTCTAAAATAGCTGGCTTACGAATCAGTACATGACTGGGGATAAAGACAGACCTTTTCTGATTTTAAGGATTAAAACGTCTGGTGTATACCCTGCCTCCTAGAAGATGAAATCCTGCAGCTGAACGGTTTGCTTTGCAAGCGTATTTTTTTCTAGGGGAATTTGTTTGCTACAAACTGTTGTAAACAATCACACATTTTTGAGTTAGAGATCACCATCATTCCCAGCAAAATGCATGGTCACATCATACAGCTACACTGAGGATGGCCTTGGAAATAATATCCCTGATAGCACAGTCCTATATGGTGTGGGAGGCATTTTAGTTCAACCGATATGGGAGGGTGTTGACTTCACTGGGCTATTCCAAAATGCTCAAATGCTTGGGCATCAATACCTATCATTCGCTAACTGTAACACCCAGAGCACCAATCCAGGGCTAAAGACTGTAACATACCCCATGTGATGCTGAGGGATTGTTGGACACCTACTACACTGAATAAAATGTCTTCCACATGCAATGGGCCATGTAAGATGCTTCCATGTGTTGAGTGCTGTTACTGTACAGCATACACAGAAGCTGAGAGGGAGAAACCATAGAATCATAGAACCATAGAATGCTTTGGGTTGGAAGGGAGCTTTAGAGGTCATCTAGCCCAACCGCCCCCTGCAGTGAGCAGGGACATCTTCCACTAGACCAGGATGCTCAGGGCCTCGTCCAACCTGGCCTTGAAAGTTTAGAGGGGTGAGGCCTCCACCACCTCTCTGGGCAACCCGCTCCAGTGTTTCACCACCCTTATGGCAAAAAATTTCTTCCTTATAGCTAGTCTAGATCTACCCTCTCTTCGTTTAAAGCCATTACTCCTTGTCCTATCGCAACAAGCCCTGCTGAAAATATTTTCTCCATCCTTCCTGTAGCCTCCCTTCAGATACTGGATGGCTGCAGTAAGGTCTCCCTGGAGCCTTCTCTTCTCCAGGCTGAACAGACCCAACTCTCTCAGCCTTTCCTCACAGCAGAGGTGTTCCAGCCCTCTGACCATTTCTGTGGCCCTCTTCTTGACCTGCTCCAACAGGTCCATGTCTTTCCTGTGCTAAGGGCTCTAGAGCTGGACACAGGACTCCAGGTGGGGTCTGACCAGAGCGGAGCAGAGGGGCAGAATCCCCTCCCTCGACCTGCTGGCCACGCTTCTCTTGATGCAGCCCAGGATACGGTTGGCCTTCTGGGCTGTGAGCGCACATTGGCAGCTCATGTTGACCTTCCTTTTCTAAAAAGTTCACCGTCAGGACAGGAGAACGTGTTTGCTCTCCCCAGATGTTGGCAGAAAGAACAGTAAATGATAAAATGCAATATGGTTTTCTGTTTTGTTTTTTTCTAAAGATGGGGCCAAAATAGACACATTTGCCCCAGCAGCAGAATTATCTAGGCGCTGAACAACAACTGCCATCATATTTACAGCAAACAAACTGAAGAGCTTTATCTATCTATCTATCTATTTTTCACTAAAACAGTAGCATTTAAAGCACTACCTAAACTGTGAACCGTTTCTAATCTAGAGGTTCTGTACAACAATTGTATTTACAAATTAGCATTCTGGATTTGATATGTGGATAGGAATTGTATTTTTATTTCTCAGTAAATATCTTGTACATTCTCATTTTTATAGGAAAGTTATTTATTAACAAACACAGTAATGTGCAATAGCCAACACAGCACTATTGCTTGTTTTTTTAATTAACTGTCCAAATAATTTTAATACTTGTTTTGTAATAAAAATTTAAAAAAAATCTTGTATAGATAAACGCTGGTATTCTTGCATATCTTACCTGTACTCTCAACTAGGCATCAGGGTCCTTGGTTTGATTTTGCACATATAATACAATACCTCAGTCTCCTGTTGTATGCTTGTTTGCTTGAATATTACATCAGTGTATTTGATCAGCAATTAGGATCTTTAGTCTTAATTTTATCAGGCTAATGGAAAAAATCTAGCCCAACATTCACAATCCTGCTTGACACCTAGTGTCAGTAAACGAATGAAATGGCAAAAGAAAGTGCTGGAGTCAAAGATTACGATTCCCTCCTAACTCTCCTCACATTTCATGCTAACCCATCACTTCTACACGGAGTCACGTGAAGCTCCTTGTGTCTCTGCTGGATGTGCTTTGCTCTGGCTGAAATCACAGCTGCCTGGGCTTTCTGTATTCTGTTTTTCGCGCCTCAGTTGCATAATAGCCCTAAATGACTGTGTGCTGTCACTGCCTGGCTAGGGAGCGTGAAGACATGGCGTATACGAACAGAGCGAGACCGAAATCTGTGCTGTACGAGGCAGTTAGACTCACTCTACTGATGTGACCCACGCCGTTAAGGCATTAGCAACAGCTCAGGACCCGCTCCAAGTGGCAGCTCCATTCATTCGCTGAAACATAAAAATCGGTTTTCATAAAAACCGACGAGTGCCAAAGCGCCTTCACAAACCGTGGGAAGAGCTGCAAAACGCCTTAGCGTGCCCTCAGGGGGAACGCGTGACACACAACGCTGGTGCACATGTTGCAGCGAGAGTGGTCGCTGGTGCTGCTGTTTGTTGAGCAAAGCCACGTTGCTCTTGAGCATTTTACTAATTAAAAATAAATGCATATTAAGAAGCTCTGCAAGTCCCAGCAGCATGAAAGGAGAGTGTGTGTTGGCTGAATTTCTGAGCAGCGAAGTAACGCCGCCAGTCCTTGGGAGACAGGGACAAGCAGAGCCGCTGCTTTGATTTCCTGGGGGCGGCGATGGGCATTAAAGCAGGTGAGAGATGCACAGCCCGGGGAAAATTTTTCCCTGAATTGTTACAATTTAGAGAGACGCTGTCAGGTCAAATACGCTCTGCAATGGAGCGTTGGTCAAAGCAAAACCCAAATCCCCTCCTTCTGAACTGAAAGAAAAAGTTTCATTCATTTCTTCTCCCTTTTTCTCAAAATCTACCGCGAACTGCTTCCACCCTCTCCCAGCCACCCTCCCGGCTGGGCCTGGCCCCGGACATGGCCATATCCTGGGGGCCCACGAAACGTGAGCTGAAACACAGAATAAAGCCAAACACTACAGAAAGGTGACTTTAAATAGCATGACATGAAATACAATTTACAGGGAGAATCAAACAAAAGGTTTAAAATTGGATTTACCTTGGAGTTTCCCTAAAATAACACTATGTCTTACAATACAGTTAACAGTGTTACACTGCATGTAAATCTGAGGTGAGAAAGTTTATCCACTCAAGTAATCTAGAAAGTGTACAGTAGGTTTGCAATTAACTGCAATAAAATGCTTCTTTTCAAGAAGGACTGCTGGCCAAAAAAGCAGAGGTGCTGAAGGCATTTCCATGTAAAGCCACATTTACTAATGGACTGATTAATATCCCGATTCTTTATTGCATTTAGTATCTCATTGTATGTTTACAGGACCAAGACATTTATATTTTGAAGCGTACTTCCCCTCTGTAGCCGAGTCTGGGTATATGTGCGTGTACACGCTTTGTCCCAGCCAGGGATAACCTTCTCAACCTTCTCCTCCCAATTCCCTTCTCTCCAAACAGGAACTGCATCTTCAGCCTCTTTGTTTTCACATATAGAGTTATCATAACAATACTAACAAGCCTTTGAAAATCGTCTTCCGTCCTCTGTTGCCATAAAGAATTTCAAAGCTGGCCAGGCTCCGAAACACATCCTAAATATGGGACATTTTTGATGTTCTGGTAAAGATTTTTGCTGCAGGACCGATGGATTAGAGAACGACCACTAGAAACTGGACCCTTTAAAACACTGATGGGTGTATTTAACGAGATCAAATCAATTTGCACCCTCCCCTCCAAATACACCGCTCACAGTGCGGTTGGAGCAACGGCAGGATTAAGAGAAACATTAGAAGTGGAGTACTGCAATTCCTCCTTCAGATTTTTCTAAGTACTCTCCCTTGACTTTTTGCTATTCAGTCACCCTCAAATTAATATCAGCAGAGTATCAGTGACGATGCACACCCCCTGCCCCAGCTTAATTAAATCATAAATTTAATTTGAGAAGTATTCCAGTGTTCCTGATGCACTACAAGATATCTATTCTTTAGTAGATAAAGAGGAATTATCGCCTCATGGGACAAGCCAAACGCCAGCCAACTGAATTATGAAATAAGGCTTTATAACTATACTGGATATTAAATATACTGCAACACAGATATTTTGCTAAAATAAAAATAGACATTTTTCCTCTTCCTTTATAAAAAAGAACTTATTTTCTCATGCCTAGATCTCTCCCTCAGTTTCATCTCCAAGAGACCCAAGAAAAACAGATCAAGAAATTGCTCTAGCAAAGCGTTAGTAACTGTTTTGTCTCCTGACCGAAAAGCCACCTCCAGGTATGGAGGCCATCCCAGGGCATTCTGGGCAACAGTGCAGCGGGACAGCACCATGGGTCACGCAAAGGAGACACGGCGGGAGTTCTCTCCTTGGAAACGCTGGCTGTTGGGTTCTTCAGACTGCCTTGACCCTTTCCCCTTACTTTTCACAGGCAGAACTGAAAGGACCTATTTTTGTTTTGTTTTCCTTCTTAACAGCCACTTTCTTTAGATCTGACAACTCTGAGCGCCGTGCCTGGTCAGACAATGAATGTTTACACGCGACGGTCGGCGTTTCCCAACTGCTCCATTGTTCCCAGCATCCAGCGGTGAAGCCCCGATGGCCGTCAGGACAAGAAAGCCACAGCAGAGGAAGGAAGGGTTTCCTGGCCGACAAGAGCAGTCCTGTTTAACTCAGAGATGGAGTTCACCACCCATTCAAACACACGCACACAAAGCGTTGAAACAGACCACCTGGCTCTGCCTCACGTAACATTCTCAAATCCCAGCGAGCCGTGTTTAGCAGAGCGGGGCGAGATGACACTGTAGTGCTGGCAGCACGACAGGCAGAGGAACGATCACAAACTGTTCTTTATTTATTTGTCCCTCCGGAATAAACACCTGCTCTGTTGCCATCCTGCCATCTACCTCCGCCCCGCTGCTGTTCTTTGAATGCGCTAAGTCGGTTGAGAGGTTCTGGGTGAAATTTTACAGCCTGGCTGTCGTGCAGATTTGGGTCGCTTTGCTGATCAGAGAACAGTTTGTATTTTATTAATAACTGTGTTAATCCTCAGCTTTCGGGTTCGTATCTCCAGCAGGACTGAGTTTCTTCTTTGAATTCGCGCACCGTGACATCAGTGACGCTCAGGCACTTGACAGCATGGTAGATGTGAAGATCTGCTGCAAAATCTGGGGGATCTCTTTGGTATCCATGGCAATAAAAGACCGACCTGCTGGTAGCGTCCTCTGCAGCCTAAGGAGCAGAAAAAGGGACAAGACACAATTACCATTTCAAATCATCTTCCCTACCGCAAGCCAGGCTTCCTTAAGAAGAGATGTTTTTCCCTCTGAATACCTTGCCAACCCGTGCCATTCACGCCGCTGTCACCATGCAATTAAAGGCTTGGGAAAGCAGCAGTTGGGAGGAAACACTGACTGCAGCTAAGTCACAGAGGTCCTTTCAGCAGGACAATCAAGACGGTTCCTGGAGATTTCTGTCCACGTCCTCTTTCTGACGTGCAAAAAGTCTGTTTTGATCAGGGTGCCAGTGACCCTACGAGGTATTCCCACAACCGGTTTTCTGAGGGCAGCTAGGGATTTACTTTGGAAGTGAAGATATTTACTTACTCTCAACAGCTCCCCATGAACCCACAGCTCTTTCAGTTCAACACCCCCAGCGATTCTAAATGTGCTCTTTGTATTTCTTCTTTGAGGTTGCAGCAGATTAGATGGAAAGGTATTTTTCTGCCAGTATCAGCCTGACACATTTTTATTCGCAGCTTAACCCCCCTTAAAAAAGCTAAATGAGACGCACGTTACAAACCCTATCTGCCTCATCTCCAGTCAGCAGGCTTGGAATTTATATTTTCACCGCTTTTTAAATGAGTTTATGCTCCGCACCATTTCCCCAATGCTAAGCTAAGTCTCACTTTTAAAGTGAGTTTTAAAAAAAGCTGCAACAGAGAATTCCCTTCTCCTTCCCCCACTGCAGTTACAGGAAGGCTTTGTCAAATTCTGCGCTTCCACGTACACAGAAGCGCATTTCAGCGACAGCATTGTGTGCGTTTTCCATACCCAGTGAACTCAGCAATTATAAGATCTCCTCTTACACAGCAGGACATGGTCAATGCTTTTTTTTTTCATTCCTAGTAGAAGTAAAAGGACTTTCTGTAATTATAATCTTTCAGAATGGATTCTTTTTTCATGCATAACACAGCTCTGATGTACAGACCTGAAAACATGACTAATGCTCGCTGTGCAGCTGTATCTTTCAACTCTTTTCTGATTAAAACTACATAACGAGGGCAAATACCCTTTTGGCCTTCTGTCACTCTGCTCTAGTTGAAGACTCGAACAGAAGCAGAAAAGGCACGGTTGATATTTGTGGCTGTACCAGCTTTTTGCTGCACGTGCTGGTCCTCCGTGGATATGGAACATCACCTGGGACAGAATTTCCTTATTCTTCCCTGTGCCCAAACACTTTAAAGTAAAATTATGTAGTAGCACTAAAAATTACAGAATCACAGAATGGCAGGGGTTGGAAGGGACCTCTGTGGGTCATCCAGTCCAACCCCCCTGCTGAAGCAGGGTCGCCTACAGCAGGCTGCACAGGACCTTGTCCAGGTGAGTTTTGAATATCTCCAGAGAAGGAGACTCCACAACCTCCCTGGGCAGCCTGTTCCAGNGCTCCGTCACCCTCAGCGGGAAGAAGTTCTTCCTTGTGTTCAGAATACGCATATTGAATAGACATTAAAAATAGACATATTGGCTCAGATTCTCCAAGCAATTTAGGTCTCTAACACAAAAGGAGTATCTGAGTCAAATTTCTGGCAGTTTTAAACACCATTAAACTTCTGCTTCTCTTGCTTTAATCTCTTTTCTTAGGCCCACAGACATTCAAACCCCACACTGGGAAATGGCAAAGGCACCATGTCTCCATCATGATTATGTAGTGATATTACATACGGGGACAGTGCACATCCTCCATTGGGAGGACGGCCTCAGGTGCTCCCTTTGGAGGCTCAGAATACTCTGAACTAGCTGGCCATAACTGTAAGGACCCACAAAGCAGTCTCCTTCCTGACACAAGACTTCTTCTTGCTAGTAGATAGAAAAACAAAAAAAAGAATGATGAATGAAAACTTGGATGTGACTCGCAATGTGCGCTCGCAGCCCAGAAGGACCAACTGTATCCGGGGCAGCATCAAAAGCAGCGTGGCCAGCAGGTCGAGGAAGGGCATTCTGCCCCTCTGCTCCACTCTGATGAGATCCCACCTGGAGTCCTGTGTCCAGCTCTGGAGCCCTCAGCACAGGACAGACATGGAGCTGTTGGAGCGGGTCCAGAGGAGGCCACAAAAATGGTGAAAAGGCTGGAACACCTCTGCTGTGAGGAAAGGCTGAGAGAGTCGGGTCTGTTCAGCCTGGAGAAGAGAAGGCTGCGGGGAGACCTTGTAGCAGCCTTTCTATATATAAAGGGGGTTCATCAGAAGGGAGGAGAGAGACTTTTTCCCAGGGCCTGTAGTGACAGCACAAGGGACAACAGTTTTAAACTGAAAGAAGGTAGGTTTAGATTGGACATAAGGAAGACATTTTTTACCATGAGGGTGGTGAGGCACTGGCACAGGTTGCCCAGAGAAGCTGTGGCTGCCCCCTCCCTGGCAGTGTTCAAGGCCAGGCTGGACGGGGCTGGTCTGGTGGAAGGTGTCCCTGCCCACGGCAGGGGGGTTGGTCCCTTCCAACCCAAACCATTCTACGATTTTGTGATTTTATGGTCAAAACCTTAGTGCAGAACACCAGCACGGGCAACTATGCCTAACTTCATTGTAAGAAAAGCATACTTTAGGTTTATGATGAACGGAAACAAAGGAAGTTACATTAGGCATAAAACAAATATACTTACCTATCTGCCTGGTCTCCTAAGGATCCTATAAATATGGCAAAAGCATTGACTTGAGCATTGGTGGTCAAGACCTGGGCAAACCTGGACGGCTGAATACCATATCGCTCGAGATTTGCATCACTCAACACGACAACAAAATACTCGTCAGCCTCTTCCTTGGCGATTTCACGAATGGCATGCTCTGTCCCTTCCAAGGTATGGTCTCCACTCATGCAGAACTGCGCGTGGGCATGCATGACCTGTGTGCACAGCACGATCAAGTGGAAATACATAAGATGACTTTATGAATAAACACTCGTTTCAACTGGCACAAGACGGGGCAAATACTTAGTAATATCATATTAGAGGATGCTTCAGAAATGTGGACAGTGCTGCAGACACTAAAGAATATGGAGCATTTCGTACATAACATGTTGTATTTTAAGACAGGCGCCACTTATTAAAACCACAGTGGGTCAAACAAACAAAACTCACACTTGGACAAAATGAGACAGGACCTTAGTAAAATTAAGTAAAATGCTTCCATCAGCTGCAGTTTGAGTAGCTACATTCCTACGTATTTAAGAAAGAAAACAGGATTTCATTTCCTAATACTGTGACCAGCTCCTGCCTGTTTATCATTTGCACTAGACTTCCAAAACCCTAGTAGCATCACAGATATTATCAAACACCTGACTCCTGATAGTAGCAGCAAGGTTTAAAAATGTTGAAACATTTTGTTTGAGCTTTTATGAAATAAATACACTTTTTTTCATTGACGAAGCTGTTTCCTATGCAGAAGGCAAGGAATTTTCGACACTAGAAAATCCAGTCCATCTAACTCAGTAACTGCCAATCTTTTCAAAATACTGTTTGAAGGAAGCTCAAATACACGGTTCTGACATACGAAGCTGCCAGCCAGGTAAATCCTAAAATATACTCAATTTTTCTTCATCCTATTGCAATAAAATCTTGGTGAATACACTCACTTTGCAATTGTGATTTAAAACATTTTCAGTCTAGCACTGACACACTTCCCCCTTGCTACTGTGACACACCACTTTCTGAAGGTATGAGGCTAAATCAATGACCTGAGATCCCTCTACAGTTTAAATTAGCCACCTACACACTAATAATATCACCACATTATTTAGGTAGAGCTATCTATATCACTGCATAATGCCTGAAACTTCCTATATCCTTTGACAGGCAATCAAAATGACGCATTTATGACACAGCAGTGCAGGAGAAGCCATATCTAACTTCTATGATTTCGGCATAATTCGTTTTCTGCCATGTCTCTGAAACACAAAGTTTGCATTCTTGTCTTCCTTTTATTTCACTCTCCTTATGTTTTGCATTCTGTGACCTACCTAGAATTTTATCTTTGCAGTCATAAAATCCTTAATTATCCAGCATCACTTATCAGTAGGATTTACCTTAAGAATCTCTAATCTTTCCTTATTGTTCTTGGGAACTTTGTCACTCCCAACCAAGGCGATGTTGAAGCCATCTCCTGAATGTCCAACAATATCGTACTGCAAGAAAGAAACTTCATCAGTCATCTGTTAGTCACAAATGGCCCTTGGGTCACAATGACATGAGATAGCTCAAAGGCAACTTGCTTTCAGCAAGAAAACCCAAATACTGCTCCCTGCTTCTATTTATGAGCTGCTTAAGGGAACTACTTGCAATTTCCCACTGACATGAGAATGTGAGAAAGAATTGCTAAATAATGAAATTAAAGAACAGTTACTTATTTCCATGGTCTGTTTTTCACCTCGCCCCACCGATTGCAGAGCGGTGATGTGCAAGATCAAGCCCTTGCCCTCTCACATTGTCTGCTTATTTTATTAAAGTACCGATTTTCGTCCTCTTGAGTCTGACAAACAAGAAGCGCATTGTTTGAGAGTAGCTCCCATGTTTGATGGATCGTTTCTGTGACCTCATTCTGCTTTGTAAAAAAAAGTATGACAAGCCTTCTTTTTTGAAAATCAGCACTCCTTATTTTTGTGCACGACAGATCAAGTCATTGCTGAAAGTATGTAGCGAAGTGAATTCCAAGAGTCTCTGTAGGTTTTCAAAGGAGACAGTGTGCGCCTCATTCTTCTGTGAAAGATGTTGCAAAAACGTGACATGGAGAGCTGTAAAGTTCAAATATCTTGTTGAACAAATAATGTAATATTGGGAAGCCCTTTGTTTTATGTGAGATCTTTATTGTTGATACATGAAAACTAAGACAAGCTGAGTTATGGCAAGGTCCTGACCTGCCCTTTGTGTTGTGGATGTGGCAGTCACCCCAGGGAGAATTCATGAGCAGGACAAAAGTGCATTTAAGAGCTGTCTACACCAAGTAATAGAGCATAATGCACGGATCCTGAGCCCAGAGAGACCTGAGCTGGCAATTCCTCAACACAAGCATGCCTATATTTTCCCCTTACTAGCTGGCACAGACTTGTCATCAATTGACAGGGAGCCCTTGTGCAATATTTTGCCTTTCTGCTATCTTTTATTCAAGTACTGCCTGCAGGTCCCTGCCAAGTTCACCATCCCTAAGACCCACATAATCATTTAGTAAAAGGCGGGTCTCATCCTCAAAGACTTTCTGAATTTTCTTTCCTACTTTATTTGGTGTAAGTCATGTTCTGGAGACTAGGGAAACAGCATTCTTTACCAAGAAAGCTCTTTTTAAATTTTTTCCATACCACTAATTTGCTTAAAAATATATCAAGAGTAAGAGACAGCTATAGCAGCTGGAACAACATTTTTAAAGGTGACACCTCCCTCTGCAAAACAGCAAACGTGCCACATTATTTCACACAGGGTCAGACCATTTTATGACAGCCTCACATAACCCAGACTTCCTTCCCCTAGGAAATCTTTATATAACCTAGTCCCCGTGTGCTCCCTTTACATTCTGCTCTGTTGGCTCTTCCCACTGTTCTCCTCAGCCATTCCATTTCTTGTGTTTGCTACCCAGCTCACGTAGAGCTTCCAGTCTGACACATGGTTTCTCTTCAAAACCTATTTCTCATCACCAATGCTTCAGACTCTTTTTCCCGATGAATATTTAGCTGGTGTTTCTGTCTTCCCCAAAACATTCTCCTTCCTGGAGAACAGACATGGCAAATGAAAATACACAAATTTTGACAATAATATTGACATTACATTCATTCAACATACTTCTGAATTAATACAGGAATAAATGCAGAATGTGAACCACACACAAAGAGAGTGTGTATATGTATTGTTTTCAAAACTGGAGATTATTCAAATCAGAGGAACTAGATGAAACAGTGGTTTAATGGAGCAGAAAATATACAGCGTTAATGTGGTTCTTACGTAATGTCAGAAATGTCCACAGGTCTTCAGGGTAGGCTCTTAATTATGAAACTCTGCATGTCTTTTGCTGAGCAGTTTTGTATTCGGTCTCACTTTTAAATCAACAACCTAATTAGGTAAAGTAAAATGCTGTCATCCTCCTGTGTAGAAAGAAGGCTGATCCTTCGTAATGAGCTCCCTCCCTGCATTTCACGCACCTCTCCCACCGGGTGTCCTGGTATCAGCTCTGCCATACTGAGTTCATGGGAACAGGCCAAACTTTGCTATTTGGGAATATCATTTCGGTTCTTGGCACACACGAGTAACAGGGCAGCCTTTCATCTCCAAAAGGCTGGGTCTAAACTCAGTGTGACAGTCTGTCTAAAGGGAACCGCCGTAGCTCCTAGATGAAACACCAGATGTTGACCCTACGGTTGGGCCCCCTCCACATTTTTGCACAAGGCGGGACTGTACAACCCGGGTATGGGCAAGGCGAGGCTGAAATGAGCCGAGCAAACCATGGCAGGCTCGTAAAGCCGTTCACCTGCACACATCATGTCCTGTCTGCTCCCTCCTCGGCCAGCTGTTTGTTATTCTCCGTCTGTGCCCATGCATGTGTCTGAGGACGTATACTTCTATTTAACAGATGTTATCTACTTCCTCGTTTCTTTGTTGACTCTTTATGATTATAAAAAAGTGTGGTGAGGCAGCAGGGACGAAGCGGCTGTTTGCTTTTTCCTGGCTGCTGCATTCAGGGTGAAGCAGGGGCTCCCCAAAAGCAGGGTGAGATCCTGCCATGCTGTGGAAGAGAAGCGCTGTGGTCACCAGCCCTTGCATGCTGGCCTTCATGGTCCTCTGATCCCCGTGGAAGTCAAATCAAGGACCAGGAGTGGCCAAAACCTAACGAGTGTGCGGTTGCTTTTGGGTGGCTTCGTTCCCCAAACTGTGAGGCTGGATGAGCACTTGTGCCCCAGTGACGGAGGGAATGGAAACGTAGCAGCACTGGCTTGGACTGACTCAAGTCACCATAGTACTGCAGCCTGGGAGACCCTCCCTGGGAGGGAGGGATGGGAGCAGGCTCACAGCCAAGCTTTAGAGGGGAGATGTTTGCTGAGGGGAATGTATGGAGTCTACCAGAATTTAGGAATACAGAGGTTGGGAAAGGAGTAAAACTGGAGTGAAGAAGCCCATTCTGCAAGAGCAAAGAAGCAGGATTTACATCTCTCAGCCGAGTTTTCTTTCAGTAAATTACCACCTCCTCCTGATTTGTGTTCTAGCAAAATGAACCCTTAGTGAACCCTTGGTGATTTGATGTTATCTTGGTGTGCTCATTTTAAAGAGAAGGTGCAGGCAGCTCCGCAGCCCTGGCCAACTGGGAACCCCAACGCATGCAGGCACACGCATGCTTTGTCAAAACCAGTTTTCTTCCTTCGCAGTAGCTAAAGACAAGCACAGAAAAAGGGCCTCTGAGGAGCAAGGATCCAATGCATTTTCCTCATAAATTCCCTAGAAGAATTTGTGTGGATGGGGTCACAAGCGAGAGAAGAGCTGTGATACACTCTTACTCAAACTGACCTTTGTTTTGTTTTACAAAATAGATTGCAAGCAGAGGCTCTCAGGACAAATCCAGCAGCAAAACACACAGTGCCTGCCACAGTGCAGGCTTAATTGAATTAATTTATTATTGTGGCAGACAGCGGCTCGTTTTCCAATAGCCTCAGGTACACTGAGACAGGGACTGCTCTATTCAGAGCTGTGAGTACACTGTATGTAAACACGTCTGTCAAGAGAGCATCACTTTGTTGATTTCTTTCCTTACACGTTAAAACAATCCCTATTCCACCATCACATTTTGCACTGAATGGATGGTTGCTGCTGCCTAAAATGGGTAAAATGGAAGACTTTGTCTTCTGCAGCTGCCATGCGAAAAGGTTTGATTTCTGAAGGCATTTAGCTGAAACAAGACGCATGCTGAATGTAAAAGGCAGTGTGAATTAGGCCTCTGACGGTGGGCTAGACATTTATAAATTCATCTCTTCTTTGGACAACACTGAACATTTTTTTTTCTGAATTTATTTCAAACCTTTTGTTTATTATTAAAAGAAGCTATTCTGCCAAGCATGTGGAACATATATTTTTTCCCTGAACTAACAGTGCTGCCTCCATAGTAAATTCTACAAATGGGGAGTGCTGAAATAGGCCTATAAAACCTGTAGTTATCGCTTTAATATTGCTATAAATAACAACTCAGGCTTTTCCTACCAGTTACATAACATGCCATTTATTGAACCACTTACAATATTTTAAAAGCTTCGTAAAACTGCTGTTGGATAATTTACTGGACATGCCTCCTAAATCTGCCATCGTGTGTGCAAATGATGGTAATTAGGGATGATATAAACCCATATGGTTTGTGTGACAGACATAATACTACCTCAGATAAAACAAACAGCAAACTGCCCTTCTGTATATTTTCAAATAACTGGCACCTAAAATGAGATGTACAAAAGATGTCAGAACTTTGATCCTGCAAAATAACTTGCTTCTTATAATTTACACATACAAGTGATGCATCCACAAATTTAAAGAGGTCAAGGGGCATCTGTAGGAACATATTTAACTTCCATTAATAGGATGAGACTGAGAATGTGGCTTCTATTATCTCAGTCACTCCCACTCTTTTCTTTAATAAAGCACTTCAGAGGAGGCGTGGATGAGATGCCATTGGAGGAGGGCTTTGAAACACTGTCGTTAATTTAAATGGATTTCNNGACTGTGGGATGAGCCTCCCATTTCCCCCTTGACAAGGAATGATTCACTGCCTGCACTGATGGGAAATGGAAGCAGGCAGGTTGTCCTACGCAAGCATAAAAAGGGGACAAATACCTGCTGGCACTTGTCTGACTTTTTATGAAGAATAAACTTCATAATGACCTGCTTGGCACAGTCACATACCCAGTACTTAGCTCTTCTGTATAAGCAAGCAGGAATGAAGTATTCTCTACCTTCATTCAGGGCTGTAAAGACCTATCAGGCAATCAACATCACCAGTGATACCAAGGGGTACCACCCATGGAGAACGCTCAGCCAGTAGGATAAAACAACCAAGCAAAAGCCCATTTGATTCATCCTCAGCCTTATTTAGCTGAGAACTAAACCAAGCACCATCAGAAAAGGGATCTTGGAGCAAGAACTGGTTTCCCAAGTTTGCACTGCACTTCAACAGCAGAAGGGAACTTTACTGTCTAAATTCCCTTTGAATACTTTGCTCAACAAGCCTGATGGTCCCCCAGGTTCAACACACATTGTACAAGAAATCCCTCAAATTTGCAGCACATGTTGTTGTGACCCTTGCACATGGGGCTACAACGGGAACAGATAACAGAAGGCATATCTAAAGGCCAAAAAAGTCTGCTTTTATAAAACCACTCTTGGAAGGCAAAGAAGAAGATAAGGACGAGAAAGAAAAAAGTGACAAATTGCAGATTTCTCATTGCACACAACACAGTTTTGTGTTCTTTTCTCTTTTTCTCATATGGTTCCTCTTTTAGACATGAGAAATGTATGCTATTTTTGCAGACATACCCAAACTTCAGCTTTGTTCTGAGAAAAATTGGCAGCACCTTGCAAAGTGCCAGTGTTTTACAGACTGGAGTCAGTGATATTTTAAAACAATCACTGGCTCTCTTACTCTTCAAAGACCTAATTACACTCATTAGAAACCGAGGAACTGGCACATGTTCTGGTTATCGATCACATTCATGCAGGTGTAGCAACTGCCGAACCAGATTAAACACACACACACACACACACACACACACACACACACACACAAATCTATTTTTGAGATGGAGATTTCAGGAATGCTATTTATTTTTATCAAAGCAATTACTCAAAGAGTCCATGAGCGCATGCATGGGAGATTTCTCATATGACAGGACTCTGAAATGTAGGTTAAAAAGAGATACTTTAGCCTGGATGATGTTAAGAACATGGTTTAAACATGACTAGTTAATAAATGTCTATGTTTGTTCTTATTTGGGTGGATGAGTCAGTAGCCGGTGAAACATAAGGCCACATCTTGTTTGCTGTCACAGTCATCTCTGGTCTAGTCCTGTAGACATTATGCTCAGTGTGACCCAAATCCCAATGAGGCAGCACACAGAGATGTGGAGGAAGAAAAATACTTTTCTTCCCTTGGGCAAAAGCAGCTCTGAAGTTGCAGAGTGCATGCTGGATCTGGCTAGTCTGGAATCAAGTGGCTGTTACTGGCCCCTCAAAGTTCTCCAGCCAGTGGAAGGAGCTCTTAAATGGAGGAGAGTGACCCTAGAGGCAATTCAAGTTGAACAGATGTAGAAGCTGATGACAACTTTTTTTCCTTGGTATGTCACTAAAATTTCCAGCATCTTTCTCATCACTGTTATTTTAAGTACAAAATTTGCCTTACAGATCTCTTGACTCAGAGATTGTAAGGAGAACATTACTACTCCCATCTTACTGTCATCAAAGAGTAGCAATTTTCACATCTAACAACTGCATGTGGTTTTTGTGTAAGTGTTTATACATATGGCAAGTGGTTGTTAGGGAGGCACATTTATTTTCACAGCTAACTGCATTTTGAGACCTTTGCATGGCCAGACACAGGGTTTCATCTATGTGCATGGCAGAACACTGGCCAACAGCAACTATTTACAAGCAAAATATAATAATCTCTAATAGCGACAGAGGGATTTGAAAGGTAATGAAACAGATTTTCAAGTCCCAGAACTGAAGACAGTTCTTAATGATCTTACTGATGCTGCACAGTGGTCTGGCTGGCTGTCTACTTCTATATGTTAGTTCCTTTACTGTGCACCTGAGGGTCATGCCTGGGCTCCCAGTTACAGAGCTGCACTGGAAACAAGGACAGCTGGCTGTCTACCACTGCACTACATCTTTTTTCAGTGTCATCATCTTCTAAGCCACTGTCCTCTGTTGTGTAAATGTAAAATAACTCCTTGTTATTAACAAGAGCAGAATGGCTGTAGTAGAATGAACAACTATCCCCTCATCATCACTTCCATTTTATTCAGGATTTTATCAGCTCCTTAATATTTATCTCCTCCAAACTGAGCAGTTCTTGCCTACTTAGCCTCTTCTTGTACGGTGACACTTCCACACCCTTTGTAATCTTTGTCACCCTCTCTTCTTCTTCAGCTCTACAAGAAATTTTGTGAGATGAGGGACTAAAGTTGCACACACTATTTTGGATGTGAATGCACTACGGACATTTACAGCGACATTCTGATGCTTTCTGCTTTATTCTCTGTTCTTTTGCTAACAGTTTCTAACACTCAATTAACTTTTTTTGACAGCTGGTGGGCACTGAGTGTTCAAAAAACCATACAACATAATTAATAGATTTCTTTGTTGAGCACTACTATGCAGCTGAGAGTGAGCACTAACAAATAACTGAGACCTCCTCACTGTGTATTTAAAATCAGAACTGTTTTCTTCCATCTGCAACACTTTACATTTAATAGCACTGAACGCCATCTGCCATTTTATATTCC
>Ga0065711_1009533_pt1 | contig 20146 bp, 6 predicted proteins | sample Hoacrofraction12_FD_59098 | JGI IMG/M metagenome (GOLD analysis project Ga0065711, IMG submission 59098) | Hoatzin crop microbial communities from Cojedes, Venezuela - Epithelial fraction 12 v2 (version 2) | ecosystem: Host-associated > Birds > Digestive system > Esophagus > Crop | place... | reverse complement strand
TATCTACCACACCTCCCAGTTTGGTGTCATCAGCAAACTTGCTGAGGGTACATTCTAACTCTTCATCCAGGTCGTTGATGAAGAAGTTAAACAAGACTGGGCCCAGTACTGACCCCTGGGGGACACCACTCATTACCAGCCTCCTTGGGTTTATCCCAGACTCTGGGACACTTGAAGCACTGGGGAGATCATATCTAGGGAGGTCAAAAGCAATACTAAAAATGAGAATCTGCCATGTCCACAAAGCATGTTTTGGTTTGGAAATCCTAAGATACTCCAGGTCAATACCAAATTGTTGAAATAAAGTAGTCCCAAACCAGAAACTACATTCACTAGTAAATAGCCTATGTTATTAGTGACACAATTTCCCAGAGCATGCAGTTTCCCTGTAATTCTTTAAGAAGTCTCATAGCAGAATGGGTGACTTCCAGTTGTTGATCAGCAAGAATCGGTTGTCAACAGTTTTAGCTGGATGGCAGTTAATAGGAGTTTGGGTTTTTTTCAGAGGAGAGGCACTTAGTTTGCTGCATGTCTGTTGGTGTGTCAGCCAGTTTTATGCAATTATGAACATTAATAGCTGTGAATTTCTGTTCTTAACAGATTTCAAATGTAGGAGAAGTACTGTCACAGTGTTTAATATCATTCACTGTGCTGCAGTGTGGCTAACTTCCCAGTGATCAAGGTGTCCCAGGATTTTCTAAATCTCACTGTTTCCCTCTCCCATTCTTCCTAAAGGCCTCCTCCTCCAATTTAAAGAGAAGTGTATGTATGTGCAGAAACAGCTTTCTAATTTGTTTTTGTTTAAACAGGTTTAATTAGAATTTTTTCTTACCACAGATTATAGATTTAGGCAGGTCATGGCTTCATTAGAAAGGCTTTGCCGTTTTCTCTGTTTGAATAATAAAATTGCAGAGATATATAGACTAGAACGCTCAAATATCCTTAGCATTACTCTCAGTGGGGTGTAGGCAGCTGTTTGCTCATGCTGTGACACGGCTATTTTTGGTACTGATCAGTGTGTGATTTACTTGAGTGTGAACCTCCTGTTTCCTTCTTCTTACTAGCCTGAACAGTCTGAACTGCACATGATCTCAGGCAGCAAGGATGCCTAACAAGAACAAAGATGCTTACTTCAGCCCAATGTTTTTCTCCACGTGAGAGTACCAGACTCAGTCTTATATGTAAAGTAAAGTTTAATCTGTGTCCTAAGGAAAGACTGGTAACTTTGAAGTGCATCTTTCATGACCATTGTATCCCTCTAAGCAGTTAAAACAGAGGCTGGTGGTATTGATTCACTCAAAAAAGGGTTGGTCTACTCAAATGTCATGAGATACAGATGCTTAAGCTGATCAATCGGACAGATAAACTGAATGCATGTTGTTCTTATGTAGAAGCTCTGGCAGTTATTTTAATCTTTCTCTGCCTCTACTGAGTCTGGTAGTCCTGGTGCATGTGGTGGGAAACATATGAATGAATGCAATATCTATCAGTAAAAAATGGGCTGCAACCTGTCAGTTCTCATGATCCTGAAGATTCCCTGGGAGTCTTTTCCATGTTCAGATATTTAGCTGCATTCATTTCATGTTTCAGCATAGCTGGACTGAAAATCAAAAAGTAATGTAAAGCATGATAAGCACCTCTGATGTTATTCCTGATCTTTAGTGAGTCTACTTAAGAGTTTAAAATGGAATCATTTCAGCTGTTGCGTGCAGTTTTGTGGATGTGCCTCTTGTCCTTCATTATCCCATGGCAACGAAGTTTTAGTCTGCTTTAGAAAGCTGTGGGGTTTTTCCCATCTTGGGTTCAGCTGCCACAGCAGTCTTTCAAAACTTGTTTAATTTCGCTCCCCTTTTTCCTGACCTATGACTCCATAATTGGGATCATTTATTCTCTGAAGGCATTGCAAAATCTTTCTCAATTTATTCTGGAAAGATTTGTGGGCATGTGCAATGTCAAATTGGAGCAATAAAAGAAGTAGCTTGCAAGTTTCACTGATTGTTTTCAGCTTGGCACTGAGCACATCTTTGGAAATCCAGTATCCACATCTGATAAGTCCAAGTAATTAACACAGAGGTTATATAATTTTACTGGGAAGAATTAAACTTTTCCATCTTACTCCTTCCTCGTGTTTGGATGTACACAGAGGTACGTGGGTTTTTTCATTTAATAACTGACACTCACACATTACTGCACTATTTTAGCATGTGAAATCAGTTGTAGCATTGTTCTCCAGCCTGCCTTGTCTTCCTCCCCTTTGGCAGCCATGGGTTGAGAGACAGTCAAGCTGTACTAAGCAGACTGCTCAGAATATATTTCACTCTGATTGTCTGTAACGCAAGTCATTTTTCCTGAGTCATCTTGCTACTATGCTTTTGCTAGTATCAAATCTATGCTCTCCTGTACCTTTTGAAATTAGGGTTTAGTTTCAAATTTAGCCAATCTGTGCGTCATTATGGGCTGTTGAACACCACAGTAGGAAGCTAAATGCAGCCACTGAATTTCATTTCGCTCATAACGTGAGTTTCCAGAGGGAAATCTGAAAGAATGGCTTTAATGCTCAGAGCGAAAAGGTGATAGGTTAAACTTTCTAAATGCTAGTGAGAAGTATGATTTGAAAGAAAGTAAAGTTTTTGAAACATTGCAGACTATATGCTGCATATTTGCACCAGACTGACTTATTAATTATTCAAATAAGACATTGAATATTTGATCAGAATCCGTAATCCCTTCTTCAGTTAACGTATTATTTACTTTTGAAAACTGCTGATGTACCATACTTTTCCCATTGCACCTGCAAAAATGAGTTGGTCCAATTTATGTGCACAGAATAATATATTGTGCTTTAATGTTCAAGATATTATTCATTACTTCCTACTCGTATTATCCTCCTTACCCCCTTCATATTTTATTAGTGCCCTTTAAAAAGACATAAAAAATCAGTCATGTAGTTATTCCATTTTAAATTATGCAAATGAAGTTAAATGCAATTATAATCTATTATTTATTAATTATATATACACCCTATGTATTTTCTATGGATTGTATTTATTCACTACAGATAATTAGGCATTTTAGTCCATTGCTGGTTTCATGACCAGAGCAGTATTACTGGCTGTTTGTAAAGTGAGAGGAACACTTTTCAAATCAAATTAGCATAATTTAGCTATTAGCAGTTTTCATTTAGCAGCAGTTTATCCACAGCATACCTAAAATATGCAGTATTTTCTCTAATGCATTTGTTTTAAATAAGTTAAAATAGCCATTATAAATTTTTCAGGAAATGAAAATTTGTATTCTTACGTAGCCTGTGGCTCAGTGTATCTTTTAAGAAGTTTTCTAACTGGAACACAAGACTTCTTCTTACACATTTCCTGTAGCGCTTTAGTAATTGTCCTGTCAATGGAAGAGATGATCAGCATTTTCTAGCAGGAATTATTTTTTTGTTACAACATACTGATTTGATGGACCCAAAAGATTCTGTGGGAAATGTTAAGTCCACTGAAAATCTGGCAGGCTGTAGTGGGGCAGACGAGGGGCTTGGCAAGCTTCCTTTCCCTCTCGCTGGTGTCCTTCCACAGCCTCTGTCTCAGTGTGATAGCTGCTCCCTCAGTTACCCATCACGTGGGATCTCAGTGATGCCACTGCCTACACCCTGAAGAGCTACTGCTGTTCTGCAACCTCTTGGCTCTGTATCCGTCTTACTAATGAGCAGTTAGGTTGCCCTGGGTCCTCAGCCAGTCGTCTGAGAGGTGAAGAGGACAGAGCTTGCCAAAGAAAAGATGCAGGCCTCTTGGTCAGGCAGAGACGAAGAGGAGCAGGGCAACTATGGGATAAAACTGGCCCCCAGGCCAGAGCTGATGGGAAGACTGGGATACCCGTGGGAACAAAGCAGCCGAGGTGGTGGGCAGAAGGAAAAGCAGAGGACTTGCAAAATACTGTCAGGGAGAGTCAGCATTTCAGAAATGGCATGATGGCAGCATCAGCCATCTAAAATTATTTGAGGAGTTAGTGGGTTTGCAGCTCAGTTCAGGACTGATGAAAATTCATAATATTGACACTACTTCACAAGACACAAACAGCAGACCGGAGTCACTTACCACAAACCCGCAGACAAGAGCTGAAAGATTTAGGTTTACAGCATGATTTGGAGTCCAAGGCAAGACAGACCTTAAACATGTATTTAAGTCCAGCTGGTTTTAAAGGAATGTAAAGGACTGTTTTAAAGTTGCATTTAATATACATTTTTTCCTGGTTTACGTTTTACCATTCACTTAATTGGAAGCAACAGCCGGGGCATCAGGCACAGAATAGTTTAGACATGTTCACGTAATGGTGACAAAGCTTGACTATCTGGCCCCTTAAGATCTTAAAGGGATTCATGAAGGACAACGTTCTGCTTTGGTCTGTGGAAAAAACAGATAGTATGCATTTGTGTAAAGTTAAAATGCATCTACCAGCTGAGCTCAGTTATTACCCGTATAGCTTTAAGGTGCTTGCCTGTGCAATAATAGCTGCTCTTAATATATAACAGAAAAGAAGCTCTTGTACCTACAAGAGAGAGGCCTGAGTCTCTAAGAGACGGGCTACCTCCACTCTTACACCACACACCAAAGGGAGACAGAAGTGGGGACCTTCCTTGATGCACAGGCTGGTGCCGTTCAGAAGCAGGCGTAGCGGTGGCCGTCTGCTAAAGAAGGTAGCCTGCAGTAAAGGGGGTATAAGCTCTTTTTAGCACAATTGATGATTTTTGTCTCTGTGCTACCCAGTGAGAGGATTCTCTTCTGAATAGAATGCGTCCTAGTGCTTGCTCTGGGGTGGTGGAAGCTTCCAGGCAGTGCAGTATTGGTTCCTGAAGCAAGCATAAAGTTTTAGTGTGTGATAAGTCTGGGACAAGGGAACAGGAGCACTTTGCCTATGATGCTTAAATACTTGGCTGTATCACAGAGCTTAGAGTTATGATGTGAGAAAATATTACCGTTCCAATTGTTTACATTAAATACCTCCACATGAGAACTATCTGTGCTTTTCCTTACCAAGAATGATGACAAAGCAATAAAATTCCAGTAGGACATAACAAACGTTAAAAAGGTAGGTCAGATCCTGTAAAGAGCTTGTAGTGCAAAGCTCTTTTTAGATTTTCACACCTTTCCCAGATCCTCTGAATCTAAGCATGACTGTCAAGTTGAGCCATATGCTTTTTAATCTTGAGAAAGACTGCATGCAACTGTTCTTTAGTCTTTTGTGATGCCAGTATTGCTTTTCCAAGGGCTGTCAACCATTATTCATTGCCAGAACACTTTAGTGTATAGTTTGCTTGAAGAGTATTTCAGAACATTGTCCTCTGCATTAGGCTGTGATATCTTTCGTTCACTTAGCCTTGATTTTTATCTGTGCCTGTTTCTATTTGTTGTTAGTGTCTCTGGTCAACTTGGACAAATAATTACAGTAAAACTCTGCAATTTCAGTTTGTAGTTTGCTCATTCACCCATTCATACTTCAGCTCCAGCTTTTATGCTTTGTGTAACACTGCTGTACATAACTTCTGTAGGTTGGCATAATAAACTATGTAAAGATTCTATGAGCAAGGAAATCCTTAAAGTGGCACAGAGCCACTTTATCAGCTCCAGTACCAAGTCTCTGCCTGATTTCCGGGACAGTGACATATCACTCATTCCTCACTGCTGCAATACCCCCTTAGGACATTCTGAGCTGTGCCAGAGATCAGTGTTACTTCTGCAATGCTAACAACAATTATTCATTATTCTTTATGATACAAGGAATCGGGAGCACCCAACAAAGCTATTAAGCAGCAGGTTTAAAGTGAACAAAAGAAAGTATTTTTCACACAGCACATAATTATATTGTGGAGCTCATTGCCTCAAGATACTGTGAAGCTAAAATTATAAATGGGTTCGAAAATGGGCTAGACAAATTCATCATTAAACACAATGGCTGTGTGCATTCTCTGGCTGAGGAAGAGATTGCTCAGGAAAGTCCCTGATTGCTAGAAGCTAAGAGGGTATGCTGGGGAAAGATTCACTCTCTATTTGCTCTATTCTTCATACTTTTTTTGTAAACATCTGCTACTAGTACTGTTGTAGAAAAAATAATGGGTTGTATGAACGTCTGGTTTGACCCAGTATGGCTGTTAACACACATAAAGAGGAAGAAAATAAATCAATGCTTCTGCAGATACAAAGCAAACAATGTGATGTGAAATGGTACCTCTTTTTTTTTAACATGCTGGTAGTCAGTTCTATAGACCTAACATCACTTCGGTTTATGAAGAATGCAAAGAGCTCTTTAAGTTAGCTAGCATCCTCTGTGTTTTCTAGTTCTTTTACTTTAGTAGCTGTTCTGGTCCACTCTTGCTGTTGGACTGTGAAATGCACGATGATGAAGAAATTCAGTTGTAAAATGTTTTTATTTAAAATGCATGTGGCTGCTATGCTAAAGCCTAATCCTTGAGCCTTTATTCTGAGTGGTGCTTTATTCTGCAAAGAACCTTGTTTATATTAATTAGGCCCTTTCAAGAGAGTCGTGTTATTTACAGTACACAGAGGTAGTGGAATTAAACTCCTGGTGTGGGCAGTAAACCACTTCTTGCCTTTTGGAGGGTAAAAGGGGGACAGTTATATGACATTTGAAATTAAACAGGTTGAGCTTCCAAACCACACCAAAGCATTTGCTTTGGTTTTGCACTGGGGAAAACATTTCAAATCTAAGCTAATTTGGTGTCTTGGTATTTTCCTTGTAGTTTTATACACATTTCAATTTTACTGACTTTTTAATTGTCTCTTCTTTTACAATATCACCAGCTTGAATTTTACGTTTTGATGGTTACATTGTGAATCAAGTCTATAGAACCAACAGTAGCTAGAACTTACAATAACATTTGAATTGAAGGAAAATCACATAAATCGCTCATGCTTTTTGTATGTTTAACTGTAGATCTGGTTAGAGATTGACATATTTTCCCTCCATTTGTCAGTTCTTTGCACAGCATTTGTGTTTATTTTACTGGTATTTGCTAAGCACATGTATCTCTGGCACACAAAGAAAGCTAAAAAAGGTCATGCTATCTGCAGCATTTAGGGCTTCTATGAAGTTTAACTGTTTTGTGGATTGCTTTTTATTTCTTGTTACTGAGACAATGTGTTATTTTTTGGTGACATTTTTTCAGAATGCTATGATTCTGCGATCAATCGATTTTTAAACATTGCTGAGGCAGAAGGACAACCTAGTTAGGAAGCAAATGTCTCTCCTGTTGACATAACTAGGAATATGTTTTCTTTTAGCTGAAGTATGCTACAGCAGAATCACCTTAAATATCTTACAAGGGATCAGGTTGGATTTTTTTTTAAATAGCCCTGTTCCAAGGGCTGAAAGGAGTGAAACTACTAAACTTTTATCTAGCTACACACTTACACAGAGGTCTGCTTGTGCTTACTCAATATTTACATTCATTCCCTGGAAGTGCTCCCTCTGATACCAGGAACCTTCCCCACAAATAAAGCTTTACCTTTCACTACATCCCCTCCTAGATGTGAGGACCCCGCTACTTACGTGCTGATTGCCACAGGAGGGTAAGGTGAAAACCTTCGTAGTCCCATAGCTATTGCAGGAATATTTGAAAGCAGGGAGATAGTGCGGAACAGTGATTCTGCCTTCAGTGGAGGTGATGCTGAGTGATGTGTAAGGTGTGCTACAATTTTTGTGTTTCCCAACTTGGTCCAGCCCCGACCTACCTTGCATGTCTCACCCAGGTTCTGCCATTGCCACCTCCTTCTCCTGAGCGCAGCAGGCAGGATAGTGGGTGGGGGTCCTCCTCCCTAACACCATGAAAAGTGAGGAGCAGGAGGTGGACTCCATTCCTGATTTACTCCTTTCAGCTAGCAGTACTCTTCTTTTTTTCCCCAGAAAAACAGTGGAGATGTGCTGACTGGGGAGGGCAGAGTGTGGAAACAGCTGTGGGAAGGAGTTACACTAGGGTCGTGATTCTGTGTATCTGGGATCAAGGGAGGAAAAGTTCACCTGTTTATGTGTTCTGTTTCCCCAGTTTTGCAGAATAGCAAGTGCCAGAGTCCCTGGAAACCTGACTGACTAATCTAGAAGTTTAGTAGTAACATGATTTTTTTGGTGTCATGAAAGGTCTGAATGGTGCTACCCATATGACTGTTTTAGTGTGAAGCAGTGTGTTGGAGTGCTCAGGCTTAGTAGTGCAATAATACTAAAAAGCAAAAAAAGGTTGCTTTCCTCTCTATTTCCGTGGAGAAAAAGGAAAAAAAATACAAAAGTCAAAAATACAAAATATCAAAAGTGCTATTTTTAATGCCCCTAATACACACTACAGTTTAAATAGCTGAAATGCATGTGCATAAAGCAATGAAGCACTCCATTCACCATACAGTTCTGCCCATGCCTGGAAAAGTTTCGGCATCTTCTAATGAAAAACAGGAAAGTTCACTTGGTTTATGCTAAAATTCCAGTTTGATCTGGTATCATATCAAGTATTTGTATTTTAACTGATATGGCAAGTTTAGATGCCAACTATTATGACTGAAATGAAGTTGCTGAGAATGGTAACTTCCAAATTCAGCTACCTAATGTGAAAAAGGCAAATCATTCTGTTTGGGGGCATTGTCTCAGATACACTTTCAAATGTATTCTTATGGAACTAAGATTCAGCTTACAGAGATTGACTTAGAGCTGGGTGGGGAGCCAGAGTGGGACATAGCACCACCGTGTTACATTGACAGATTTGCACTAAATCTAGGCAGTTTACAGCTACTAAAAGGTTTCTCCTGGAACCTTAATTGTTGTTAGCAGTGGGATACTGTAAGTGTGGGAGAAAACCAGAGCTTAAGGTTCACTGAGCCTGAATCAGTTTTACTGTATTTTAGTATCTTACTCTCTTTTACTAACTTGGCTATTTTTGCCATCCATGTGTTGCAGAGCCTCTTTTGTTTTAGAAGACAAATCCTTTCTTTTAACTTATTTTAGGTAATTCTAGGACATTTCTAGTTTCAGTGCAATTTGGACTGAAACCTAATTTTAAAGAATACTATGTCCCATGTCGAGCAAATTGCTAGTATCAGGAAGCTGTCCTAATCATTGAGATGCCAGGGAAAACTGCATTGTTGCAATGCAAAAATCTGCATTGAAACAACTCCTGTATCCAACATTAAAAGATGTTTAGACATTTGTTTCTCTTCAGCTGAGGGAACTGGGATTGTTTAGCCTGGAGAAAAGGAGGCTGAAGGGAGACCTCATTGCTCTCTACAGCTACCTGAAAGGAGGTGGTAGTGAGGTGGGTGTCAGTCTCTTCTCCCAGGTAACAACTGATAGAATGAGAGGCAATGGCCTCAAGTTGTGCCAGGGGAGGTTTAGACTGGATATTAGGAAAAATTTCTTCACCAAAACGGTTGTCAAGCACAGCAACAGGCTGCCCAGGGGAGTGGTTGAGTCACCATCTCTGGAGGTATTTAAAAGGCATATAGACGTGGCACTCTGGGACACGACTTAGTGATGGACTTGGTAGCGTTGGACTTGATGATCTTAAGGGTCTTTTCAGGCCTAAATGGTTCTGTGTTTGGTGAGAGTGTACTCTGCCCCATCATCCAGGTCATTAAAGTAGATGTTAAACAGGCTTCCACCCACTATCAACCTCACTGACACTCCAGCTGTATGCTCGCTAGTATTTGTCCTCCCTAGTACTCCAGCTGGAAGTCTAGTCCCCACTGAGCTGACGTCTCTGAATCTCATAGCAGTAAATCTTCCCCTGTTGTTCAAATGGTTGTTTATCTCAAAGTTAGAACCTCCACCAAATGTCAGGACTGGAACGCTTCAGTACCAAGTGATTCTTGTCCATCTAGCTCACTCTTCATCATTTTATCTAGTTCCCTTGGCATAATTTGGCACGTAGAGTCTAATAATACTTTTAATAAGAAATATGATAAATATGGACTTCATTAGATTATTTTAAACAACTAGTAATTGGCTTAATGAGGGACAGATGCCTGGAATCTTTGTATTGTCTTGTAAGGGAAATATTTATACAGAGACTCAAATTTTTAGAAGTTTTGTTTTAGGGAGGGATGCGGAGAATAAAGGCATCTGCTGCTATTCAACAGAGCTTTTATAATGTTGGCTTGCCTCAGTTAATCTAGCTTGAGTGCAGTGTTCTAATGAAAGAAAATTTAGAATAAAAATGTAGAGCTGCAATATATATAAATCTTGAAATGTCCACGGAGAGCTGATAAATTGCAGTATTTTGCTCAGTTTATGCAAAAGAGAAAATGAAGAAGCAGATTGCAAAAAACAGAATTATACATCAAGTCATTAAACCTCAATCTTCATTACTGAAGAATTGTTTTGATACTCAGCAAGATGATAATCTGAACAAAAGAGTAGCTAGGTGACATGTTCGCAAGGGTCCTACACAGCAGGAAAAAATCCGCAGAATAATGTCATGGGTGTGGTCTAAGTGCAGAACTATGATTACTCCTTTTCTGTTCTTAAAACTGTGAAAGTAAACAGTATTTTGTGCTGGTTTTTTGTCTGTGACTAGCCCTTTGTTTGTTGCATTTCTTATTTCATAATCCAGTTGTGTCACATGGACTTTGTAACTTTTCAGTTAGCTCCTTTACTCCATAAACAACTCACCTTCATGTCCTCACCATACTGTCCTGTAGAAAAAAGTCTGTCCTGTCAAACAATGGCACTTTGCTTCCCTTTTTTTGCTGGATTATGTTTTCTGTATTACATTTGGTTTATCATTTTGCTAAACTGTGGTTACTTGTACATAGCAAGTGTAAAACACTACCAAACTAGAGTAGAAGAGACATCCTTGTTGCACATCCGCCCAGTAAGTAACTGGTGGCACTGAAATTGCCATCTCCATCATTATTGCTGTTAGTTAGTCCAATACTTATTTCACTTGCAGAGTATATTCTCTGAATGCTTGCTGTGTGAGTGATAAATAAGAAGGAAGAAGAGACATTTGCACTGGGACATCAGCATAAAAATAGTAGAGATAGTAATGGGATTGACAGTGAAGATGAGTGTAGCTGTCAATTGTTAACCTAATCATTTTTAGCATGCTCGCTGTAAACTGACAGACAACAGCGCTTCGATACAGCCCCAAGAATACTTGTTAGAAAGAAGAGTGTCTGGTTAGGCGCGCTAATGAGTAGCAGCAGCTCACCAACCTGAGTTGTCCCATTTGGATGTTTGAAATGTATGTACAGCAGTTTCTAATTCCACAAGAGGTATCCCTGCAGAACAGCGTAGCAAACAGTAGGCGCAGGGACTGGATACCAGCCAGGAAAAGTGGGAGGTAGGCAAGTAGCTTTAGATAGAAGGAGACCTTTTTCTTTAGAACAAGGAAAGTGCTGGGCTAAAAGTCAAGCCTAGAGGAATGAATAATTGTCTTTACATATGCTAGCAAACAGTGTATTTGCAAACAAGCAAAGCAGACATCGAGGCACCAAAGTTTCCTGTGAAGATCAAAAAATGTAATGAACCAGCACAAAAAGTGCTATTCTTTTTCTGAAAGGGCACTGCAAGTAGACCCTTATCTATTTTAACGTACTCTACTACTCTTACTTCCCATGAAAAGTACTGTCTTATCCACTGGGAAAAACAGTGTGCAAAATATTTGTGTTCCATCTGTGCATGCCAGTAGACTCTGGCTTTTATCCTGTAGTTTAATATAATGTCAGTGTCACCCTGTAGCAGAATTAAAATCTTATTATGTGAGCTTTGTTTCTTTCTTATCTTCTATCCAAACTATATTAACTAGAGCGGCCTAGATACCCTTGTGAAAACCCTTGAGGCTCACTTAGTGAGCAAAATCTGAGGGGTGCTTTATCACTTCTGAAAGGTTAGATCAGCTGTGTTTATATTACAACTTGGATGATGATAGGAGGGCTTTTGTTCACTTTTCAAATTCAACGTTTGTTTGCTTTTGTTTCGTTTCTCCACATGCGGTTTTCTGTTGCTTTGGGGAATTTTATTACGTTCAAGGTTTTTCCAAATTGTGCGGTTCTAAACCAGAAACAGCTTGTCTTTACAGGGGATTTGAAGATGTTATCAGGTTTTCTATGCTTGGGTCAGCTGATTATTTAAAGAGTCAGGCAGTTCTTGTGAATTCCGAGCTCAGTGCACTGTCTCAATTACAATGATTTATTCAGATAAAATCAGGGAAGAATACTACTGGATTAGCTAGAAATGTGCCAGAAGTCACCTTTGTTGTCAGCGTATGTGTCCACCAGTTCAATGTTGATCACCTTTCATTAGAAATAATCTTCAGCAAGCAGATGACAGAAGTGCACAGGTATTAAATAAACAGTACCTCTTCAAATAATATAGTTGCTCATAGTAGTGTCCTGACCTACAGTGTCAATCAAGTCATGGAAAGTAAGTATTTTGCAGTGAAAAGTAAGGATTTCCCACTTACTTCAGAAAGAGTTTCTTGGAATCCTTAAGCCTTGTTTTGTGCATTACAAAACATATGTAGGCAATGAGTGGAGTAGCTCTCATCAATCACTACATAAAACATGAGTAAACAGAAAATTATGATGACTACATCAGAAAACTTACTACTTCTGTTAATTGCACAATATTGTTTTTCTTCTGACGACTAAAAAATTTTTGTGTCTTTTCTTCTTCCCTCTCTTTCTCTCATTCTCTGTGTTTTTCATTTTCATTCATTTCTTTTTTCTCTTTTTTTTTTCTTGTTATATTTGAAACCAATTGCAAACTCTACTATAGGAAGAAAAAAATCTGTAGTTCTTGCCTACTTTTTTCATAGCAAATTGTATCTTTATGCTCTGCTTTGGTAACATTTCGTTAGCTCTTTGAAACCATTCACTGGGGCAAGCTTTTATTATTTGTAAAGTCAATCACGTATCATAGTGCTAATCTTTAGGAGGAAAAATGGGTTAGACTCTGAAGAAATACTTACATCTTCTATTGGTTTTTTGAATTAAAATTTAAAGTGCACAAAAATATCCCAAATAATATTCTCAAAGCTCTAAGGTACATAAAAACACTTAGTAGGATCCACCTGCCTGCTGCGTTCTGAGTTCAACAGAGAAAATCTAGGAGTGATGTACTTCTGAGTTTTAAGAAGTATTGTGGAAGGAATATTTTGCTTGGCAGAAAGACACTTGAAAAAGAGTTTCTTGATTGAAAATTAGAAACAAAAACCAAGAAGAGACAAACCTACGGTTTTCCAGATTCGAAAAGAGTAGCAATGCACAAGCATACAGACATGCATATGTAAATGCAAGTAACTTGGAACAGAGACAAAGGAAATAAGAAGCAGATTTGCAGCTAAGGAGGAAAGAGGAATTGGAGGAAACCGCTGCTAGGTAAAACAGGAGGTCAGTTCCTTTCCTCTGCAAAGCTTACTCAGCAGGAAGAGGCACAATATCAGCAGCAGCATATCAATAATAGTAACAACAAGAAAAACAATGTTGTTAACTTTGCTGAATTAAGTCATAGTTCGGTGGTTGTAATGGTGCCTTGGATACCTGCATTAGGTTGGAGTTGATGTCTCTGCCTTCACCCAGTTTCTCAATATACCTCTTCTTTTTGGCCTCATTCAAACCACATCATAGCGATCAGGCTGAATAGTTCCCTTCTGTCCAAGACATTTGAGGTATTTACATGTTACCCTTCCGAAGATGGTATAGAAAAGTTAACTTTAAATTTATCTTAAAATCCTTATCTACACATTCAGTGTACTGTATGTAACCTTGAGTCCTGCCCCTTTTGTGTAAATACATGTGTCTGGGTAAGTAGGAATTGTCATGAAGGAAGAAATAGCTCTGCACCATCTTTTACTCATGTAATGTGCAATTAACACGTGTAATTACATCCTGTGGAACAATGTAGGGTGGAAGCAAGAATATAGCAGAGTTACTGAATAATGAAGCGAATAATTTTGTTCACAAAAGAATGGATAGTGCCTATGTGGTGATCGATGTCTTTCTGTATTTCCTCAGAAGAGGTTTCCTATCAAAGCACAGAAGTAGTTGGTATTCAGTGTAGCCTGTGTTCATTCGCTTTATGTTTACAGACATTACAGTCACAAGTGTTGCTTAAGTTCGCTGTCTTCCCAAAAATGTTCAAGGTAGGACAGTTGTGAACAAGCAAAAATCCCACATGCTGTACATGAAAACTATTCGTTAAATCCTCCAAAAGCAGAATATCTATTTTCATGAGAGGAAATAAGCACTGCATGAGACCAACTTTAATTTTTTTACGCGCAAGTTAAAAATAATATGTCTTGCACATTAGTTACAGCTTAAGTGTGCATATTGTACCCAGAGGGTCCTTTCTATAAAAAAAGGATCATAAAATCCCATCAACATACTATATTTTTCTGGTGGAGATATATCAGGAAGATTAATGAATTTAAGTTATTGCTATGTAGTATGCCAGGGAAGAAGTTTTTAAATTAGAATTTTAATTGTACGTTCTATTGCAGTCCTCTTACTAATTCACATTTTGCCATATTTCTAAAATCTTTCCTTATGCAGAAGTCTTAAAGAATTTTAAAGGAATGGAAGTAATGGAGTTTTTAAAACTTAAGTAGGTAAAGTGGAAATAGCCCTGAAAGCCTATAGAAACTAGGTTATCTATCAAATTTTTAGATGACTGCAGAATCTATAAAGATTTCTATTCCTGCTATTGAATCTTACAAGGGAACTTCAGGTGTGGCAGTGTTAGATACCAAGATAAGAAATAACGTCAACAGATCTCATAAATAGGTTTGTTTAAAAAATATATGGAAAGTAATTCTTTGTTAACTATTACAGAAGTACTCCATGACACTCTCTTTTGCAGTACTGTCATGGTTTAAGACAAAATGGCAATTGGTTTTTGGAGACTAAATGTGCTCAGCTACCAAAGTATGTCAATCATAGACATATGCAATTTTAAAAATTGAATGACTTCCCTGTTCTGCAGGAGAGGGGACACGGTCCAGGAGAGAAGTCAGGGTCGGTCTGTGTGGTGGTTCCAGCCATGCTGTGCATTCTCCTACAGTATCTCTCAGGGGCCCTTCTCCCTTGTCCTTTGGATCCTCTCGCCGACCAACCCAGCCAACCCAGGACACTGTCAGATAAGGGACTCAGTAGAAAAGAATATGTAATTCTTGATTATCTTGTTCAAATGCACTTGGCGCCTAAAAACTAGCTTTCACCGTGGCTGGTACTCATGATCTGCTATTCCTGAAGGTATGCAACACCTTCACAGCTGTCACAGTGACTGACAAGTCACTTTCATTTAAGTTACTTCTCTGTTCTTATAACTGAGCTACTCTCTTACCCTGTAGTGTTAACTAAATTTCATGTGCTTTTGCTAATGCTCGTGTCAACTAGAGCTAACTCGTGCTAACTGCTACAAGTATCTATGTCATTAAAAATACCACATGAAAGCAGTTCAGTCATTTTAATATGTTTTCATTATGCAGCTGTAGCTTGACTAGACTGGCCAGCCGTCCAGGGAATACCAAAGCCTGTGACTTTAAAAGTACAAATGTATTAGAAAATACATTAATTGGAAGCATCTTACTGCTGAAAAATGAGCACATGAAAACAGTGACAGAAGAAATACCAGATTTTGTCTTGCCACGTGGTCCGAATGTGAAGTCATGCTGCTGTTACTCAGTGGGGGAGGTAAACGGTTCCCCTTCCATGTCAGCATTCAATGTAGGCGGCGACTATCAACGTTTAGTGTCTCAAAGACCAGAAATACTTTTACTTTCCTACTCTTCTCCTGTGTGATGTAGACTAACCTAAATGCACCTGGGACGGAAAAGACTGTTTCCTACTTCTGGCTATGCAAGCCTTTGTGAATTGATGTTTCTTTTTTTTCATGTCAGTTCAAGGAGGCACAACCACATTTAGGAGCATCAGGAACAATATTAGAGAGTTGTTGTCTGTCAGGCTATAACTGCGTATCTGCTTTAAGACTGATCTGCACCTTTTATGTCACACTTAGAAAACCTTATGTAAACCAGCAGCCTAATTTTTCCAGAAAATTCCAAACAGAATGAGGGAGTTCTGGCGATAACATCAATATATTCTGTTTGCAACAGTCTTTATTGTTTTTTTTTTCCTTCAGTGTTCAGACCTCGGTTACAGTAACACACTGGTAAGTGCTTTAGAACTGCTGAAGGCAGCTTACATTGATTAGATAGATTTTCTCATTGGCTCTTGCAACAGACAGTTTTCAAGGGCAGGCATAGTAAAATGGTTTTTTAAATTCCATTATTTGAAAACTGGACATAATTCTCAGTGATTGAAACTGACAGAGAAGAAAAAGCTGATGGTGAATATATTCTCTAGTGGCATGCTGTCATCCACAAATGCTTTCAGTGACCAAAGCCATGATTGAAGTATGAAGAGCTGCTTGCATACAGTGCGTTGCTATCAGTGAAACCATTTACCACTGCTCACAAACACTTGGGGTGATCTATTACTTGCAGGTGATGCATTTTCAATGATAAAAACTTTCCTCAAAGTGACTAGAAGATTAAAAATGTTGTTTCATAGCTTGGACCTCTGCGGATTTCTTTAATGACTATCAATGACTCTTCCTTCTTAATTCCTTAACAATCTAAATACTCAGTTGTCAACAAACTGAATGCAGTTATTTCAATTTTCTATTTAAAAAAACAGTTAATGTTGTTAAGTAAAAAGAACATCCTCACATGCCAGCTATTTTGCAGATTCTGAATACTGAAAAAACTAACTGACATATTACTGTACTCATAAATCTTGCACTGTTCATTAAATGAGCCTTAAGGTCCTTGTCCTCCAAACATTTATGGACTTGCTTAAAATAAAATGTGTATTTATAGGGTTTGTAAAAACAAAAAGAAGAGTGTAAGGTGACACTAGGATCTTAACTTGGAGTTTAATGGATGCATTTTTTTCCCTCTGTAATCTCCATATATAAAATAGACACAGCAGTAGTAATGGGTGATATATTTAGGTAAAACTAGCAATGTACCTTCACTGTCCAATTCAGGGCATTTTAGGCATCTAATTTAGCTGCAACTCAAAGAACCTATGGTAGAAATGTAAGTTTCTTCTATAGCTAATTGAGTTTAGACAAGGACTTCCATTAGGACTACCGTTAGTTGTCTGGTCTGGCGTAAAGTAGGCAGTGTGCGTAACTCTCTGCATGTAGCTTAAAAACAAATCCAAGGCATTTATAACTGAATAGGTCAAATACTCATTTTGCTGAAGTACATCTTAATCTGGTTATCTAGAAATAGCAATAGAAAAATGGATGTTATCAGTGGAGAAACTTGGGGTCAGTCAGGAAAATCAGACATCACAAAGGGTCATACATTTAAGAACAAACCCAGAGATTATATTTAAGATTATTACATAGTGAAATATGCATTTTGTTGTATCTGTGAATAATATTCTTGCTTAGTAGGTAGGCAGAGCGAGATTTATGATGTCCTTAACTTCTCATTTCTTTGCTTGTAAGAGCTTGCATTTTGTAAATGACATTGTAGGAGACTATGCTGTTGTCACCTAGCAACTACGAAGTATTTTTTTGAAAAAGTTGCTGCTTGACTTTGGATTAATAATAAAAATAGTAGTTCCACTCAACACTTTACATTAGTAGATCTTAAAGTGCTTATGAAGATGCATTATTTTTACTATCCTTAATTGGAAGCATGAAAATCTAGGACAGAAAGTGTGTTGCCAAAAATGACAATCAACAGAGCTATAAATTGTTTCCTGAAGATCTCGCCCTATTCTCCGTATTCCAGCCTCTTCAAACTGTACTTTTATGTAGGTCCCTTCCAATATTTTCTGGTCTTACGAAATTTAAATGAGGAAAGGGAATAATTTAGAAAATCTGTATTTGCAATTATTATCTCCCCCCTCTCATTTGAGATATTGCAGTTATTTTCTAGTCTGAGGGTCACAGTGAATTAGCCCATGGCAAATATTTAATTTTTAATGGAAACCATTGCAACATTGAGTTAAGGCAAGCAAAAGCTTCACATTTATCCTAAGATGAACCTGCTGCTGCATCACTGACCAGTTCTCATGTTTTATATGCAGCAGTTCTGTATAATTCATTTTTTTTCAGAAATTGTTTTATCCTAATTATTGAAATATTTTCTAAGAACATTTGACATTGCATACTGAAGTGTCTGCTGTAACAACAGCTAGCTAGCTTGAAAAGTGTTTCATTTTTGAAGTGTATCATGGAGGCTGGGTAGTCAAGGTTTTCTGTAGTATGAGTTAGAGAAATACTTATTTTAAATGATTTGTGTCCTACACTCATTTTTGGTTCTCCATTGCCCTTGCCAGACATTTGCTGGAATGAAGCTGTTTGGGGACATACTTCTTCCTAATAGTCCACGTTTTTAAGAAACTTTTAAGGATGACTTAGAGTGAATAGCCACTAAGATAATGGGTGGGCTGCTGTGCAGCAGTCTCCCTGGAGACTGATATGACAGGAAAGACCTTAAAAAAATTCTATAATGAAACTTATATTTCTCACAATTTAGGAAAGATCTTGGCAGATCATCTGTTATGAGATATCTGCTCTATTCTTTACTTGTGGGACAAGTGGGATTTCTCCGTATAATTCATTGTGGATTATCATTCTGTTGCAGTTTGTGTAATGGCAGCACACGGGGAATTTAGGAAATGACACTCCAGCTGTCTTTTACAATAACTGTTTCTTTTTACGCTTTTGCACTGTAGTGCCTCTTCCTTCAAATTATCTCTCCTGTACATTTCTTACTCAAATACTTGTGTGTATTCCAGAATGAATTAAGAAGAATATCTCTTTTCCCTATGTGGTAGGTTTATTTTGTTCATTAATATATTGATAAAAACCCAAAGAAAAAGAAATATATACGGAGTTCTTCTTCTATAATACATTTTTAATAAAGAAAGTGAAGTCAATATGCAGTAGCTTGAAACGTAAATCTGTCTCCTGGTTTTGATTATTGTGTGAGGTTTTATATATATGCATTCCAAAGAATAGAATTATCTACGTTGCAGATATATTATTAGGAGATATTTTATCTGTAAGGCTCATTAAGCTTATCATTGTTTTCAGAAGTTCCAAACAGGTGGGAGAAATTGAACCCGTACATTAATAGATGAGAAGCAGACAAGCTGCCCAAACCAGTACATTGCCTGTTGTATATCTTCCCTGAATTCAATATTGCGCGAATCTTTCCCAGGTGTCTCCAGAGACTTACTTTAATCAATTGGTTTAAAGCAATTTTGTAAAAGTTCATTGATGGCACAGGGAGAAGCAAGAAGTCCCTAGGAGTATATTTGGGTCCTCCATATTTCAAGGTGTAGGCTTGGAGGCTGTACCAGCAGGACTCTTTCTCTGTAACAGCACACGTAACACTTAGTGAATTACACCCAAAACCACTCGCTGGGTAGTGTTTTATGGATTAACTCTGTGAACTAGTCTCCAGCAGAAGGACTGTAAGAAAACTAGAATTCTCTGTAGTCTTGTCTAGCTGCCTGAAACGCAAAATCCTGAGGAAGATACCAGGTCAAGTTTTAGATTAGATTAATGATTAGTTTATTCTGCCTCTGGAGCTTTCTTGCTGAACATTTTCATCTCTATTTTGCCTTTATCTGTATTTAATTGTTCATCATCCAGTGTTGTCTGAGAGTAGAGGAGAACTTTGCAAGAAATTGAGACATTGGTCTTTGACCATGGAGAGCAATTCCTTATGCAGTTCAGTCTGGCTTGTTACAAAAGTATTGTCCACCCGGCCAGAGCTGAGGGTGCTCTGGAGTGGGGGGAATTCCTTGCTTTAGATGCCATTGGCATATATATAGTCAGGTAATGATTGGCGCCTTTTTTGGCAAATAGTCACAAAGCTGTAAATCATCCTAGGATTTACAGGGTTCCACTTCTTTATCCAGGCAGCAATCTGCATTTCTCAGAGCTGTATCCAATGATGGTATACTGTTGGGGTCGATGTAGCTTGAGAGTTAGCATGACTAGGCCGCTTAAGCGAAACAGTTAGCATAGCTGGACAGGCCGCTGGAAAGGACAGCTAAGAATAACAATTGAGAAAGTTCTGATAGTGCACATGATGTGGGTTAGCAAAAACAAGATG
>Ga0065711_1037137_pt1 | contig 20147 bp, 23 predicted proteins | sample Hoacrofraction12_FD_59098 | JGI IMG/M metagenome (GOLD analysis project Ga0065711, IMG submission 59098) | Hoatzin crop microbial communities from Cojedes, Venezuela - Epithelial fraction 12 v2 (version 2) | ecosystem: Host-associated > Birds > Digestive system > Esophagus > Crop | place... | reverse complement strand
ATCCTCGTAGCCCTCCGCTGGACTCTCTCCAGTAGCTCTTCATCTTTCTTGAACTGGGGAGCCCAGCACTGGACACAGTACTCCAGATGAGGCTCTACGCTGAGTCATGAAGCTTCGCAAACCTCAGAGTGGGTTTGTAGTTTGAACTCGGAGCTCACGATTGCTGGTAGAGCCGTGACTGTGTGGGATGGGCCTGCGGGCAAGGCTGCTGTGTGATGCGGTACGTCTTGTCATGCCCTGCGTGTGTCTCTCGCAGGTGCCTTTGAGGATGATGGAAAGTGTGGAGTGTCGGGATATGTTCCAGCTTCACATCGTCTGCAAGGACTCCAAAGTGATCAGGTATCTGTTACTGCTGTATTGTAGACGCCGCTGCAGGCCAGTTGCCGTGGTCAGCTCTGTGGTCTCCCGCTGTGCTGCCGCAGGAATTGAGCTGTTCATGGCCGAAGCTACCGAGACTTGGCGCTTTGTGCCTTCTCCTGGTTCAGTGGAGCAGAGCTCCCTGTCTGTGCATCTGGGCCAGAGGAATGTACCCACTGAGGATGACTTACGTTTGGGTTTGCAGGTGCCATTTTTCCACCTTTAAGCAGTGCCAGGAGTGGCTAAAGAGGCTAACTCGAGCCATCGCCCGCCCTGCTAAGCCTGAGGACCTCTTTGCGTTTGCCTACCACGCGTGGTGCTTGGGAGTCTGCGTTGACGAGGAGGATCAGCATGCACATCTCTGCCGTCCAGGTGAGCTCCTGGCCCATCCCCTGCCTGCTCTTCTGTCCAGAAGCACGGCAGTGCAGTTGGAACTCTTGTTCATAATCTGATGTCTGGCTGTGTCCCGAGCTCTGCTGTAGCCATAGCCCAAGTTCGTCTTGCTGAGGGGCATCCTGTACCTGGCCCAGAGATCCAGCTGATGGCCGCATGCGGCTGGATAACCAGCACAGTAAACAGAATGGTGGTAACGAGCACAGTAAAAGGAATAATGGTAATGAGCACGGTGAGGGGCATTCTGAGCCAGCAACACATAAGCAGCTTTTGCTTTCTCCTGGTGAAAGGAGAAAACATCCCGTGCTTTAGTACCCTCATCACGATGACAGAGCGCTCAGGCAGCCTTGTCCCTGGATAGTAAACACCATCAGCTTTGAGGCAGGGTAATTAATATGAGTCCATCTGCATCTCTTCTCCAACACCTACGAGTGCTGTGACATTCTCGTGGTCCGGTCTGTGGAGATGTCTGGCTTGTCCTTACACAGGCGCAGATAAAATCTCTGACTCCGTAAGGGGAGAAGAAGCAGAGCTGTGCTGGTGCCCTCCTGTGGAGCAGGGGTTTCCCTTCTCTGGGAACGCAGCGTTCACTCGCGGTTGCTTTGTCTTCAAACAGCTTCATGGTGTATGAAAGTGGATTAAAATGAGTGACAAACCTGGCTTTAGACTTAAAAACGTGCTAGTATGAGAGGAGAGAAGCAGCAGCCTGAATGCAGTGGCTGAGCACAGGTTGGGATGGAGGGACAGGGTTGAACAGTACAGCTGAAAGAGATGGCAGAGAGAAGCTGGCAGAGAGAAGGTAAACTGCGTGTTCTTACCGTGTCCCAGACACCAGCAATTGGGAGATATTTGCTGTCTTGCCGTTAGAGAAAGTATTATTCTGTAGTATAAACAAACTTACCTGTGGAAATAGTTGCTGCAGGATATGAACTAGGCGAAGAGCTTTGCAGTATTTATTTATTTATTAACAAGATTAGAGACTCGAGCCAACAAAGGCACCCAGGATTTGTAAGGCAAGGCTAAAACGTAAGAGGGCAAACCCGGAGTCTGGGGTGGGTGCTCGGTACTCCTCTGCCATGGCGTTCCTCACATCCACTTTGGAAGTTGTCTCTGTCTGAAGGGCAAAAGTGGTTTAAATTAACGCCCCACACTCCCACATTGGTGTGAGAAGGCTGTTCCCATGCCGCTCCGTGCCCTGAGACTGAGTGGTGATCTGACTTGGCAAAACAAGCAGAGGAACCACCATGAGGGACAAGTCTTGCTGGCTTCTGAAGCGAGATCCCTGCCATCCCGCTGGCCGGTCGTTTCTCTGCAGCCTGTGGTGGTTGCTGTGGAGCTGCCACTGACACGTTTCGGTTTCATCAGTTCTGCTTAGCCGCCAGGAAATACCCTGTGCTCTGTTCCGCAGGAGACCATGTGAGATACCGATTTGAGATGGAGCTGGTGAGGATGGGCTTTGACCTGCAGAACGTCTGGCGCGTCTCTGACATCAACAACAATTACAAGTGAGTGTTTCCCCACCAGGCCCTCCCCGCTCTCTGCCTTCCTTACCTCCTTCCCCTCGCGGTCCCCGTGCAGAGCAGTGACGGAGTCAGACTCCGGCTAATCCACCCTCCTGGCCTTGGCAGCCCTCAGGCAGATCAGCGTGTGAGCCAGAGCCCCTTTCTTTGCGCCTTTTGCATTGTGGAATTGCAGAAGGAATACAGCCCAAACATCAGAGCTAGCAGCAATCGTAAATGCAGACACAGGTAGTTTGTAACGTGGTGGCCGTAATTCATCCCTGAGGACATTCGAGAGTCTTGGAGGAACTGTTGGTCGTAGGGTTGCCTTGCTGGTTAGTCCTCTCTTAAATGCTTGCGTTGTTTGAAATGAAAAACACAAAGATTTTGTGAAGTTGGGCAACTATTCAGCTCTGAGAAACTTGGGGCGAGCAAGTGGAGGGCTGTCAGGATGCTTGGACGTCTGGGGATGAGTGAGGCTGCTTCAGTCTGGTGCAGAAGGGGCAAGAGGGTGACCTGCTTGCAGCCTGCTGCTGCTGGCAGGGCGTTGGCGAAGGCGGTGGAGTGAAACTCTTCTGACAGTGGCGGATGACTGAACGAGAGGCAACAGCCAAAAGGTGCAGCTTGGGAGGTTCAGACTGGACGTGGGAGTGAAAAAACCGTTGCCCAGGAGTGTGGTGCCGTGCTGGGGCAGATCCCCAGGGGTTGGGGGTTCTCCATCATTACAGCGTTTCAGGGGTCAGCTGATGTAGTGTTGGAGGTGGTCCCCTGTGAGCGGGAGGTTGGAGTGGAGATGTCTGCAAGGTCTTTCCCACCAGCACGTCAGTGATTCCAGCCTGTCTTCTACTCCTGGAGAAGAGCACGGGAGCTCTCGGAGAAGCGCTGCCGCATTCTTTGCAGCAGGTGGCATTAAGCCAACAGGATTCTATTAAGCTTTGACAGACATATGCATTCCTGCGTTCCCTATAATCCTTTTCTTGAAATGACTGGTATCCCTCAGTCCTTCCTCTGTCTCTGCCAGTAAAGGCATCCCCGTCAGCTGGCTATCGGACAGTTCCAGGCCACCAGTTTCTTGTGGAGATCGTGAGAAGCCTGGGGAAACCCCCGTGCAGTTTTGCAGTTTGCTGCCTGGTCTCTTCTCTCTTCCTCTTCCTCAAGAATCCAGGCAGCAAGCAGTAGACTACGGTTTCTGCTTGGCCATAGTGACTGTATCATGGCTTTTAGGCTGTTGACGTGACTTTGATGGTGTTTACGCAGTTTCTCCAAGGGTGTCAAATAAAAACTGTTTTCCTGAGCTGCTCAGTTTTGGAGCGCGCAACCTGTAGGTCCCTGCCCCAGGTGGAGTCTCTGAGAGCAGTCAGGCTTCCTCAGCTGCTGGATTTTGGGATGTGCTTCCCTCTGACTATTTCAGACAGTTCAGCCTAGACTGACCATCTGTGGTTCGCTTCCTGGCCAGTAATACACAGCGATCAGCCAACTTCTGGAAAGACAGATGTTTTCTATCCAACCAAACCAGGGAAGAAGGAACTTGAAACAAACCTCAGCAAGCTGGATGCGGGCCTGGTTTTGCTTTCCTCCATCTGCTGAGCTCCTACCTGGGGTTCCTGGCAGGTCGAAGCTTTCTGCAGACATCCCGAGACCTTAGAGGGGATGTAATTTGCTTGTGCAACTCAGAAACCAGTTCTCCCTTGCTGCTCTGGGGAGTGTGCCTTTAAATCCTGCCTTGGCTTTTGATCGTTGCCACCTGCCTCTGTTCACAGGAATCGGGTTACTTCTTAACCGTTTATAGTCCTTTTATCTTCTATTTCCCAGCACTGGCAAAACAGTGTGGTTAGAGACAGGATACTCCACGGTAATGGCTTTGTTCGTTGTCTTTCAAGTCTGGTCCGAGATGTCCTTATCTGGAAACAATTATCTTTTTCCTGGCGACAGCCATCGTAAAATTAGAGCAATACAAGCATAGAACAGCCACTCCTTCGGTGTTGATAAAAGTGTACTATTTCAGTGTACAAAGATAATAAAATTATTACGTGATTCCTCCGTGGCTCTCGCATCCTCGGGGATCTGTGCACCCAGAGAAGTGGGCACGTTGCGGCGTTCCCCAGCCGGCGCGGCCGTGCTGGCGGAGGCAGGAGCTGTTTCCTATCGGCCTGAGCGCTGGTGGGTTTGGTGCACATGGAGTTCCTTCAAAAAGGGAGAAGGCATTCACCTTGCCTCCAGTGTTGGTGCTCGTTTTCAGCTTTGATCTTTTTACAGCTGTGGTTTTATTTATTTTTGGCTTTATGAGGAAAAAGCTGTGTGGAGTTCCGTGTTACTGGTGTAGCCAGCTGATGTTCCCTACTTGTTTCTGTGGCTGCTCATAATTCATATTTTGTCTTCTTCTGTTACAATTCTCTACAGAATTTAGTACTATCCTTCGCTTTTATTGGAAAAGTGAGAATTGGTGTTCTTGCTTGTGTTTGGCATGTGAAAGCGCAGGGACTGTTGGTGATCAAGTGTGTGGATTTCATGCTGTGGAGGAAGATCTCTCTCGCTGGACTGGCCCTTACCGTGGTGGCAAGAAGCCGCTTCCTCGCTCCCTGGCCGGGGGGTGCGGTTGTGTGGTCACAGCTGCCGCCTGCTGGGATCAGACCTCACGGTTTCAGAAACGCTCAGTCCCGGGCTCTGGGTCGGCGTGGTCCGGGGGTGTTTCAGGCTGTGTCACTTCGCTGCTCGTCATTTCCACGTGACGTGTCAGCACGCCGCACAGCGCAGGGACAAGCAGGGATCCCCTCGGGACCCCCTTTGGTGTGAAAAATGGCCGTGGAAGTTCTGCGCTGTTCATCTTTTTGAGAGTGACTGTTTCAGAAGAGCAGCTTCCCCTTCGAGTCTTTGAGCTGCCTGTCAAAACACACACACACACAAAATTTCAGGAAAAACCCTTCTGAAACAAGTCGACTCAGCCACGAGGTGTATCTGCTCGTTCAGACGTGTTTCCAGCAACCTCCACATAGGTGGAGCGCGACCTCGCTCCTCAAAGCCGTGTTGACTCTTCCCGAGTGCCCGGTGTTTGCCCTTGCACCACGTGTGGCCGTCCCTCGCTTTGTGCAGAAGTCCGACTCCAGTGGTTTCCCACGTTCGCCCCAGAGACCTTTTTACAAACCTGATGCCGTGTTTGCCACCTCTCATTCCTCTGGCACCCAAGCCAGTGTAAGCAATAGCTTACACATCTCCGTTAATCATTCACCGGGTGCACATCTGGGTTGCTGCAGAAATGTGGAGCGTTATCTAGTTCTGGTGATTAGTTACTCCTCGTTCCTATCCACGTGAATCTCTTCTTGTGCCTTGTCCCCTGCGAAACGGGGTTAGGTCTGGCAGCTTCTGCGGGGACTCTCCTGCTGAGCACCGGCGCAGGGAGTTCGGATTTTCGGCTGCGATCTGGCTGGTCTGTCAGACCGTCGGCTTCGGTAGCAGGCTGATAGCTCCAAGGTGTGTGAAAAAGGTCTGCGGAGTTTGCATCTCCTCAGGGCGTTTCTCAGACTGCACAACGTGTCTCGTTTTTACTGTTTTTCCATTCAGGTGCCCGTTTGGCTCCTCTCACCTCCTTTGGAAACGTTGCCCCTCTTTGAAGGATGGCCGTTTATTTCTGAAATCCTCCTTCAGTTCAGTGTTGAACTCTGCCAGCTGTTTCTGATCCGTTTGCATTTTATATTTCCATTGAAGAGCGTGTTAAATAACCATCATGTCATTTGCCAGCTTTTTTTTTTCCCACTTTTCTGAAACTCACTGTTATGGGGGGGGCGGGCTTATCTCCTCTAAAAATATTGTTGAGTTCTGCTGCGTGATGAATACTGTAACAAATGATTTGTCAGTTGTTCTGTTTTGGAGCCGCTTAGGACCGAAGGACGAGTTACGTACTTTTGCGTTATTTGGCTGGTGGCAAGAAGCAGCCGCTTGCATCTCAATGTCGCCTTTGTCTGGTGCCTTGTCGTGATGCTGAGGCGTTTTGTGTGGAAGGAACAAGAGTCTGCCGCGGCTATTTCTGCCCTCCCAGCCTCCTGAATCTGCTCCAGCCTCTCATGGATGTCGTTACTGTCGCTCCAGCGGTTGGTAACGCGGCCACAATGCCAGCCTGTTTCTCTTTGGGCTCGGGATCTGAGTCCGTGCGCGCTCTGCAGTGCTTGTTGGTGCTGGTGACTCTGCCTCACGCTCTTACCTTCACATTTTTGTGGAACACACCACACTTGGCCTGTATCGGTCTTGCTACAAAGCTTGTACTCTGAAATTGAGGGTGCCACTAATAATCTTCCTGTGAAGAAGCTGTTAGGCCATGATACTTATCTATCCTGGCTTTTCAGTTCCTCTACTTTATTTTTGGAATTCTAGCCTAGAAGCACAGGTCTGTTTGGCTTGACCTTATTGCCTGTTTCTATGCACCCTGCTTAAATTTGGCTAAACTTCTTCAGGCTGTGCTGTTTCCTACCTGAATGTTATTGAATTCTGTCTTACTGTTTTCCTAAGGCTACAGAGTTTTAGTGACTGAACTCTTAGAAGATACGCTCCTGAACCTCTCCTGTACTGACTCTCCCCAATATTTAGTTGAAGGCACCTCCCGTAAGGTTTCATCTGAAGTGCCAGGGAACTGACTCTGTTTTCCTTTCAGTGAAGCCCATTCTTGTATAGACTCAACTATTCCAAAAGTTCCTCCAGATTTTAACAGGTGCTAACCCTCTGCCACATACCTTTATTCTCAGTCACACTTCAGTGCTTCTCCACTTTCCTGACCAACTCACACATGGAATCTGAGGCATTTCAGGGATGTCCAAGCCTAGACATCCTGCCACAGACATCCTGGCCTTCAGCTGACAGCTTTAATTCTGCTTCCTCACCCTGTTGTTTTTATCCCGCCCTGATTCCTCTTCCTCACCCTGTTGTTTTTATCCCGTAGATCAACCTTGCATTCTGCCTGGGGCTTTCTGAGAAGCTGTCTAGACGCTGTATGAGGTGCCATCTTCCAGCGTGGCAGGCAGTTCCTCACTGGCATCATAAACTGAATAATACTGTCACCATCAGTGGGGACAGCCTGGGCTCGGGGGAGCACCCGGCCACCCTCTGGAGCTTACAGCTGGATGGTTTCATCCCCCTCAGTTTGCTTCCCACCTGCCCTGAAACATTCCTTCTAAGTGATGTGGGTTATAGCCTAGAGCTGGAGCTGCTCTTTGATGTTCCTTGCCACGCACAGCTTTGCCTGGGCTGCTGGAGCTGAGCGGGTCCAGCCCCCGGGCCGTGCTCTGTCCCTGGAGCCCGTGACCTGCCCTGGGTGCAGTCATCTGCTGCGAGCAGCCGCAGTGCCCAGGAGGCCCCTGCGCTCCTGGGTTTTTACCTGCGCTTCGTTTTACTCGTATTGCGCTCTCCCCTTCTCGCAGCAGGCTGTTTGGCTTTCCCCCTCTTCCCCTGTTGCTCTGCTGTTAATGCATTTGCAGTTGGATTTTTAACATTTTTCCTGGAACTGAAGCGTTCGCAATCTGGTTGCCTCTTCTCATCTCCCCCGCCCTCCCCAGGTGATGTTCCAGTTCAGCCCAACTGCGTTACGCTTCGGGTTCGCGGGGACGTGGGGCTCCGTGGGCGCTGCAGCTCCGCTCGCTGAAGGGTCGGGTCCCCGGCCGTTAGCTGTGCACGCCGCGCGTTTCTTCCCAGGGGACCGGATTGGTGGGGACTTGCCCATCGCGTTCCTCTCGCCGCTGGCGTTTGTCCAGATGCGTATCAGGAATCTGGTCTTCTGGCACCCCACCAAGCGAGATATTCTTTGAGCTCTCCCTCATGTCATTTTACTGTAGTGTACACAGAATCACCCTTGCCATCCTTCTTGGCAGAGCGATGTCTTCCTTGCAGAGAAATGTGTAAAGCTGATCAGTGGTGACCTGTTTTCTGCAAGGCACAAAGCGGCAGATCGTCGTTTACTAGAAGCTGTGTGCTTCTAGGATTGCAAGTGCTGCAAGAAAACCAAACCCCCCAGAGATTAATGGCTGTTCCCCTAAACCCTCATGAATTCTTCAATCCGGAGGATGTTCCCAAGGCACCCTTGGGAAGTACTGGGGTACTCGGTATGGGCCCAGAGGTGAGGCCTGGGGTGGAAGGAGGTTGTCTTCTCATTCCTGACAGCATTTTTTTGGGTCACTTTTTTCACATTGAGGCTGTGCTGAGACAGATATGAAGAGGAAGAGCTGAAGTCCTGCGTGCTGAGTTTGGAGAAACGTGGGCTTCTCCTGCCTTCTCTCTGCACAGCTTCTGTGGTGCAGGTTTTGGACTCCTGAGTCCTCATCTTGCCTTCGTCCTTTCTTTTTTTCCAGGCTTTGTTCCAGTTATCCCCAGAAGCTGCTGGTCCCTGTCTGGATCACCGATAAGGAGCTAGAGAACGTGGCTTCATTTAGATCGTGGAAGCGGATCCCCGTGGTGGTGTACAGGTAAATGCAAAACCAAAGCAGTGCTCTCCCCGAACCCACAACTGCTGCCCTGTACCTCGTCGTCTTGTGCAGGGCGCCGTGAAGCCCGTTAGCAGAGCACGCGTACGGGGCTGTGGAGCAAGGGATGACAGCGATGGCTCCATCCTGGTCCTCACACTGCCTATTCCTTTTGCCTCCTGCCTGGAAACGTGCTGCTCTCAGGGCTCCTCCGCCTCCCGGCACGCACGTCGGCCTCGCTGGGCTCTCCGTGTGCCATGGCAGCGCGGGGCCTTCTCCAGAGGGGAGAGGCAGCGCTCCGGTAACTGTTGCTTCTTCCCTGCTTTCGGTTAGATCTGAAGACGTGGGTGACTTCCCTCCTATGGGACATGCAGCAGGAACTTGCCTAGCTGCTGTTTTGAAAAGGAATCTTGGCCAAAACGAGCCTGCCATGGCCCTGCTCTCAGCTAGGTGTTCGGGCCTGGATGTATCTTCTAATACCCAAGTGCAAATCGCTGCTGCTTTGCCCAAGTTCTGAGAGTTTGACAACATTTAGGTAACAGAATGAAATGTTTGCGTGTGGCTGAACTTTGATTCGACAGCTGTTACATATTCCCTGGTCAGCCTTCCAAAAATCGTCTGTACGGGGGGTTGCAGGAGGCTGGGCAGCAAATCAAGCAGGGCTTTGCAGGGCAGGGGGTGCTTCCTCGTTAAACACCTTCCGGAGACCGACGTGTTCAAAACAAATGGGGGGCTGGTGGAGTAGGTGCACCCCGTTGGTGTGCATGTTGCAAAATATATGCTGTGGTTTCCAGCCTTAGACTCTGTGTTAACAATCACTAAATCCAGATATAAAAAACTTTGAAAATATCAGAGCTGCACAACAAAGGACAACTCTGGGAAGTACAAAAGCCAGGAAGCAAAACCAGTGAGTTCTCACATACCTTAATTCTACATCTTCATCTTACATGGTTTGCTGTTAGATGGTGGCAAAACACAGTGTGTTACTTTTTCTGGAAGAACTAAATTCTCCAGCAGAGTCATAATGAGCGCTGCTTATCGTGTGGAGCCTTTCCCTCTTTGCAGCCAAGTCAGCTAAGAAGTTAATTGTGTTTGTGATCGCTTTTGCTAAGAGTGGCCTGGCACTGGAGACTGTCCTGGTGTGCCTCCCCACCCCAGGGCAAAGCTGTGTCTTTTTGCTACTCTAAAAATTATTTTGTTCCTTGCTTTACTCTAATGGTAGCCAGTAATTTACAAGCTGAGCTGCAACCCTGTGCAGCCTGGGATCAGATTAGAAGATGCTGACAAGTGATGTTACAAGACGGGAGGAGTGCTTGCCCGTGTGTCTATCTCATTTTCATGCTGTCTTCAGCCTGTGCCCTCAAGATGGAAGCCTTTTGGCCAGGAGGGTCCGTGAGGACCATGGCTGTTTCTGGAGTGCCTTGTGCTGTGTGGAAGGGGAAGGGAAGGATGGAAAGCCGCACGCTCGGCTCCTCCTCACTCATAGCTCAGGAGAATCACAGAATGGTTGGGGTTGGCAGGGACCTCTGTGGATCACCCAGTCCAACCCCCTGCCAAAGCAGGGTCACCCAGAGCAGGCTGCACAGGACCTTGTTCAGGCGGGTCTTGAATATCTCCAGAGAAGGAGACTCCACAGCCTCCCTGGGTAGCCTGGGCCAGGGCTCCGTCACCCTCAGAGGGAAGAAGTTCTTCCTCATGTTCAGATGGAACTTCCTAGAGAGAGAGTGGACACAAGGGCTGAGGTGCTGCATCTCAGGGACTCGGTAACCACAGTCTGCTAGACATCAGAGCTTTGGGAGATCAAGGCTGAATTTGTTAGGGCACGGTCAGAACTGTGAAATGTGACGCCAAAGGTACCACATTGTCAGTGTTCTTACAATAGGTATAATTCGGGTGTTAGGGAAAGCAGAAACTCGGATCTCCATCTCTGAGTCCTCGCTGGAGACACACAGTAGAGATGCAGGAGCCTCCAGGCACGATTCACTTTAAAAACCACGCAAAGGATGCAATTAATTATTTAGCTGACTACAGAGGCAGACGGGCATTGTGTGCCAGCCGCTCCTCGTCCTTACTCAGTGTCTGCGCAGCCACCTTCAGAAGACCTTGGGAGCACGTTAGCAAGAGAGCTGCTCGCAGACGCCCGGCGTCCCCGCTGCCGGTGTTCGTGCCGCGGTGGCTGCCAGGGAGGCAGCGGGCAGACAGTGGACATTGCTCCAGCCTCACGGCTGAGCGCTTGGCCCCAGGCTTTCAGGTCATGCCAGAGCGAGCTGGGAGTGTTAAACTCCCAAGGCTCCAGAGAGTGGGGAAACGAAGGTGCCTGCATACACGCGTCTCGGCTGGGAACCTTCAGCTGGCAGCTCTGTGAACCCTCTCTCGGCTCTTTCTTGTGTTTTAAGCTGAGCTGTGTGACTTGGCGTTGTGGGTGGGCAGTCTTACGGCCCGAAAACAGCAGAGAGGGGACTTGAGAGATGTTAGGTGGTGCTTTCTGGACGATTGCTGTGGGTTAAGTGGCGTGTACCGACAACATCAGATGTGCTCTGGCCTTGTGCTCTCAGTGGATCCAGGAGTAGAAGCTCGACTGATAAACTGCAGAGGCACCTAGTGCTCCAGCTTTGGATTCTGAAAGTGTCTCAAATCGTTAAAACTAAATGGAGGATCCCTAAGAAGGATTTTTGTCCACATAACTTGAAACACTGTGGCACCTCCTTCTGCCATTCCAGTTTCGAGAAAGGAGTTTTTTTTCTTTGAGAAAAATCTCTACAAAAACCCCCAGTAAGAAAAGACCTGAAATGCTTCGTGCGCTGGCGCTGGGGAGATTTGCTGGAGGACGCAGTCAGGCTGTGGGCGCTGCCCTGACCTGGGAAGCTCACTGCGAGCTCAGCTGGGGTTCTGGTTCGGCCGCTGGCACCTGCTATGCTCTCTGCTTGCTGATGAGTTCGTGCTTGTCGATGCTGGCCATGTTTCCTTGTGTTCGCTGGCACGTCGCTGCCTCAGGGCCGTCCCCTGCCCGGCGTTGGTTGCAGTGCCGAGAAGTTTGTGCTACCAAGAAGTTTGTGCTACCAAGAAGTTTTCTGAATTCAACGTGACTCTCCAGCAATGTTTGCAGTGTGGCATTGCGCAGGCTACCTCTGATTTCAAGTGGCCTACACAACTACGCTCCTTTTCCCCACGCTTCACCCCAGGCCAGAGCAGCCTGCTGGGAGCCGTCCCCGGCACAGCACCTGCCTGTCCCCAGAACCCGCCCGGGCGCTGTCTGGGAAGGTGCTGGCACAGGGCGGGAGCTGTGGGCGTGCTGACAAACAGGCTTGGGTGATCGCAGGCCGGTGCTGGAGTCCACACCTTGGCTCCGTTTCATTTACTGATCTAAACAAAGCCGTTGCTGCTGTCTGCTTTAACCATCCTTCCGTGATCTCGAAGAGAGAAAGAGACCTCCTGGGAGTGACTGCTCTGTAAGTCACCTTGCAGAACAGAACAGCGGTGGAGTGCACCGGGAGAACAAGGACCTCGCAGTATTTTGACTCAGCTGAGTGTGAATATTATTCCTTTGGAAGTCTTCATCAGTATTATCTATGAGAGGTCACGAACGATGATACCTTTTCTGCGTTGATGAGAAGTTGCCTCAGGAGAAGAGGGGACCTTGTCTTGGAGAAGCGAACCCGTTCCTGCAGACCGTGGGAGCTGCTGGTGGGATGCCGTGCGCCACTTAGGAGGAGCTCAAAGCCTTGGTGCGTTTTCTTGGTGTGCTGCCTGAGCCCAGGTAAAACGAACGGACATTCTTCTCTGTGGAAGAACAGAGCCCCTGACAGGGTGGCAGCACGAGGATGAGAGCCCTTCAGGAGTGCTCCTCTCAGCCCTTGCCTGCAGCTAAACAGCCCTGGAGGGATGAGCTGAGGCCTCTGCGCTGTAGGATCAGACCATCGTCTCCCCCAGCTGGCCACCAACACAACTTTTTCAGAGGTGTCCACCTACAAAAAAATAATACTTGGATGTGGTTTGTCAGGAGCTTTACCTGCATTTTTGCTGTTACTCCAGCTCACCTTCATCAAGGTGCTGCGGGAGGGGTGGTGGGATGGGGAGGGGCAGGCGTGGCTGTTGGGAAGGACCGAGGTGCGGGGCTCTCCAGTTTATTATCCTGACTCCGACAAGGGCCAAGCACCAGGAGCAGCGTCTCAGGGAAGTGTAACAAATGGGAGAGGTGTGCAGGTGTTCTGCCCTGGTGCATCTTTGGAGCAGCCGATATCTTAGATTTCCTACAAGGTGTATTCAGGAGAACGTGTGATTGTGCTTCATGGTCCCACGGTGGACCCCCCTTCCATGAATTTAATCTGTTTTGGAACCAATTTATACTTCTGCGTTGCACTGTGGCAGCGAGCCCGCTGCCTGTTGTGTCTGCTGTCCAGAAAATACTGCTGCTTTTCCTTAGATGTGTGGTGTGACCGTTCCATCTGTGTTTCTGCTGGGGAAAAATAAGACTGATCTTCCAAACTCACTTTTCTTGTATAGTTCAAGACCTTTTATGCCTCTCATCCATTCTTGTTGTTCTGCCATGGTGGAAAGTTGTTTCGGACTGAAGGTGTCCCTGCAGCAAAGCTGTCCTCTGCTTCTGGTTGTCCTCGCCACCCTTCTCTGGAGGGCTGAGTCCTACCGTGTCCTTTCTGAGATGCGTTAGTGGGAAATCCCTTGGAAGATGCGTAAGATGTGGTGCCGTAATGTTTTCTCTTTTACTCTTTTCTGAGCAACTGCTAGCACGTTCTTTTTGCTTCTTTTGGGCATTGAGCTGAGGCTTTTTGAGAGCTCCACAGTGACTTCAAAGTCTTTGAGATTTGGCAGCTGATTTGTACCTAGCTGCTCCATGTCGTAGCTGGGGTTACTTTTTGAGCAATCATCTGTAAATACTTTTCATTTGTTAATACTAAATTTCATACTCTATCACCCAGTATCACAAGATCCTTTGCAATTTTTCCAGCCAGCCATAGACTCTCCTGGATAATTCTGTATCACCAGCCACGCTGTCACCTAATCGTCCGTTCCCTTTCCAGGCCATTTGTGAGTGACATGACCAGTACATTCGTGTGGAAAACGAACGCTTCTTCCTAATTGAGGCCTGCTGCCAGGCATCAGTAAGCAACAGCCAGGGTAGGGTTCACATTTTAGGGGCAGTTAATAAACCCCAGCTCAGGCCTCCACCCAGAAGCTAGCCTGTCTGATGCCAAGCGAGCCAATCTTTCTAACTTAGAAGCGAGAAATGAAATGGTTTAATTACCAGTATGTACTTTAAGGGAGGAAAAAGAAGAAAAAGAATGGGAGAACAGAACAGTATTAAAATAAGTAACTATTACTTTCTCAAAGTACAAGCACAATTATTTAAAGGTTCTCCTCCCTAGTTTAATATATAAAACTTAACATATCTATATACAATATTATATAGATTTTATGTATTTATAGAGAATAACATACATTTATGTATGAGTGTAAATAAAACCAGTTCAGTAGAGCAATGGCTAGAACAACTGGCAGCTCTCCCTTGCTGCAGAGACTCCCGTTCGTTGCGGTGGTGGCCGAGTCCCGGGGCGCAGCCGCCGATCCTGGCTGCTCCCCACGGCCGCTCTGCGAGCGCGGCAGCCACCTGCTCCTCCGCCATCTCGTTCTGCCCGCCGTTCCAGCTCCCGCAGCCGCTCCCGCGCTGCTCGCAGCCGTCTCCTGTTCCCCACCGCTGCCATGCGAGTGAGTGACGGCCTCCGTCTCGCTGCTTTTGTTACGAAGAACGGTTGTTTGAAATGCCCTGCCCTGTTCCACCGCTGGAGCGTGAGAGTAAATGCAGGGGGTAAAGCAGCGAGGAGGGTTGCGCAGGTGCTGGCTGCGCGGAGGTGAAGTTTGCTGGGGTTGTTGCTCCCCTCCCCGGGGGCCTTCATTCGGCTCTCGCTTCCTTTGCAGACACGTGCGCAACGGGGCGGTGATCGCCCGCTGCAGCCAGCCCGAGATCAGCTGGTGGGGCTGGCGCAACGCGGACGACGAGTATCTCGTGACGTCCATTGCCAAAGCCTGTGCCTTGAACCCCGGAGTAAAGGTGCCCGGTGGCGTGCCGCACAGCGGGAGCTGCGACGGCAGCGAGGCCTGCGATGCCGACTTCGGTGAGACAGCTTATTCCCTTCTCCTCTCTCCTCAATGTGTGAATTATTTGGTGCTTCCTACGCGTAGGTGTTGCCGCTGCTGCTGCCAACAGGGCTGTTACAATGCGAGGTTTAAGCCCGGTATCCAGACGGATCATCGGGGCCGTGCCACACCTGGACTGGGGTGTGAGGGATGGGTCTCTGGGCTCGTGGGAGGAGAAGTGCCGGGAGCTCAGTCCGTCCCTGTCTCTGCAGACTCATCCCTGACCGCGTGTTCAGGCGTGGAGAACGCAGGAACTCCTCAGAAGCTGCTGATTCTGGATGCCAGGTCCTACACTGCAGCTGTGGCCAACAGAGCCAAGGGAGGCGGCTGCGAATGTGAAGGTACAGAGGGCTAAGCACATCCCAGAACACCTTCCTCTCGGCCCTGCTTTGTCCAGCGGGCCCTAGAGCACAGCTTGGGGTCGGCTCAGCGTTCTGGTGCTCCACCTCTGGAAGCACATCCCCCTTCTTGCTCATGCAAAGTCCGTTATTCCAAATATATTGCTGCTGGCCCACAAGGATTTTGTAGGAAAAACGTCCTCCCTGGAGAGCGGGGCGGCTGAGGCGGGGGTGCGGAGGCGGGTGCGGCGGCGGCAGCAGCGCTCTCTGAGTGTTTCCCTCTCTTGTCGCGTGCAGAGTATTACCCAAACTGCGAAGTGGTGTTCATGGGCATGGCCAACATCCACTCCATCCGCAACAGCTTCCAGTACCTGCGTGCTGTCTGCAGCCAGGTGCCGGACCCCAGCAAGTAAGTGACTTCTCTCTAGCGGAGTCTGACGCTGTATCTGTTAATGACTCAGCGTTTTTTTTCCTCCCTTTTGCTTTATCCTGTCCCAGGTTTCTACTTCAGAAAACAGAGGGATAGGAAAGTGCTCACAGTGCTCATAGGCAGCTGGTTTTGGCCGCTGGTAATCCAGAAGGGATTGCAGCACTGCCTCGGTGTCGTTTGGCTGCGTGTGTCCTCTGAGGGTTTCTAAAATGCAGCTGCATCTGGGGAAAACTGAAATTGGGGGTTGGATTCCTTGCACTTTTTCCCAGGCTGGCTGGCTCCTCTTGAGCATGTTTTAGAAAAAGCTGATTTTTCACTGAGGACTCTAAAAAGACTGAGGTTAAAATATATGTTTTGTTTTGGTTTGTTTTCCACGGGAGAGCTAAGCAGCCATTTTCTTGCCTTTTGCGCTCCTTCTAGCTGGCTTTCAGCCCTGGAGAGTACCAAGTGGCTGCAGCACCTCTCTGTCATGCTGAAGGCAGCGGTGCTGGTCTCCAGTGCGGTTGACAGAGAAGGGCGTCCGGTGCTGGTTCATTGCTCCGACGGCTGGGACAGGACCCCGCAGATCGTAGCGCTGGCAAAGATTCTCCTGGACCCTTACTACAGGACCATGGAGGTAGGAGCTGTGCTACGCTGCTGGTTCGTGTCCGTTCAAAGGCAGCTTTGGTCTTGGGGTCTGCGGAGGAAGGAGCAGGGTCGCGTTTGGCAATGGGTTTGGTGGCGTTTCAGAGCTGCTGCTGTGGGTGTTGGGTTTTTCCATGTTCTCCTGGTGTGTTTGGTGAGCTGTACCCGACTCCTCTGCCCAGCTTGGCGAGGTACTGTGGTGAATAACCTGTTGGGTTCAAGGTTCAGCTGATTCCCTGCTCTTAATCGTGCCTGTTCTCCAGGCTGTTTGTTGTATAGAAACAACAGCCGTTCGTTTGTCTGGCAGCCTCTGACACTCGGGTAGCTTTGCTCCCACCCCATGCGCCCGTGGAGGCTCCTCTCCAGCCCTCCCGAAGTCCTGTGCCCGCCTGGCACTGCTGGCCGATGGGGCTTGCCTTGGCCTGCTGCGTGCCTCCAGCAGAGCGTCTGCAGCGAGGTTGGTTTTCTTTGCTTTTCTTCACAGGGCTTCCAGGTGCTTGTTGAATCAGATTGGCTGGATTTTGGTCACAAGTTTGGTGATCGCTGTGGTCACCAGGAGAAGGTCGAAGATCAGAACGAGCAGTGCCCAGTTTTTCTCCAGTGGCTGGACGCTGTTCATCAGCTTCTGAAGCAGTTTCCTTGCCTCTTTGAATTTAACGAAGCTTTTCTGGTAAGAAATATGCGTGGAAACATCTATTTATCCGCTTGCCAGATGTGAGCAGAGGCAGGGGGAGGCCATGATATTTTACAGTGTTGCAGTTGAAAGAAAACAAGAATTGAATTCTATAAAAACAGCGAAGTGTCTGGGTAGCATTTGGGCTCTCTGCTGGCGTCCCTGGCACACCTTTGCCATCTGGGTCCAGCCCTGCCCTTCGGTCGCGGTCTTTTGAGCTGGTTCTGTGCATGTGAGGCTTTTCCCAGCCTCCGTTTAGCTGCTTGTGATCTCCTCCTCCTCCTCCCAGAGGGTACTGCAGGCTCACAGTACCTGGCAGCCTGCACAGCGATGAAGGGTTTGTATTCTCTGGTTTCTTCGAATCGCTGCTTCTCCGGGTCCCTTTCTAGCCCAGTGAATTCAGATACCGTCAGCAGCACGGTTCCGATTGAAAGCCTGATTTCCATATCTCAGAGCAACAGAGACTGAAACATTAAAAAAAAAAAAAGGGGGGGAGGGAAATCGGGAAACGATAGCTATTAATCTCTCCCTTATCAAATAATACAGGTTGGGGTTACAGAGGGAGAGGTGTGGTATCAACTGACTGTTGTTTTCACATTGTCCTGATTCCTGCTGCTGTCCCCTCTCTGTCCTGCCCTGGGTGGCAGAGGACAGCGGTCGGGTCACCGGCTGGGTGGGACGCGCACGAGCCGTCCCGGAGGGGTGGAAGACGCTTCCCCCGTAGGCAGGAGACGCCGTCTCCCACCGCCCTGACGGTTGTTCCCCTTCGCTGCTGCAGGTGAAGCTGGTGCAGCACACGTATTCCTGCCTCTACGGCACCTTCCTGGGGAACAGCCCCTGCGAGCGAGAGATGCACAACATCTACAAGCGGACCTGCTCCGTGTGGTCCCTCCTGCGGGCTGGCAATAAGAACTTCCACAATCTGCTCTACATGCCGGGCTCTGAGCAGGTCAGTAGCGCTCCCGGCCCCGCTTCCCAGGCTTTCTGCCTGCCGGGCACCAGGGACCGTGTGGGGAGAGCTTGGAGGGGTTTCCTCTTGAGTTCTTCTCTGCTCATAAGTGGTTGTTGCAGGTGCTGCATCCAGTGTGCCACGTGCGAGCGCTGCACGTCTGGACAGCAGTGTATCTCCCAGCTTCCTCGCCGCATCCTCTGGGCCAGGATGAGATGGACATTTACCTGCCGCCTGGAGCGCAGAGCCAGGAGTTCAGTGGCAGATGTTTGGACAGGTAAGAGCCTAGAGCTCCAGTCCCAAGTTGCCGCCGACCCACAGGCCTGCTTTGTAGTTCCTCTGTTTTACCTGTTGTTCTCATCTTCTCTGTGGAGAGCAAGAGCTCTGTAGCGTTGTCCCAGCCACTTGGAGAAGAAGGTGTACAGCTGCCTGCTGCAGCTTTAGAGGCAGACCGGGGAGGCCACGCTGTAGTGCTGTGCCTTTCAGCCCGTGCTGCTGCACCACCCGTCCCCACCCACCCCACCATCTGTAGTTAAGAACATTTCCCTCCCCTCATCGCAGTTTCAACTGAAATGAGGGAAGCTTCAGGAGTTACATTTTGAGATATCTTCGCTTTTTGGGTTCTAGATTACCAAAGACAAGATCTATGGATGACCTGCTCTCAGCCTGCGACTCCAGCAGCCCGCTGACCCGCACGTCCAGCGATCCAAACCTGAACAACCACTGCCAGGAGGTCCGGGTGGGCCTGGAAGCCCGGCATGCCCCCGCTGAGGGAGCCGAGCTGCACTCGGGCGAAGGCAGCACGGTGCCTGCGGCAGAGACGCGGCAGGATGAGGAGCAAGAGGAAAGCGCTCCCCTGCACGCCAGCCTTGTGGAGCACGAAGGGCACAGCAAGCAGCTGAGCAGCTGGGCTTCCGTGCCGGCAAGCAGCGTCTCTCCGGAGGCAGAAAAGGGAAATGGAACGTGCATGGAGGAGCTGGATGGCATGTGTCCAGCTCCAAATCCTTCAGGACAGGAAAATGTTGACAGGGTTTCCACCGGTTCCGGCAAGCAATTAGAAAACGGTCCCCAGGAACCTTTGAAGGCTACTGGTGTGGTGTCTAGTGGAGGAGGCTGCCCCAAGAGCAACACTGCCTGCCAAGACATTCCCAGCCAGGAGTCCCTGGCACCAAGTGCCCCTTGTCAGGACACCCCAGGCCCTGCCACGGGCGCGCCCTGCCCAGACGAAGGCAAAGGCGATGCTGGAAGGAGTGTGCCCTGCGAGGAGCCTGCCCGGCTGGCGAGAACCCCGCTAGAGCACTGGCGCAAGCCCATTTCCCAGAGCCAAAGCAGCGAGTTCTCCTTCCTGGGGTCCAACTGGGACAGTTTTCAAGGGATGGTGACATCGCTCCCGAGTGGGGAGCCGGCACCCAGGCACCTCCTCTCCTACGGCTGCTGTAGCAAGAGGCTGAGCGGCAGAGCTCTGCGGGCACCAGGCCTGTGCCTCGGTGGCCAGTGGTCTGCCAGGGAAGGGGCGAAGCCCTCGGGCTGCTCTGGCCACGCCAGCACTCATTTTGCGAGCCCTGCGGGGAAGCCCAGCCGTTCGTGGCTGCCCTGCCACCTAAAACAAGCGTCTGGTCCCAAGCACGTGCCGCCAAAATGTCCCTCTCCCGTGCCTCCTCTGTACCTGGACGACGACGGGCTGCCCTTCCCCACGGATGTGATCCAGCACCGGCTGCGGCAGATTGAGGCCGGCTACAAGCAGGAGGTGGAACAGCTGCGCAGGCAGGTGCGGGAGCTGCAGCTGCGCCTGGACATCCGCCACTTCTGCGCCCCTCCGGCCGAGCCCCCCATGGACTACGAGGACGACTTTGTAAGTAACTGCCGCCAGCGCCCCGGCTCCCGCAGCGCTCGTCCCGCACCCCTCGCTCCGCCCTCTCCCGCCTGCTCTTCTCGGTCCCTTCCTCTTGGAGTGGGTGGTCAGGATCGTTCCTGTGCTTCCTCGGCCCTGCTCCCCTCCTCTCCGTGCGCCGTGTACTCGTGCCACCCAGAGGTATCTCTGCTGCTTGAGGGCCGAGCAGCAGCTCCTGGGTGGTCATGAACGCTTCTGCCTTTGTTCCTGAGACACCCCTGTGCCCCTCGCGAGCACCGAGTGGGCAGAGAGGAACCTGATGAGGTTCAACAGGGTCCTGCACCTGGGGAGGAACAACCCCAGGCACCAGTACAGGCTGGGGCGGCCCTGCTGGAGAGCAGCTCTGCGGAGAGGGACTGGGAGTGCTGGGGGATGACAGGGTGACCATGAGCCAGCAGCG
>Ga0065711_1005724_pt1 | contig 20147 bp, 14 predicted proteins | sample Hoacrofraction12_FD_59098 | JGI IMG/M metagenome (GOLD analysis project Ga0065711, IMG submission 59098) | Hoatzin crop microbial communities from Cojedes, Venezuela - Epithelial fraction 12 v2 (version 2) | ecosystem: Host-associated > Birds > Digestive system > Esophagus > Crop | place... | reverse complement strand
GACCCTGCTTCGGCGGGGGGGTTGGACTAGATGACCCACAGAGGTCCCTTCCAACCCCTACTATTCTGTGATTCTGTGATTCTGTGATACTGCAGTCCTCCGACACCAGCTGTACAGAAGTCTCCACAACTGCAAAGAGTGCCACTGTTTAAAAATTTACACCTTCCATGGCTCACATCTCAGCAAATCCACATGTTAGAAATGAATGAAAAAAAATAATAAAGGTTCAAGTTTTCCTCTGTTAGCCTTGAGGGCCACATACACAAATAGCTGCTATGACCTTTTTTTTTTTCCTAGTGAGATGTTGAATTATTCGGACATGTCATAACACTGTCTGGTACTGTGTGACCTAATAGAAAAGCAAACCTTAAGAATTTACTATTATACAACAGTAACCTGGAGAGATAAATACTCTGCAGAGAGAGAAGTAAGTGTAAACTGCAGAAAATTAGTAATAGCCATTTCTCTATGAAAGAAGTGTGACCTACTCCTGGCTAAAATTTATTTCTTTCTTGTCTAACATTTTACAGTCTCCCTTATCTCCTTCTGGCATGGGGCTACACTTTTCTATTTTCCCAGCTTGCATTAAGAGGCCATTAGCCCCTTAAATTTGGCATATCCAAGCAGACTAGAAAGGGTTCTTTTGGAAAAGGTGACATCCTTTTTCTAAGTCAATATGTCGAATGGTGCCTTTCTTCTTCTCCTGTTCTGTTACTCTACTGACCGTAAAGTTGACATATATTATAAGTGTATCTGTAGGTACCACATGGTTAAAAAAAAAAAAAAAGCTGTAAATATGTATGTATAGGAAGAGCTATTGCATAGACATGTGGAATACCACAAGAGAAGGAAAGGAATGGGGGGAAGGCAGATAATATCAGGCTTGCCGTAGCAAGCTGTTAGATGACATGCCAAGGTTAGAGGGATGGGGTGATAACAAGGGCCCTCAGCCTGTTGCTCTGAGACATGCTGGCTACACTGCAGCACATCTGAAGTCTTACGGAGATGAGCCAGGGGCTCCCGAGGAAACAGGGCAAACAGGGAAACACAAGTGAAGTACCTCAAAAGAATTAAGGGGTGTTCCTCTAAGAAAGTGTCCTGGTTTTGGCCAGCATAGGGTTCATTTTCACAAGAAGCCAGGAGGGGACAGAGCCATGTGGACTGACCCACCCTGATGAGCAAGTATGGCAAACTGGTAACAACGGACAAGGAGAAGGCTGAAGTAATCAACAAATTTTCACCTCAGTCTTCTCTGGCAACCTCTCTTCCCACACCTCTCAAGTGGACAGACTGTAAGACGGGGACTGGAGGACCAAAGTCCCTCCCACGGTAAGGGAAGATCAGGTTCGTGACAACCTGAGGAACCTGAATATACATAAGTCTATGGGACCTGATTAGATGCATCTCAGAGTCCTGAGGGAACTGGCTGATCTCATTGCCAAGCCACTCTCCAGGATATCTGAAAGGTCATGGCAGTCAGGCAAAGTCCCTGGTGAATGCAAAAAAGGAAACACTGCATCCCTTTTTAAAAAGGGTAGAAAGGAGGACCCTGGGAACTACCGATCTGTCAGCCTCACCTCTGTGCCTTGGAAGATCATGGAACAGATCCTCCTATAAGCTATGCACATGGAGGGCAGGGAAGTGATTTGAGAAAGCCAGCATGGCTTCACCAAGGGCAAGTCCTGCCTGACCAACCTAGCGGCCTTTTATGATGCAGTGACTACATCAGTGGACAAGGGAAGAACTACGGATATCATCTATCTTGACTTTGCACAGTCCCCCACAACATTCTTCTCTCTAAATTGCAGAGATATGGATTTGATGGGTGGACTGTTTGGTGGATAAGGAATTGGCTGGATGGTAGCATCCAGAGGGTAGTGGTCAATGGCTCAATGTCCAGATGGAGATCGGTGACAAGTGGTGTCCCTCAGAGGCCCATATTTGGACCAGTACTATTTAATATCTTCATCAGTGACTTAGCGAGATAGAGTGCACCCTCAGCAAGACTGCAGATAACACCAAGCTGACTGGTGCAGCTGACATGCCTGAGGAATGGGATGCCATCTACAAGGACCTGGACAAGCTCAAGAAGGGGGCCCATGTGATCCTCATGAGGTTCAACAAGGCCAAGTGCAAGGCCTCGCACACAGGTTGGGGCAATTCCCAGTATGAATACAGGCTGGGGGATGAAAGGCTTGAAAGCAGCCCTGCCGAGAAGGACTTGGGGGTACTGGTGGACGAAAAACTGGACATGAGCCACCAATGTGCTCTTGCAGCCCAGAAAGCCAACCGTATCCTGGGCTGCATCAAAAGCAGTGTGGCCAGCTGGTCGAGGGAGGTGATTCTGCCCCTCTACTCTGCTCTGGTGAGACCCCACCTGGAGTCCTGAGCCTAGCTCTGGAGCCTTCAGCACAGCAAAGACATGGACCTGTTTGAGCACTTGGAGTCTTGAGCCCAGCTCTGGAGCCCTCAGCACAGCAAAGACATGGACCTGTTTGAGCAGGACCAGAGGAGGGTAACAAAAATCATCAGAGGGCTGGAGCACCTCTGCTATAAGGAAAGGCTGAGAGAGTTGGAGCTGTTCAGCCTGGAGAAGAGAAGGCTGCGGGGAGACCTTAGAGCAGCCTTTCAGTACTTCAAAGGGGCTTAGAAGAAAGCTGGGGGCAAACTCCGTAGCAGGGCCTGTTGCACCAGGAAAAGGGGTGATGATTTTAATCTAAAAGAGGGTAGATTTAGACTAGATAGAGGAAGAAATTTTTTACAGTGAGTGTGGTGAAACCCTGGAACAGTTGCCTGGAGAGGTGGTACATGCTCCATCCCTCAAAATGTTCAAGGTCTTGTTGGATGGGGGTCTGGGCAACCAGATCTAGTTGAAGATATCCCTGCTCATTGCAGGGGTGTTGGGCTAGATGACCTCTAAAGATCCCTTCCGTGAGTAAAGTGAAATCCAGGAAGAAGGGAGGGGTGGGGGGAAGGTGTTTTAAGATTTTTTCTTGTTTTTCATTATCCTTCTCTGATTTGATTGGTAATAAATTAAACTAATTTCCCCAAGATGACTCCTTTGCCTGTGACGGTAATTGGTGAGTGATCTCTCCCTGTCCTTATGTCAACCCATGAGCCTTTTGCTGTAGTTTCCCTCCTCTGTCTGCCGAGTTTCAGCATTCGTGCAGGGACAGGAACGACTCTCACACATTGATGCAATGCACAGTCAGTTCACTTTATTGCTCCACTTGCGTGGTTATATACATTTTTCATATCTATACACACGATCATGCTTATTTGGATAGGCTACAGACATAAATCACACGTTGTTCACATGCCCCACATTCCCTTATGATTGGTAACTATGCACTAACGCCAATAGCAACAAACCGCCTGCATGTCCTTGAACACATCTTGTTTTTGCTAACCCACATCATGTGCACTATCAGAACTTTCTCAATTGTTATTCTTAGCTGCCCTTTCCAGTGGCCTGTTCAGTTATGTGAACTGTTTTGCTTAAGCGGCCTAGTCATGCTAACTCTCAAGCTACATCAACCCCAACACCTGTCCAGCTGGGGAGGGAGAGTGACAGAGCGGCTTTTGTGGGCACTTGGCATCCAGCCAGGCTAAACCACAACAATATGACACTAAAAAATGGATTTAGCAGTTAAAATGCAAAAACGGAAAAGTTTGTAAGTGTATCAGTAGAATTGCACATGAAAATGTGGGCTGTGTTCACATTCAGAAAGAACATCAAGGTACAGTGTGAGGTAACAGCAGTCTATTCTCAACCACTCTTTCTGGAAGGTGTGGGAAAAGGATATATACATCTGGACATTTCACTAAAAAGATACTTTTGAAAAAATTTAGCAAACATTTTGTTGTTGTCATTTACAACTTGGATACAAGATGAAATCTCATCTTTACAGACGATAAGCAAAGTTTTATTCACTATTGAAAGACATCAGGAACAAAACCTTCTGGGGTAAATTTGTGATGTTAATATGCACTATTTCCATGAAGACAGATACTTCCATAATTCTGTACTTTCAGGGTCAAAGCTGACATTTGAAAGATATATATGTCATAAGGTTATCTATTTCAAATATAAGTATTTCACTTTTAAGAAACATAAAGAATGCTATGGAGGATCATGTGAAATGTCAAAGATATCTCATGTTTTGTCACACTTATCACGTATAAGCCAGAGATTAAAAAAAATCATAATTAGTACATCTGACATTCACTAGCGAGGATTTGCTAATATGCAGAGTTGACATAAACCCCAGATATATTCTGGAAGCTGTGATGGAAGCTAAGACCCATGGGAGATCAAAGTACTTATTTGTTCATTGAATGGCAGTTGTATTCCCAATAAAAACATGCTTACAAAGGTACCCCCTGGAAAGAAACGTTGCTCCAGACAGATGTTTTTACTGTCGTACATAAAGCAAGCAGAAAGGAGAATAGCTGTGAATGCATCCTCACTGGGTGATTTTGTTTTGAATTAACACTGCTTTTCTCTCTGTATTCAGCCAGCCACAGCAGGTGGGGAAGTTGATTTCCTTTGTTTAGTTCCTAACTGAAAACCTAGATTTTATTTTTTTTCTGGGAAATTTTGCTGCAGAGAAGACTGCATTAGTTAACAATAAGACATCAAGAGGGAGGGTGGAATACCATTGTGTAAGATCTACAAATACATGCTGGGTTTATACATATATATGTCATAAATACAATTAGACTAGGAAGTGCTGTGCTACTGTTATCCTCATGGAACAAGTGTTACTGAAAATTTCTCTGATGTATCCCCTAACAAATGCCACAGCACCTGTTTTTCCCAAAGTATGAAACTGGCTTTAGCAGCTGTTACAATCACTTTACTTTTCTGGGAAAATTCCTCAGGTATAACTACAGCTTGCAGTAGATCCTATTGAAAATGAAATTTATTCTTCCTGGGAGGACAGATGAGTTGCTCTTGATCCGAAAAGGTGTGAAAAGATCTGTTTTGAGCAACTTTATTTAACATATCCTACAAATAGTATTTGGTTTCCAATGTTCCTCACAACTTCTCTGTGCCTGTACAGCTCTGGTTTCTGTTTTATTCTACGAGGACTCAGTTATTGATAACTTGCTTTTCAAACATAGCCATCATGTTGCATCCTGTCATCTGTTAGACATGAGCTCTTGATCTACTGTTAGGTTGATCTGCAATGATCCATCCCAATCACCTCTGTGTATGACTTGCCTTATCACAACAAGAGTAGTCTGAAATTAACATGACTCACCACATTAAATAATTCCTAAAAATACATCAGACATAATATACAAAAGACTTTTAAGTGCATATAGAATGCACTGAGTCCTCAGTGTTACAAATTAATTGAACTGAATTGAATTACTTGAACAGGAAATAAAATCTTAATTTGCTCAACTTAAAATGGATGTGTCGGGATCAAACAGTTAGAGCAATGAGTGGCAATACCATGCAAATACAGCATCAAAGACTCCTGGAATGGTCCATGGAACTCTGCGTGCAAGCATAGACAACAGAGAGTGGCTTTATTACGCTCCAATACAGAGAATCAAAAAGATAAGGAAAAATAAAGCAAAACACAATATCCAGCAAAAATATGCTGCTAAAGGGAAGGGAAGCCTGCTATGAGTGCAAAAACCTTTCCCTTGCAAAGCGACATTTCTAGTTTTGATTCACTGCATTTTTCCAAAGATTTAAACTGTGGTAAGCAGAAGATATTTATACACTCCAATAAAATGTAATTCTTTGTGCAAAGAACATCTTTTTTTTAAACTTCTAAATTCTGTCTCTGAGGGATGTTACAGACTTCAGTGGATATTAGGTCTTTTTGTTTTGTTATTTCCTGCTTTGCTACATATTCTCAAAAAAAACATGTATTTATTGATCTGGGTAGGAATTAATTATGGTGTCCATAACCTGGTACTTTCAAGGACTCTTAAAACTGTTCCTAATTCTGATCCCTTTTGATTAAGTGGTAAAATTAACTCTGACATTAACAAAAACAGCATTAAGACAATATTATGTGGAATTTTTTCTTTTTTCTTTTTTTTTACTTTGGTTTGCATACTGTTTGCTTGTCTCAGATTCTACCATTTTTGGTTCATGAAACATTTGACTAATAATAAAACTTAGAGAAATCTGGGTATAGACAAGCAAAATAACACCCTCATTCATGAAAATACAGAGCATTAAAACTTGTGCAACCTTACTCAAGGTTGCTTTCCACGCAGTCAAAAATCCATTTGAGAAACATGTCGTAAAGACAATATTTTTGTAACTAATTTTGTGCACTGCTTTCTGCTCCTGTGTGAGGTTCAGCCATAGAGCACGTATAGCTAAAATTCTTAGCTGTGGTGGCTGTCACAGTCCCTAGAATTATTGTGTTTCATGCTGGCTGAAAGACTGAACTTTCGCTTTCAGATGGACTATATCAGTTACTTAAAGGCAATATTTGTTCTATTCCTGCTTAAAAAATAATTTAGGCAAATTTCACAGTTACTTAAGCCTCCCTCTTTGGGACAGGGTTAGCAGCAGGATTGATCCAAACCACATACGTGCAGTAACTGAACAAACCTCTGTTGCAGTGAACAGTCGTGCAGCATAAAGAGAACCTGAGAGCATCACCCCAAAGTGGCCAATAGTGCCATGATGAAAGTTTTTGACTAAGAAGGTAAAAGAACTGCAGGATCTACTTGAATTTCTGACACTAAAGGCAAATAAACCCTCTGAATTCTAAAGGCAAATGTACCCTTCAAATTCTTCTAGCATGTCTGGCCTATGTTGCTGTTATTCATAAGAGATCCTGGTTTTGTCCCTCTGCTCCACTGGGATATTTCTGAAATCTGGAGGGGGTGAGGGAGTGGGAGGGGTCCTATAGAGGACAAGGAATACTATTTCCTGCCAATTTCGCCCCAGAATATGTCCTTTTTATTTTCCAATTGTTCCTTCATCTGCAATGTCCTAAGACTTGATTCCATGTTGAAAGAGAGTGCAATTCTATTTATTGTGCTGGTGACATTCTGTTCTATTCTGTTTATTTAGCCTGGAGCACCAAGATCAATACCTTCACCTATGCAATGCTGTACATGGCAGACAACCACTTCTGTGATGAATTAAATAAATAAGAAATTGTTGGGAAGACAACTGCAGGATTTGCCCAGGACTGATTTGATCACTTTGTAGTTGCTTAGTTTCTTTGAGCTACCGTTTTCTATTACTGGCTTCATCTGAAAATTCCTCCTAGAAAGAAGCTTAGCAACATCATATTATAACATACTTTATCTGGGGTCTGAGAAGAAGTATACAGCTTTCAGTGACCTCTCTACTATAAAATATACTGTGTTGGTACAATGAGGTTTCATTTGGCTGGTCTTGGCTTACTCTTAAGATTTGAACACTGCAACTTCTGCACATGACTGCATATAACTTGAGACTGCAGTGGTCAGCCTGGAAGCCTACTGTATGAGGAGTTAGGGATCCACATAATGACTAAGTTACATGTATGTCTCTGTATCATGGATATCGCATGACTGCTACTTAATCAAGGCATAGCTAATCAATAGTACAGTTAATCAATCAATACACAGTCAGTGAAAAATTATTCAATGTACGTGTAGTCAATGTGTACTTAATCAAAAGTATGCATATAATATTGTCTTTCCATTTTGAAATATCAGATGCACCTCTTCAAGAACCATAGCTTTATTACTGAGGTAAGAGTATTACACCATTGTGTCCAAGGCAATCTCTAAAGCTAAGTCAGCCTTCCAGGTTTAATTGCTCCTGGTGACCGATGAAGCTGTGCTATGAGCAAAAGTCTATAATTACAGTAGCAAATACAAGCATGGTGAATCTCAGCATGGATGGGATCTGTGGAGCATGCCGTGCCCTGATCAGACGTCCATCCAATGATGTATCATCTCAGGGTTCCCAGCATCAGAAAGGGATGTGAGATTTTATAACACGCTGTTACCTTTTCTAGGCTTTTAGTAAATAGTTATCTGTCTTGCAAGTAAATGTACCTTTCTTATCAGGATCCAGACAAACCAGCACCATCTGGTGCAAACAAGTAATTTTTACTCTGAAAGTCAACTGCATGAATTAAATAGTGTTCTGCCTGCAGGTATTAATATGTGAGGCATGTATAATAAACAAATAAAAATTGTTTAGAGTATGGAATATGTATTTGCTCTGTGATATTTCACTTGAGCAGTCTAATATACGACAGCTACCATTATACGGATTAAATACAGGGACAATTCCCTGAAGAACAACCTTTTGAGTACTTTTCCTGATGACACACACCTTCCTTTAACATTTATCATGCTCCACTAGTCAGAAATTCCTTTTCCTCCCATTCTTGAGAAAAAAAAAATCTATACTTTCTTCATTTAGTTAGTCATGGCCATACCTATTCTGTATGCACAGGAGATACCGTAAGGCAATCATAGAACTATCAGAGAAAACACCAAAATCAAAAAAGGTATAAGCCCTAACCATTGTACTTAAATTTCTTTTCATCACTGAATGCTGGACACCCCGTCTTTACAGTTTTTTGAGAGCAAGTGTTGGTTTAAGAGGATGAAAGGTAATCCTTGCCTGAGAATACTCTGCTATCTAAATCTAAACATCCTTTATGATTATTACTGAAGGATAAAAGTGAAGACAGCATGAAAAGCTAGATGGGAGCATGCAAAAACCTTGTAGCAGAGCACAAATTAGTAGTCTCAGTTTACCACTACTTTTATTACCAAAAAAATTTATTTTGTATCTTCTCATTTCAGGTGAACTTTCACAGAACATTCCTTTCACCTCAAAATGTTTTGGTGAAGAAGGCAATGAACTATTTGAATAAGTGAGGCCCATGGAGCAACAAATATAAACAGGTAACAACAGAAAAAGAGACTGAAGGAAGGAAATGAATTAATTCAGACGTAAAACTCCCCAAACACTCCCCAAATCTTCTCTGCTATAGCAATATATATTTGTCATCGTTTAGAGCAGGGCGGCAATAAACTGAGTGGCAGATGCTCTCTATTAAACCCTGCCCTCACAGCAGAGGAAAGAAAAAGGAGGAAAAGGGAGAGAGACTTACAAACTGCATATCAGAACAGCTTTACTAATAACACTAAATAATACTAATAATATTAAGAGAAATAAAGCAAAATATACAAAAAGGATACTGAGTTTCCTAGAGCTGGGTGCCGGGGCACTGGTGGCCCACCAGCAGCTGCCAGGCAGTACCAGGAAGTCCTGGACTGGCCTCAGGGGTAGATGGGAACTGGGCTCAGGAATGCACAAATCAGAATCTGGATCACGATTGCAGGCAGAATAACAAGTAGGGCCCTCTTCAGAAGCTGGCCATGGATGAAGAAGAGCGAGACCCTCATGATCCCCCAGCTTTAAACTGAGTATGACATGCATGGCATGGAATACCTCATTGGTCAGTATCGGGTCACTTGTCCAGTCTGCCCCTCCCTGCAAGTATGACTCTTTACGACTCCTCACGACTCCTCACTTGCAGGACCTAAGAGATCTATTGGTGACCTTGGCTGCTATAGTAATAATTATAAACAGGGGCCTTTTTCTGCAATTCTTCCCCACTGTTAGCTCAGTAACTGTAACCATTAGGTTTTATCAGCTTTGGAGCGGACACTGTCTGTAAAATATGCAGCCAAATTCAGAAAAATACAGTTACTTAGAATAAAATATCTGTAAGGAAGATTCACTAAAAGAGAATCAGTTCTGTTTTAACCAAAACCAGGACAATATTTTAAACCACAAAGAATTCCGTGTATTTGCACTCACCAACGTTTCAGCACCACGGCCAGCAACACAGGCCGGCCTGGCCATAGGTCTGACACCGCGCTCCTGGGAACCCACTGAAAAATCTGCTTGTTGTAGGCCAGCAGTGCTGTGTGTGTGCAGATCTGGGCGAGGATTAGAGAAAGAGGAACTGCCCAAGCAATACGCCAGCATTTGATGGGGACTGAGTGAATTTGGCACTCCAAAAGTCAGCTGCAACTTGAGGAGCCAAATGCTTGAGGAAAATAAATAAATAAACAGTTACTTTAAAAATCTAGTACTTGAAAAATAAAGTACTTTAGCATTGATATGGGCTTCAAGGCACAATATGAGTTTTAAAATTATACACTAAACTTTCACTGTATTTTCTTATTATCTAGATTTGTTATCTTGCTGGCTCATATTCATAAGCCATTATTTAAAAAAAATCAAACAATCCAGAATTATAGTACATTAAAAACGTTTATGGGGACCTAAATTCATAGAGGACTGTCAAGGTCAATCAAGGCACAAAGACTTCATTGTTAGCTTACCATAACAGTAACACACCACGTAACAGGAAATTTTGCACGTCTTCAGTGTATCAAAAGAAAGCAAAAATTTACCTGCTTAATGTGCCAGACCTAAAAACCCTTTCCAGCAAGAATCCAAAACCTCAAATAGGTAGGAACTCTTAAGGTCATGAGAGACATGTCCTACAAAAGTTGATGCAGAATATTTTTGTCTTGTAAGAATATTTACTATCCTGTCAAAGTCATAGTACTGAAAAAAATTATGAATCTCAAATTTTTCTGTTGTGCCTATGACTTACAGTTTCTTTGATGCATATTTTCTGTTGAATTCTTCTTCTCAAACCCTTGCTTTGCTTGCCCTTCTATTCTATTTTGGATATTGACTATATGTATAAACGGGACCACGTTAGTTTGGACATGAGAAAGCTATTCAAAACTCAGTAATGGTTCAGTTTCATCACCAAATGACACAAATTTCCATCCTATTTGCTGTCATAGAATAATAAACTACTAATGTTTGATTTTTAGGCAGGTAAACTGCTAGACATATATGTTTACCAGCTTCTTTCTGTGTCTCTCATACAGTTTTACACTACTGTTACTACATGGTGGATGCACTCACCCCTGCTTAGCACTCACCACTTTGCTCTGATGAACCCAAATTTGCAGTCCCTTGGTCACGGGGACTAGCACAACTATGCAGTGACATTCTCTCTGGACATCCATAAAAACCTGCAGGTTTATACTCTACAGCTCTATAATCTCTATAAAAGGAACTACTTGTAGGAATATCCCACCCTTCGTCGTCCTCATTCTACTGTGTCTTCCTCCACCTGCTCAGCCTTGTGCCTCTCAGCTTCAGGATGGGTGCTGGAAAACACTCTCTATGTAAAGTTTCTGTTTCCTTTCATAGGCAAGGTACTGCCTTTCAGTCATCTTGAGTTACTCGAACAGAATGAAAGTCTGCAAATTCACTTCTCCAATACTTCTCTTGAGCGGGAGAGCCATCCAGTCTAGGACTGCTACCACCAACGGGTCCTTTACTCTTTGTCAGCACCGTTCTATCCAAGCTGAAGGCAAAGGGAAATTGAAAAGGCTGAAGACAACCTCGCAATAAAAGTGTTGCTTGCAAAACAAAATGGAACCTAGAGTTTTATAAGAACATATGCAGCCATTTGTTAAGTTTTCTATCATAAAAGAACATGATGATATACAGAAAAAGATACTCCTCGTAATACACAGTCCAGAGGACAGGAGAGACATATTTTCTGGTCGCCTGCATCCTCAAAAGGAAATGAATATTTCAAAGTCCATTAGTACCTTTCTGCAAGCTTTCCATATCCTTTAAGTGAAAAACAACAACAAAAGCATACCCTGGGATAGACTCATCCTGGGTTTTTTTTATGGTAAACTTCACTAACCTCACTCGGAGGACTTAAGCAAACATGGTAGGGAATGATATTTTCAAAGACTAGTTTTTCCTCCTGCAGAGACTATTTAGAACTGAGAGTGCACTAAGGGTGACAGAATTTACCATCATGGAGAATTTTTCCCCTCAGACATCTCTGATCTTTATTTCTGACTGGCTGCTCTGCATTCTCAAATGCCACTTTCTATGATCCGCACTCAAAAGCTAGTAAATTCATATCAAATTTTAGGACTAAATGTATTTCTCACAATGTGTTAAAACAAGTTTTCTTTCCCTCTTGGAGTGATTTTTAACTTTGTGCTGCAATTCAGCAAATACGGACTGGGTGTGTACCTATACACCTGTAAGTACTGTTCCCAGTATTGGGAAAGGTATAAAGTGTTCCATCTAAAAGCTTCTATCTGAAAAGAATCATAGAATCATAGAATGGTTTGGGTTGGAAGGGACCTTAAAGATCATCTGGTTCCAACCCTCCTGCCACGAGCAGGGACACCTTCCACTAGACCAGGTTGCTCAGAGCTCCATCAAGAAACCTGAATGCATTCACCTTTAAGCACTCTGTCTTTCTTCATTATTACTATCAGTGCATTATTATTGCTGGTGGTCATCTTTGAAAGATTTTTTCCCAGCCTCCTTTTGTAACATTTCATCCACTGTACCAGAGAGACTACTTCCTGATTATTAAATGTTTTCCCTAATATGCTTGTAACACCAGTCCACCCCTCAAGAGGTTATAGGAAACTTTTGACATTGCTTTGCTCTATTCTTGTTTCTGCAAACTTCGAAAATTCAGTACATCTGAATTAAATGCCAAATTAGTCTTTGTGATAATGTATCCACATACCCTGGTAGACTTTTATAAACGTGACAGCCAAGTTATTCCATTTATTGTAAACATTTCTCACACTTTGTTCTAAATTTTCATCAAGGGTTTTTCATTCTCAGGCAAATGGGCAGATCTCCTCACTGTTTTCTGGCAAAAAACAGAAAAAGAAATTGTAGCTGTTGTGGAATAGTGTGGAAAGATAATATGTCTTCCTCCTAACCTGCCTCTTCCTTAAACTATGGTTATTTTCAATCAATTACTTAGTAGTACTATATGACTTCATCGGGAACTTGTCTGCTTTCAAGAGACAGAATATCTGTATACATTTCATTGCTAGATCCACATTTCTGATCTAAACAGATATAATTATACAGTAGATGTCTCCACATTTTTGACAATTCAAGTGAAAATATTTTGTTTCTGTAATGAATACCACATTTTTCCAAAGTTGTATTAGGCAAAATCATGCCGGTCATCTTCCAGAGGAAAGGCTCGAAGCTCTTGTGGTGAGTTAACCTTGGCTCGCTGCCAGGTGCCCACCAAGCCACTTTCTTGCTTCATCTCCTCAACAAGACAGTGGGAGAAAATAAGATCAAAAAAATCATGGGCTGAGATAAGGACAGGGAGATCACTCACCAAGTACCATCACAGGAAAAACAGACTCAAATTCAAGAAAATTAATTTAATTTATTGACAATTAAAAATGGATTATGCTAGTGAAAAACAAGAAAAAAACCCCTCTTGTTCCTCTTCTTCCCAGGCTCAACCTGACTCCTTCATTTCTGACACTTCTACCTCCTCCCCATCCCAGTAGTGCAGGGGATGAGGAATGGGGTTTGTGTTCAGTTCATAACTGTGATGGTTTTGGCTGGGACAGAGCTAATTTTCTTCATAGAAGCTAGTATGGGGCTATGATTTTGATTTGTGCTGAAAGTAGTATTGTTAATACAGGGATGTTTTTGTTACTGCTGAGCAGTGCTTACACTGAGTCAAGGCCTTTTCTGCTCCTCACACCGCCCCACCAGCGGGTAGTCTGGGGGTGCACAAGGGGCTGCGAAGAGGACACAGCTGGGACAGCTGACTCCAACTGACCAAAGGGATGTCCTATACCATATGAAGTCATGCTCAACAATAGAGGCTGTGGGAAGAAGAAGCAGTGGGGAACACATTCAGAGTTAGGTGGTTTTGTCTTCCTAAGAAACTGCTACACTAGATGGAGCCCTGCTTTCCTGGAGATGGCTGAACATCTGCCTGCCAGAGAGAAGTAGTGAATGGATTCCTGATTTTGCTTTGTTGCATGTGCAGCTTTTACTTTACCTATTAAACTGTCTTTATCTCAACCACAGGTTTTCTCACTTTTACCCTTCCAATTCTTTCCCCCATCACAACCAGGGAGAGTGAGCAAGTGACTGTGTGGGGCTTAGCTGCCGGATGGGGTTAAACCATGACAATAACACTTCATCTCTGCTGCTTCTTCCTCCTCACACTGTTCTCCTGATGCAGCATAAGGTCCCTCTCATGGGATACAGTCCTTCATGAACTGCTCCAGCATGGCTGCTTTCCACACAGTACAGTCCTTCAGAAACAGACTGCTCCAGCATAAGCTCTCCACGGGCTGCAGTTCCCACCAGAAAACCTGTTCCTGCATGGGCTCCTCCTCACGGGCCACATCTCCTGCCAGGAGCCTGCTCCAGTGCAGGCTCTCCACAGGCTTCCTTCAGGCATCTCTACCTGCTCTGGTGTGGGATCCTCCACGGGGTTCAATGTTGACATCTGCTCTGACATGGTCCTCCAAGGGCTGCAGGGGGACAGCCTGCTTCACCACGGTCTTCACCTTGGATAGCAGCGGAATCCTTGCTCCAGCACCTCGAGCACCTCTTCTCGCTCCTTCTTCACTGACCTTCATGTCTACAGAGCTGTTTCTTTCCCATGTTTCTTACTCAGTGGTTTTTGCCCTTTCTTAAATATGTTATCACAGAGGTACCACCAGCATTGCTGATGGGCTCAGCTTTGTTGGAGCTGGCTGGAATTGGCTGTGTGCTGACACGGGGGCAGCCCCTGAAGTCTTCTCACAGAGAGTGCCCCTGCAGCCCTCCATCACCAAAATCTTTCCAGGTAAACCCAATATAGCTCTCTGAGCTGGATCCAGATTTCTGCTTGAAGTATTGTAAATCAAGAACAAATGAAATGGACTCAGTTTTTACCTCTTTTACATAATAATTGCCTGTAATGAAATATCTGGTCCTCTTTTACCATAATTCATACTTTCTTCTTCCCGAAGTTTTCACCTTTCAAAGCGCTTTATGTATATACTTCCTCTAACCCTTTTAGAAATATATAAGCCTACAACATATCCGTTCTTGATTGCTTCTTTTGAAATTAATGCTAGGTTTTAGTAGCTTCCAATAGAAGTATAGCCCATAAACTCTCTATTACTCTTCCTGACATCTGTGTCACTCCTGATTCGACATTCTTTCTTGCAATATGGTGACCAGCACTGTGTACAACACCTCTGCTTTCATTTTGAATCATGCTCGCATGTATCACAAATGCTCACACGACTTTCTTTAAGAGAGCATTAAGTTGTGAACTTAGGTAACACTGGAGAATGAGGATATACCAGGCATATGACCCAAAGACGTAATGCTACCAGTTGAAGGACTGGTAAGAGGTCCTGCTTTCCACTGTAGCTCTTTCTATCCAACCTAAATTTGTGTGTTCACTTTCAGAAAGATTGTTCGCTGTTTGTGCAAAGTTCTGAGCCTGGGGAAATTACAGCAAAGCAGTAATATACCTGTTGGTTCTATCCTTTCCTAGGCAGGATTCTGTTAACCCCTTCTAGAGGAGAGAGAAATGCATCATTTGGTCAACCCTTGTGCTCTTAGGCAAAGCTCACACCCTTTCCCTATATCCTGTAATCTTTCACATCAGCTATTCTTTGCTATATAGCAGTGATATGTATGTGGTACAAGTTTGTTTTCACAATCTCCGTTAATTTGGATAGACTACTAAAATTTCATTATCTAAATCAGAACAGAAAGTCATAAGACAAATAAAAGCTGCTTCTGAAATCCAAGGGGGGTTCTCCTGCCAAATACCAAAGGTCTGTGGCAAATAATGTGTAACTGAAAGCTTAAGAAAAAAAAATTAAAATAACAATTTACAATTAAAAAGCATTGCCCATCAGAAATGTACAGTCTTCCTCTACTCCTTCTCAGTCTGTATTCACTTACTGTTATAACCTTGGTAGCTAAGTTAAATATTTATGCAAAATTTCACCATTGGTAATGTATTTAGTAACTCCCTGCACGATCCTTTCACAGAGCACAGTATGAAATGACTTCTTGCTGTCCACATATATTCTATCTGTTCCCAAGTCTTGTCATTTCTTACTGTCATCTACTGCAAGAAGTTAATCAGGTTACTTGAGCCAGTCCTCCTTTTCATAAATTCACATCATCAATTTGTCTTGTTTTTCCCTTTTTGTGAAATGGATCCAGGACTAAAATACAGAAAAATAAAGAATATCTACATGAGGAAAACAACAACAACAACAACAAACCAAAGACAATGATAGGAGAAATAGGAAGGGTTAGAAGCATATTCAATCAGTGCAGGTATCTCTGTATTGAAGGGGCTAGAGCCCCTTAACCACTAGACTGGGCAGGCTTGCACAATCATCTTCATCTTGTAAGGAGGCTACGGGAATGCCCTTGAGCACCATCCAACTTCCATCTTTTAGGCTGCAACCATTGCCAGCATATAAATCAGGATATGTTTCTCTCAACATCTGTTGCCTAATACTGTAAGAAATCTTACAGGAAATATCTGTATATGATTTATATTCAGGCTGAATTTAAATATTTTCTGTTTTTCCATACTCTGCTTTGGGGAGCAGATCCTTTCTCATTCAGTTTTCATTAACATTTGCAATTCTGTCATTTGCTACCATACAAGCATTTGATTTCACAAATAATAACTTTCCCCAAAAAAGCACGTGTGTATTTATACGTACTTCAGAGAATGTAAATGTAACTATACATACAACATATATAGTCTTAATTGACCTCCTTGTGTTTACTCTTGCTACGGTCCTGACATAGATTTTTTCATTTGTGTTTCTCACTGTTTCATCTTCATTAATGTCTTCTCAATAGCTGCTTTGATCTTCCAATCCAGTGTGTGTTCATATGCCTGTTTAGCCACGTACTTTTCAGAATTTAAATTACAAACAATCATTTTCTTATTGTTCCTTTCACCACATAGGTATTTCACAGGCATTAACAAATCTAGCTTCACAGAATACCTGTGAGCTTAGATTGTAGGGTCAACTTCATTTTATAGCTGGAGAAAAAACTGCTGAAAGCCTATGCTAAAATGACTTCATTTTCACAAATTTTGAATGCATTGCTTTAGAAAGCAGATCTCAGGGATCCTCTTTTTCAGCTACTTGGCCAATTCACTTAGTTTAATAGAAGAACAACTGTACTGCACCCATAGAAATCAGACCAAGATGTCTCTAAGCAGCTTCAAAAGAGATCACACAATGCGTAGTCTTTTCCTGCCTGAACTCCATCTGCTTGTGACACAAACCTCCAAACTCAGCTCTGCACACCATGGCTCCGTATATTTCCATCAACATCTACTTTCCCCGACCCTGAGCTCTACAAGCACATCATTGAAGTGGTGTTATCTCCAGAATGTCAGTATTTCTTTCTGTATATTCATCTGCTGTTTCCTTGCAGCACTTAATCTTCAGTTCTCTGGTTTCATCCTCATCAGTCTTGTCCTACAGTATTAGGCTATTCAGCACAACTAAGTCCTGGTGTATTTATGAAGGCTTTAGACAAAGATTTGGACAGGAATTACCATGAGTTTTGGAAATAAAGAGGTTACAAGTAAAACTGAAACATACAATTCCAATGTGTTTGAGGACATCTTATGCAAAATGTACTTCTTAGGTTAGTGTTCAGCCAGAAAGCTTCTGACCACATATTCACATGTCATCCTCACCTTGGACTCTGCATCATTGCTGGAATTTTTCCTTTACCCTGCTTCCTCCCAAACCAGGTACAGCTGGAGCTCCTGCTTTAATTCAATATAAAGGCAACCTGGATGACTTTTCTGTGAGATTAATAACTCTGCTATTCAGAATCCTTTCCAAGTTTCACTTACTGTCCCTATTCAGAAAGGAAATATTGCTATTTCAGTTTTAGTTTCCTCTTCTCTGTATGATTAATACACTACCTTAAAATCTTTTAAGCTGTCATACATCATGAAAAGTACATGAAAAGACTTGCACATCAGCTTATTTAAATCTGAAACCTCCAATATATCCTCTGTTTATTATGAAAAAGACGTTTCAGAAATAGAAATAAAACTTTTTCCTCTGAAGACTTCCTCCTCTCTGGTCCCTTTCCCTCACTTCTTCAGACACATGTTTTTGGACACATTAAATGACAAGGAGTTGTGGTTACACAAGGTCAGATTCACAGACTTCAGATTGTCCTGGGTTTGGCCAGGACAGGGTTAATTTTCACCGGAATCCAGGAAGGGAATCCAGGAGGGGACACAGTCGGGCAGGCTGACCCCACCTGGCCAAACAGAGCCGAGTATTCCATACCATGTGCCGTCATGCTGGGTTCCGGTAGTGGGGGCGGCACGGCGGGAACTCACTGGCGGCTCGGGAGGGCACAGCGGTGGTTGGGTCTGGGAGAGCGGTTCTGTTCTGCGGGTTTGTTCTGTGTATTCCCCTTTTATGTATCGTTGTTGTTACTGTTTCCTTTGTTTGCTGTTCTGTTAAACTGCCCTTATCCCGACCCACCAGTTTCTGCCTGTTTCTTTCCATTCTCCTCCGCACCCCGGCGGGGGGAGGGGCGGCCGCGTGGTGCTTTTGTTGCCGGCAGCAGCCAAACCAGAACATTTAAATATGGTGCCCAAGCGTGGGGCGGGGATAACGGCAGGGCTGAGCAGTGTGTGTTAGAACAGCTTTCTTAGATTTTTGTTAATTTTTTTTTTGTTATATGCATTTACTGTGTTAGTTAAGTAGGCGCTGGTAAAAAATGTTTCTGTCTGTGATCAGATGGCTGTGGTTTTTGAATCCGTACTTGCACTATGTTTTCCCTGTGGTGCTGTTCGTTACCTCAGGGAAAAATATCAGGATGATGATTTTACTATACTGTATGATGTTGACTTATGACATGATAACGCCACTGTGCATGAAATTAGGATTGTATTTGCATGCGGCACTGCGGTCATTTCCATACCTTGGATCCTATGTCTTAGAATTTGTGAATAATCAAACCCAATCTGTGGGGAAAACCAGAGGGGATGCCTTGCCCCACTCTTTTGTCCCCCCTCTCTCCTTCAGGCTGGTGCTAACGTCTTTTGAGAATTTTGAGTACCCGTGGGATGATCAGGCCAGCACTCTCCTTTTGTTCTGCCTCCTGAATGGGTTTCAGGTCTTGTTTAGGGTTAAACAAGTCGTTAAGAACATCCTGCAGAGACCTGCCCCGGGGCTGGATAGCTCAGAGTGGCTGGGTGTGTGGGACAACATGGGCAAGTACCTAGGGCAGTGGACACCCCCGATAATTTTTAAACTCACCCCTGAACAAGTGCAGGATCCCGACAAACTAGTGAAGTACCTGCAAAAAGTGTGCTGCCACCCTGGGAACTCCAGAGAGACACAAATCACCGCAACGTGCTGGGGTCTGGCCCACGCCTACCGAGCCCTGTTCAACCTGATTCAGTGCCTTAAAGGGGAAAGGGGGGGAGGTGAAGCTGCAGGCACTGCGGCTGGCACTGTCCCCCCAGCTGGTCCTGCAGCCCCTCCAGCCCAGCAGGCAGTCACAGCCCCCCCGACTGGCGCTGCCGCTTCCACAAGTGCAGGGTCTGTCTCGATTTCCCCGGCAAGCACAGCAGCTGCTCCAGCCCAAGCTCTGGCTGCAGGCACAGTGACTGAGCCCAGTGACAAACCTGTGCAGGTAGCAGTCGCCCCCGTAAAACTAAAGAAAGACGCAAAGAGAGCAGATTGCTCCGGGAGGGATGACAACGAGCCAGGGTCATTGCAGGAGATAGCGACAGAGATCATCACCCCGTCCCTGTCTCTGAGGGAGCTGCCAGACATGCGGAAAGACTTCAGCCGCCACCCAGGCGAGCACATTGTCACCTGGCTGCTGCGGTGCTGGGATAACGGGGCCAGCAGCTTGGAGTTAGAGGGCAAGGAAACCAAGCAGCTGGGATCCCTGGCCAGGGAAGGGAGCATTGACAAGGCCATTGGGAAAAAGGAACAAGTCCTCAGCCTCTGGAGGAGACTTCTGTCAGGCGTGAGGGAGAGGTACCCCTTCAGTGACGATTTTGTATGCTATACTGGCAAGTGGACCAATATGGAGAGGGGTATTCAGTACTTGAGGGAATTAGCTGTGCACGAACTGGTTTACTATGAACCAGACGATGAGCAGTTACCCACAGACCCAGATGAAGTCCAGTGCATAGCATCTATGTGGAGGAAGTTTGTGAGGAGCGCACCGTCCTCATATGCCAACTCACTGGCAGTTGTAA
>Ga0065711_1037136_pt1 | contig 20148 bp, 7 predicted proteins | sample Hoacrofraction12_FD_59098 | JGI IMG/M metagenome (GOLD analysis project Ga0065711, IMG submission 59098) | Hoatzin crop microbial communities from Cojedes, Venezuela - Epithelial fraction 12 v2 (version 2) | ecosystem: Host-associated > Birds > Digestive system > Esophagus > Crop | place... | reverse complement strand
AAAAAAAAAAAAAAAAAAAAAAAAAAAAAAAAAAAAAAAAAGCTTCTGATCAGCATGGTATGACAAAACGTCTGGAAATCATCTGGACATCACATATCTGAGCAGCAGAGATCCCAAAAGGCAGATTAGGACTTTCTGACCTTGTACCTATTTCATAGTTCCTGGAACCTTCCCCATGTTATAGTGTTGTGGCAATAAAAACTGCGTTGAACAACAAGGACAAAAACACTGATAGTATTTAAAAATTGTATCATTGTGCATGCATGCAAGGCAGCTGAAGTGCGCAGAGCCAGTTTTAATGCTGGTATATCTCACACTTTGTGTGCCTTACTTAACATGCTTCAGAATGATTTTGTATCATTTCTCATGTGCATGTCTAAACTGTCTTGAAGCAGTCTAAGTGCAGTAACTTCACACACTCTGATTTATCTGCCAAAAGCATACTCTGCAAGTAGATTATTTCCTCTTACTGGTTTTGTCTCTCTCTTTTACCTACTCCTAAAAAAACATACAAGGCATGCACAGGCTTCGTAGGTGCCAGCTATGGGGATGTGTTAAAAAGTACTACCACAGCAGTTCCTTCCACTTTGTGAAGACTCATGGAAAATGGTTCCACAATGGGGGTGGAGGTGCGACAATGACTGAAGGGCAGTTATTTAAACACTATTCTTTACTACCAGAAGTGAACTTTTGAACTTACTCAGTATCTGTGCTACTAAAATATTTATTGAATTTGATTACTTAAAAACTGTCAGGATGAATTAGCAGTGGGAACCTTCTCATTCACAAAGAACTTAAACTAGTAAAAAGAAAACAAAAAAACAGTAGTGGGAGAGAGGAAACCAGTATGCCTGGTGTCATTTCAGATAGCTCAAGGTTTTCTGGATGAGTTTGTGTATTTTAGAAACAGTCTAGAAAAGTGGATAGGGCACACTCTCATGACGTGGGCAATCTTGAGAGGTTTTCTTATTTTGTTTTTTAATTTAGGACGTGAACTTCCAAGTTTCTAAAGTTTTGATGAATACCTCTGATCACCAAGCTGTTGAGTAGGCTAGATGTCATGCTTTCTGATATTTTTTTTCCTGGTGAATGACAGAAGGTATTACTTTTGTTTCTTACTGAAAAGCAGCATAATTCAAGGTCTTAATTTTTCAGAAAGCCGTGCCTTTTTCCCTATCGAGCCCTGCTGTTAAGGAGGTGTGCTGCTTTTATGAGTCCCGTTATCATCCAAATGCCTCTTCTTGGGTCTCAAATAATTTCTGTGATGCAGATGGTTTTGTGTTTTGAAGAAATCCGGTGGATATGCTTGGCATTGATAAACACCCTTAGCTGATCCTGCAAATCATATGACTTTAACATCTTTTAGAGACTGTTGGGGTATTTCCTTTGCAATCCACCGCAATGTACAGAAACTTTTAGCGAAAACATCAGATTATAAGGGACCTCCATTCTCTTCTCACTCTCTTCAGTGTTGGGAACATATAGGAATAATCACAAGCTGATATTTTCTTGCCATTTTCTCCTCCTCTGTATATAATTAATTAATTACCTGTAAACCATGTTTCACAGTCCTAGTTTCTCCTATTACACTGGGAACCAGCATTGAAAATGTAAACACATTGGCTGTCTGCTGTTTTGAGCTTTTCCCCGTGGATTTTGTGCTTCTGTGGAGCTCCATGCACACTGGGTAGTAACCCAGTTGCATCGATGGGAAACGTTTAGCTCTGCAGAGTTTTCTTCCCCATGCTGCTTCTCTGTGCTGTTTGAGGGGATGGACAATCAGGCTGGGAACAGGGAAGTCTGGTTTGTCACTTTACTATGAAAAGCTGCTGTCAGGGTTTATGATCTGGTCCTATGCAACATATTAGAATAATTGAGCAGCAGAATAAAAATATACGTGATTTTGCATGAGGGGGAAAAAAAGAATGCATTTTGAGGTAAAATTAACTGTTGAACCAAACAAAAAACCCCATTCCTTTTTACTCAAAATCAGTAAGATCACATAAAATGTGAGAGGCTCAAGTTTTCTCTGGTGAGAGGAGAACTTTCCAGTGTTTACTTAGCTTTATGGAAATTATTCTCAAAAACTGCTAAATATGTGCTTATATTCTGAGGTGAAATTTTGTATTTCTCTGAATTAGATTAAGACCAATTTTATGGAATTTTTTTCTTGACTTTTTTCCTCTCCTCACTTTGATAAGGATAAAACAAATACATGAAGGAAACTGATTAAACAATTTTTTTTTTTGCCAAAGATGAGAACTTTTCTGCACAATTCTTACACCAGAAGCATTCAAAAATGTTTCCCATAGATAATGTCAAAGTGGTTTGCGGTAGGTATAAAGTAAATAAAGCAGCTGACAAAAGACTGAATGTTGGAATTTGGACAAAAAAATTCCAAGCATGACTCTGCTAGTAGAAGAATTGAGTCTTTCACTTCAATCTTTTTATTTTGAATTTTTTAAAAACAGTAAAAAGGAAAACTAAAAAATAGCTGCTATTGCCAAGTATCTATCGATCTGTCAATCTATTTAAGTAGGAGTCTAAACCTTAAAGCAGAGGCACAGAAAGTTGATTGCTTTAGCTTTATCTAAGGAAAGAAAGTTATTGTTACCTTCAGGTTTTTTATATATTTCAATGTCTGTCAGCTCTTCAAATATAAGTTTGAAACAACTCTTACAAAAGCTTTGTTATGGTATTATTTGCAAATATTCTTCACGTTAAAGCAACTTAATCTAGGACTAGAAGAAATCAAATTGTACAAATTTACATGTACTAAGGATGTATTTGGCCTGTGGTTTTTTGTACTGCCACAGCAATTCTGCAAAAGCCTCTGGAGCATGACATTCACCACTGAATTACAGTAAGATCATTATTTTTGCCATGAGAGTTGTAACAATTTACACAACCTTTGAAGCAAATAGTATAAGAGCATGAGAATAAATATTCCAGGACTATCTGAGTGATGTATTACCTATATGAAAGAAGACATTTCTGATGTTTAGTTTTCTAAGTGTAGAAAGACAATACAATAGTGTAGCAAGATTCACTGGTTCGATACTCATCAAAACTGAAGTTACATGAAGATTAGCTGTAAAATATATACTTTTTTTTTTTATCAGCAAGATGAACTGTTGAAACAAATTTAGCTGTTGACATGGCAGGTTTGTCATTACTTCTTCAAAGTAGATGGTCATGATAGTTCTTTTCTGACTTCTAAATGTTTTGTACACTTTTTGTAGGAAAGATCTCCAAAAGTGGCAGCAGGACAAGATTAAATATTGGAGGAGGGAGGGGATAAGGTAAAAGTGTGTGTATATATATGTGTATACACGTAGTCTATATATGCATTTACATGTATATGGACAACCATCCATACAGTCTTCCCTGTACGCTGCCTTTAGCTTTGCACTTGTGTTCTATTTTTTGAGCTGGAAGTCTGTAAACTAAATCAACCCCAAGTGAATTTGTATGACCCTGTCTTAAATCTTTGAAACCATCTGATAAAAAAAAAACAACCAACCCAACCAAACCATACTCTCCTCCCGGAATATCTATTATTACAGCACGTACAGTGTGATGCCATAGTTACTTTTGGTAAGTCAGACACTGCATTTCTTTCCCCCCTGATGTTTTTTATTATTATGTTGACTAGATCTAATCTGGGGACTGACATGATTGTACCAACACAGGGACCTTAAACAAGTCACGTGCTGCCATCAGTATTAGAGTGGGGAAAGCAAAATCATGGCAAGTGAAATAACTTGCTTTGGTTGAGAAATCACTTAACCTGTCATTATTTTACACAACCAAATACAGTGCTGGCCATAATCTGCTGCCTTTCAAGTAGGAAAAAATACATTACTTATGCAGTGAATGTTTCTAATGTAACAAAGAAAAGGAATAAAAATGCCTTACAACAGTTTTATTAAAAACAAATTCCCACAGTAAATACATATACACTCTGGTACCATGGTGAAACAGCCAAAGACATCACTGTTAAGTGCTATGGGAAGTACTTATAAATTACTTGAAATCAAAAACATTGTTGCCTGGACATCAGGGTTGAAATGCTGCAGTTTGTAATAAATTAACACAGAACTTCACTTCCCCTCCTCTAACAAAGCAGCCATTTGTCTGAATAACCCACATTCAGCTGTGAGTTATATTTTCACAACTGCAACTGCATTCATTTGCAAATCATTCTCCAGTTTTAATGCTCAAGTTTTAAATACCTTAAGAACTAATAAATAAAGCGAAGTAGAGCAAACAGTTGGCTTGTAGCCTAAAATCTGGCCTAATTTCTGGGGGGGGTTCTTTCTTCTTTTTCCTCTTTCACAGTAATTTTGTATGTCTGACATTTCTTTAAGCTGTGTTTTGTTTTTAGTCTGAATGTTTTTTCACAATATTTAAATTTAGTGAGAACATTTCATATTGGCAGCAAAAATAAAGACTACAGTTATTCAGTTTTGAAAATTAAAATGCTTGTAAGGATTTCACTCCTTAACTAATTTAGAATAATCTTTGAGTTACCTTGAGATTTTTCTGTTGTAAATCACTTTCATCTCTTGCACATAGGTTTTTATTTTTATTGATTGTGGGCTTTATGCAGAAGTTTTACTCTTGAGAATGAATCTCTCTTTTCCTAGATTAATTTTAAATATAAATCAGAGAGCTGTTCTCTATAAGGGAATCTGCTTTCATTACCTGTTGGGTAAAAATGAAATGCAATACTTTATGGATATTTAAATAAAGTATCCTAAGTAGTATGATAGAAACATTTATTTACAAAAGTTGGGTTTTGAGGTTATTTTCCTAGCATAATTGAAAGCTGGTTTCTATAGACAGAATCTTAGGCTTTGTTCCACTTACTTTTTTCTTTTTTGTTTTGAATGAATTCCTGTGGGCATGCCTGAAAGGGTTGGCAGTCATTTTCAGGAAGTGAAATTTAGGCAACCAAGTTCCTTATAGAGACTCTTTTGGTTTAGAATTGATCAAGTTTTTGTAAAAGAGGTTTTGAAACACTTCTAAAATCTCTTTTCTCCTTTTGTGATGATAGCCCATCTGCATGATGAAGTGTTTCTTAGTGTTAACAATGTCCCATGAATAGAAGTACACAATTTTAATGAAAAACCTTAATTTACAACAATAGTTCGCATTTGTATTAGTTGATATTGTACTCATTACTTTAGAACTAGGAGTATCAATGTCAAATATGTGAAACTATTTCTTTTAGCTGTAACTCCTTCTTTGTGAAAGATTACAGCAGTTTTTGAAGAAAAAGCATTCTGGTCCCAGTTCCTTTCTGCACATCTTCCTCCCCACCCCCCATCTCTCTGATTAAATGTATGTGAATCAGCTCTATACATACCAAACACCTATGTGCTTAAAACTTCAAAATAATCTCATCTCTCTGCAGGTTTAAGCAGATAGGCTGCAGCGTCTTATTTCAAATAACATCTATGCTAATCTGAGAGTGAAGGAGGCAGTTCTACATACCTCTTCCCTCCTACCCTCCATTTAATTTAGAGATAAACATGTCATCTTGGTGATCCAATTTAAAGCTATTCTGTTTTTCCCCTTCTGCAATAGAAGGTTATCTATATTCTACTAGATCTTTCCTGTTGAACCAAATGGAGAAGGAAAAAATGAAAATACCTAGCTGACAAGATGGGAAGAGAAGAGACTGCCACTTTTTGAGATTAGATTACTTAGATTGCTTTAACTGTGACATGAAACTTGTTCCTGGTGAGCTACATTATGGAATTGAAGATGGGTTGAGACAGTAAAACTCATCTTTGAAACTGGTCTTATAGGTATGATGCTGTAATTCCTCAGGCCTTTCTGTAGTCCCTCTGCTGAAGAAAGTAGCTGCAACTCTTTGACTCATGGATTATCTGTTTATTTATAGGGAAATGGGTTCTGTTTAACCATCCATCCTATGACCTTGCCTCTGATAATTATATTCAAGATTATCTTATGCAGGCAGCATTTTCTTAATAAAGAAAAGGACGGGTATATAGGTATCCAACTTCATCCACATAGTGCAGATCTCTGAAGTGGTACAGGGTGCCGTGTGTACCGAGTATCATTTTAACCTGTGAAGCAGGAAAGTGTAATACAACTATTATGGGTACACTACAGAGTCAAGCCTTGCTTACCTAATAAAACTGAGTAATTCCCTCAATTTCAACAAAATTATTGGAAAGAAGTAAAGCAAAACTTGTCCACAAAGTTTTCAAGGAGCTTTTCTATTGCATACTATCAGTTACTGAAAGGATTAAAACCCTTCCTGTGCACCTTTCGTAAATTCTTAGCAATCAATAATATAGAGTTATCAAGTTAAAAGTACGTTTTCGTTATGCACGTGAATGTTCATAACAACCAAAAATTGAGTTCCTTTTATATGGGACAGATTTGTATGAGGATAAAAAAGATTGTGGTTAAGATTAAGAGGTAATAATGTGACAGGTTTTAGCTAAGACAGAATCACTTCTCCAGTTAGCAGAGTAATTTCAGCCATACATCTTCTGTAATTTTTTTTAATCTCTTAGTGATTACTTGTGTGGTGCTATTTGATTCATTGGCCGTCAGTATCTGATTAAGATTCTATGCTTAGGCCATCATTACTTTTCAACAGGCCACCCATATGGTGTTAGTGTTGAGCCAGTGCAAATCCCTCAGCTTAGCACTGTGTAGTCCGTTAAAGAAGACTACGTGAAATGCTGACATTAGCATATGTTCTCTTATTCTGTTGACCTTTATCCATGGCATTACACTAACACCGGATCTTTGGAGTTGGTCCAGTAAGAAATTGGGTTGAAATTATAAAATTAGCCATCTGTCTGTTAAAAAATTTTTACTGAGCCAGCAAGATGGAACAAATGAGCACAATAATGCTATGAAATGTAACTATGAGATATTAGGTGGCCTTTGGGTTTGATTTTCTGTGATCTAGAAGTACTGCAGAAATATATGATAACTTAAAACATGGTTGTAATAGTGAGAATTAGTTGTTCAAGAGCTATGATTTTAAAGAACTTGAACGCTTTCCCTCTTTGATTGCAAGGTCTCTATTAAAAATAGGAACTAGAGTAGCTTCAGCTGTAAAGAGCCCAGTAGAGCATTTTTAAAAAATAATTGATTTATTAATTAACAAAATAGTGTTTGTTTATTTACAGTACATTAAATCTTTCTATCAGGAAACAGCCTGCTAAATCTCTGCAGATAGCTTGCTGTGCTAACAGCAGAACATCTGCAGTTTAATTTAATACATTTTCTAAATGAAGTGGGTAAATAAAGGGATGTTAAACAGCTACTTCGCAGCCTCTAATATTTTTACTTTTCTCTTGAGGTCAGAAGCACTGATGAATGATTCCTCTGCTTTCCGTTTGCCTTGTTTACAGGAGGCTCCCATGTACCAATGTTGTTACAAAGGGTGCCAAGTTGCAATTGTGATTGATGAAATTACATTGGCCCATCATACCCCACTTTATCTGCTCATCTATCTCTTTAAATGCTCTGTGTGTTACTGTCAGGGATTATTTTACTCAGAGTATTACATTATGCCTTTCCAAATGCATTTTTTGAGTGTGGTATGTGGTCAGCAGTCACAGCAAAGAGAATAATTGAAGAATGAGGGCAATGTGTGTTTTGCTCAGATTCTGGACTAGTGAAATCTGATTTCAATAGGTCAACAATTCAGTCCCAGCCAAAAATATTATGATTTTTTCTTTCATAAAACATCTTATTGATTTTGTCTTTTTATTTGAAATTATCATATGTAAAGTCAGGATGACATTATGATTTTTTTGTTAGGAAAGTATTTTTGTTTTCTAATAAAGCGGATTTAAGGGATCATTTGACCCTCTTTTGAGGTATTTGTGCTAGCTGGAGACATTCTTGGTTCCTCATGCTGTTCCAGGCTTTACATAGGTAGATGGTAAACACAGAGGAAGAAAAAGATTTAACATACCCAACGGTGGATATTTTACCAACATACCCAAAGGTGGGTATTTAACCAAATACGGTACTTTAGCCAAAGGTGGCTTTAAAATGCTTGTCTTTGCCACATAATTTTTAACTGAAATCCAGTTTGCCAGGTGAATCTCAGAAAAAGCAGTAACCATAATGGAGGTATTGAACTCAGTACTCGGCACTCCCAGGTCCCTCTCCACAGAGCTGCTCTCCATCAGGTCAGCCCCAGCCTGTCCTGGTGCATGGGGTTATTCCTCCCCAGGTGCGGGACCCTACACTTGCCCATGTTGAACTTCATCAGGTTCATCTCCTCCGAACTCTTTCAAAGTCCATTCCTATTATGAAGTGTTCAAGTATTTTTCGTGGAAGGGTTAAAATGTCCATTTATCTAAGGCTGAGCTCTTTCTGTTACACCTTGTAATGAGTCTTGGTAATTCATTCCAAAGATGATTGCTTATAAACTTTGCCTGTTTTCCGCAGGGAATTCAATTATATGTCCTCAGGTTTTACAGGTGAAATCCAAGTACTTCATTTCAACCTGGTAATGGAATGGTGGGGTTTAGAATCATAGTCATTTATATGAACTCGCGGTAACTGATTTGCTTAGCAGGTACACCACTGCACAGCTCTAATTTGTGGGTGTTGTGGTTAGGAGCCTAAGTTAGAAGAGGAGATCTTGCCTCAAGTAACACTTGGACTGCACTGCAGCTGAATCATGGTACTCTGATGTTAGTTGCACATTTTTATGGCTAGAGTCAGCAAAATAAAATTTTAAAGTTTATAAATTTATAAAATCACTGGGAAACTTTAGCAACACACCTTAAATGGATGTTGAAGTTACTGTTCTGTAGATACTAGGTGGATTAAGCCAATAAATAATGTAAGATTTTGCAATAACAGTGATTTAAAACAAAATCTATAGGAATACACAAAATCTGATTCTCATGTAGTGAAAGAGTGAGTTAGCATGTTAATGCCTCCTTCGCCTCCCTCCTATTAATCAGGGAATTTAAAAGACTTGCAAAAGAGGTCTGTTCTTGATAGATGGTGAGCAGGTTGAAAACAAACCGGTTTTTAATCAATTAATACTAACCTATTTCCATGTTGTAAGTAGTATTGGAGTAATTAAAGAGTATATATTATGTCAAAAAATGTATTGGATGTTACTAACAGCTTGTGATTAATCCTTGTGTGCTGCTAGAGGTAGACATGTTTCCCTGGTGAGGCTGAGCTGAGGAGAAGAGATACACAGCAACACTTTCACTGCTGCTGCTTGGAGATTCCACTACAAGGACTCACCTTTACATTTAATATATAAAGGTCTCACGAACAGTTGTTTTCTGGGAGGTCTAAAGAATCAGAACTCACACAAGCATGGCCTTTATTCTGGCTACCACCACCCCTACCCCTCGTAGTTTTGTCCCTTGGTACAAAGGGGTGGTTCCATGAAGTTTGCTACTAGGTCAGTGCCGTATATTGGCTTGCTACATACGGAACTTCACAGAAAATGAACTGCACCATGAATTAAGTCAAGAGCACTTAATAAGAGTATCTGTTCTGTTGCTGGAGCATCTGTTTGTCAGAGCAAAAGTAAAAGTTATTTATTAGCAAAAACTGACGTTTACATATTCATACGGAAAAACTGATTTAATTCAGACTCTGTTATATGCACAAGCATACCTGTATCAAAGATTCTCCAAAACATGCATATGCATTCTTTTTTATTTTAAGGGAGTGCATAAAAGTTTTGTAACCATGCTTTGAACTTATTCATAAGATTTTATGTGTCTACCTGGAGCACATTTGAAATTGCTTTTTATAAAATATGCTGCATTTATAAAATGCTTTTTTGGATGTCTTTTTATTTTTCAGTGTTTTTATCAGCCCCAACCCTAGATTTCATAGAGCCTGGGGAATTTACAAAGGAGCCAACTCAGAGTAAACTTAAGTCACAGATATTATACGTACAATAGTCTGTCTGCTGACGCCAAGCCCCACTTTCCTCCTCCACTAATAAAATCCAGTAACAGTTGTCTGATCTTTTGCATCAAAGACAGTGTTTATGAAGTGGCCTGTATCGTTATCTTAAAATATACATATAATACCTGCATTAAAAGCTTGAGAAGAATTATGAATCAACATTTCCTGGTAAATTGTACACAGATTTGAGGACTGAAATACTATGTTTCATTCATGAATACTGGACCTTCAAAATAGAGGCACCCATGAGACAGGCTTCTCTCTGACTAATGGTATTTACTTATGTGAATGATTTTTTGTGTGTGTGTCCAGTATTTAAAAAATTTAAATAATAATACTGCTTAGATTTTCTGTTCACAGATTTTGGGATATTGGATGCAAATTTAAGAGGAGTCTAGCTCTTCATATAAACAGCTTTCAGCTCAAAGTCCTCTGGTTTTCGATGCAGAAATACAGAACAGACTGCAGGACTGTTATTCTAGCAGCGTATTGCAAGACTTTCGGATTGCTTAGACACCTAGAAATAAGAGAGCTCTTGACCAGTTGGGACTATTGAATCTGTCTGGCAGTTTATCATGAAGTTCTTAAGAATGGCGGCTATGGTCTAGGCAAATTGTCTCAGTGGTTGGAGTCAACTCCTAGCCTAACTCAGAGTCCCTCCCACCCCTGGTTATGTATGTGGACAATGTATAGGGTCCAAGGTTGCCATGGGAGGAAAGAAAGCTTCAGGGAGCACCCAGCCAGCCTAATCACACCTCCAGCTGCAGAGTCCCAAGGAGAAGGGAGCTAGGAGTGGTCAGCATCGGTGGCCCTGTCTCTGTTCCCGTGTTTCTAGGCACTCCCTGTGTTGGAGCAGCTCAGGAAGAGGGTGAAGAGGGAAAGCCTGTCCTGTGAAGCAAAGCATGCATTGCTAGGTGCTTTCTGTCCATGTGCAGATGGTTTGCCTGGGGGTACATAGCAAATCAGCTACTTTGGAGACACCTTTATGAACAGTAGGTTTGAAGATGATTCTATTTTTGGTTTTCCATGATAAATCTTTAAAATACACAGTCCAAGGGGCTTTTACTCATTAGTAAAGTTACTTTAAGTAACAGTAGATCTGGGTGACTTTTCTTTTTTGTTTGGGTTTTTTTTTCCTCAATAATACTAGTTCACTGAGCACTATGATTCTTGACACCTGAAAGCACTGATGAATTCAGGCTGAATTCAGTGAACATATTCAAGTAAAAAAAAAAGTGCTGAAATACAAAAATGCTGAGTGAATTCTCTAGTATATTCAAAAATTCTAATGAGATTTGCCTGGGTGTAAGAAAATACATGAGAACAGGTTGTAACATTGTCGTCTTTTTTCTGCACTGAAGTGGGTAGCTGGTGTTACAGTACACACAGGAGCGGTATTTGTGAGGAACTGAAGTAAAGAGCAAGGAGGCATTGCAGCTGTAGACTTCCTGCTGGCCTCATCTAGAATACAGGCTTTGAACTTTCATCTCCCACTTTTCCAGACTGTCTAGAGTTCTTGGACTTTGAGACTGCCTCCCTCCCTCTCTTCATGTGTCTAGCCCCTTATTTCCAACCTGCAGAAGGCTTTATTTTCAACAAGTAATTAAAATGCTCCAAAGAAGACATTTAATTTTGTGCCAAAGAGACATTTTGGGTTTTTTATTTAACCTGGATAGTCCAAAAAATTGACACAATTCCTGAACTTTGCTTCTGGAATTTAATATTTTTTTAAAACTATCAAGCATGACAGCTGCAGCTAAAAGAATCCAAATGTTATTTGCTTGAAACTTTAATTTTAATTGAAGGTGGAAGAAAACCGATGTTTTGGAAAGCTTGATCTTTATTTACTTTGGTAATTGCACTGTACAATAAGTTATTTTGAATAGGCTTTAATGTAGACCCATTCTTAAATTACACATTTATTATAACAAATACGGTAACTGCTGAACAAGTTTGGCAGTGCTTTCAGAAAAATATTCTAGAAACATTCATATTTTTGCCAGAGTTCCATGAGATCTCGAAGCACTTGCTTTAGCCAGAAGAGCATAGCAAGCAGCACAGAGCAAAACAAAATCAGAGAAACTAATGTATATGGAGGAAAAAGAAATCTCTCTCTTGCTTTCCTGTATGCAAAATATTGAATTAGGAAATTTGTTTATAAACAAGGGATAATGGGGACCAGAGGGATAAATCTAGGAAACGTATGTTGCTGCCTGAAGTACAGCAAAATAGCTATCCTAGAATATAATTCCCATCTAATTTCTAGGCTGCAGAGTTTTCGACTATCTGCATGCACTGAAATGCTGCAGTATGTAATCAGCTATTTCTGTTTCAGTGTATGAACTGTCTTAGGTCTTTCATTTTTTGCCACAATAAATGCAGTATTTTTCATTAGAATGATTTTAAAATACACTTATAGGTAGAGAGGATAACTTTGATCACTCAGTAGTATATATTTAGTATAAAAATTCACAAAGTACTGTAAATTTGCATGCATCTGGTGTTCCTGTTTCATAGCTCATGTTATAGTTTACTTACGTCTTAGTCATTTGCATCAATTAAATTGAATTGGAATATTTTTCTCCTCCTACTTTAGCCCTTCATCTTCAGCTGTCAACATGCACATGCCAGTCAGCAGTGTAGCTGTCAAAGCTGACATCAACATCTATAGTTGTATTTTTCTGGTGTCTGTATCTGTCTTATTCTGAGTATTTCTTAATGTTTGTCTTGCTGCTAATAAAAGGATTTGCAAAGAATTAAGTTTCTACTAACCCCATCCTTAAGGGCCAGTGGGAAATGGGATTTCAATGTGGAAACCTGACTTCAGCAGAGTTACTTTGTTCCCATCACTAGGGTCAAATTCTGGAGGCTTATAAGTTTTCAGTAGTTTTTTTTCTTTGCTGTCGAGAAATCCTACCTCCGCTGAGGTTAATAAAAAAAAAAAATATTTCAACTAAACCAATTATCCCATCATTTCATATTCCCAGTACTTCAGCTAACGTGAAAACTGTGCCACTTGTTCTGAAAAGTAAAATTGAAGAGTATGTTGATCGACAAAACCATTTGTGGAAATATTCATAGTAGCGTGTAGTGCAGAAACCAAGTTGTGAGAACATTATTGCTCAAAATATATCCAAGTGATATTCTTTCATTAGAATGAAAAACTTTATCATTTGCTTGAACGGGTGCTGTATTCGTATGCTTTACAGATCACTGAATAAAAAAATGAAACCTTTCAAATTTATGATTTTTCTTGTACAGATTAGGAGAAAATATTAGAAGCAGCTCAGTAATAAAGCTTTTATAAATAAATAAAAAGCACCTAATTTTCAGAGCAAATGAGAGCATATGATGAGTGATGTGCTCCTAATGAGTAGTGAAAAGCTTCCAGTGTAAATAAACAGATGGTAAAAGTATTTAAGTTACAAATTTTTCAGACCACAAATACCGAAGTCACAGGTCTGTGGTACAGATTTCTAAGGAAAACTTTGCACCCAGCTTTTCTGCAATGTAAACATTTTCTTCACAGGGAGATAATAAATTGATACTTACCTCACAGGAAGGTTATGAAGCTAAATATGAAATACAAATGAAAATCTGTATTTTTGAAACCTGAAAGGGGCTCTGGTATAGCAGGTATTAGTAATGCAGGAAGAGGGGAAGTTTGATGCGAGGATTTGTCAGAATAAAGTATCTAAATTGAATAGCTGCAAATGCAAGTTGTGTCCATGTGAGTTCAAGCCCCAGGGGTTATCTTACTGGCCACCAAAGACATGAACTTGCCGTAGAGAAGTGCTGGGAGCCTGCTTTAAAAACGAGGTATTTGTGTGAAATGCGCCTCTGTATAAATCTCTGAGTTACTGCATGGCTTCATGCTAAAGATAGCTCATAGAAAAGTCACATATACTTCAGAAAATAAAGGCAACATCTGTGAGACATCATTACATTTTGTTCCATAATTAGATCTATATTGGTGCTCAACGCAAAGAGAAAATTGAAAGTTTTGTTGTTATCATGAGTTAGGCATCAAGTTACAACTTACACGCAGAATTCTGTCAGGAGCAGTTCAGAAAACTTTTTTTACCTTTAGTGAGTTTGTGGAAATCAAATCCCAGTCTAACAGGAAAATATTTATTCATGGTAAATTAAAATATGAATGTATAGATTAGATTAATAATTTCATTAAGTTGCAGGTAAAATAGAGCTTAACAGAGACTTCCTTTTTCTGTCGGGCAGCTTCCCTTAAAAGTACTCCAATAGATCTATATTGATCGATTCAAATACCTACGTAAGCTCCAGGTGTCTGGGACAGGAGAATCACGTATTGAAAAGGAACTATGAGATGTCACCTACGCCATTCCTCTGCTCAGTGACACTGCCAGCTAGTCCTGGATGGGTGTCTGGTGCGTTCCTGTGATCCAGTGACAGAGATCACACAGCTTGTGTCGGCGCTCTGTCGCATCGTTAACTGTAGCTGTCTTTTCAGAGGGTTTTGTCTTGATGTCTGTCCTAACTCCTCCTTATTGCATAAATTCCAGACTTTTCTCCTGTTTCCCGCTAAACCAATTGTCTCCCTTTCCCGATACCACCATGTCCTTCGCAGTGAACTTTTATAGTTTTGAAAACTCTTAACATCTCTCTGCTACTCTTACCTAGAATGAATGTCCCCCAACTCCTTCAATTCTTTCTCTTGATTCTTTTAGAAGTCTGATTATTTTTGTTGGTATGTGCTGGGCTATCTGTGTCAAATTGTTCCACGTATTTAGTAAATTGTGATGCTCAAATCAAAACTCAGCTGAAGTCTTCCAGGGCCAAGTAGATAAACTCATTTCTGTTACACAGGACGTGTCTATATGTTCAATATGCCTATAATGTTTATGTAATAATATGATATGTTCTGCTTTGTTTTTTCTGGTTTCTAGTATGTTTCAAATTTTGATCAAGAAAGAAACGTGGGGAAGTCAAATAGGATTTTGTTTCTTTTTCCAGGAACTGATCCCTCACTCTGATGACCCTATCGGATTAGCAAACACTGTTTTACTCCTTTTCCAAGCAGAAACTAAGAGTCTCCCTTGATTACGGGAAAGGTCTGCTTGCTTAATTTGGGCCTAGCCAAGGGTGATTTCTCAAGAAATCTTTCTCACATGTTTTTGCAATGTCTTGTGTTTGACATATTCTAGTAGGAAAAATGAGAGTAGGAAGCAGTTTCAGTCACTCAGTACTTGTTAATATTGCTGTTTTGACTCCGTTGTTTTATACAGAAGATTAATTTTGTACCTACTCCTTTAGCCAAAATCAGAAATGAGTGGCATCTGCATCTAATAAAGTTGCTATTTGTCTTGATTTGTTGAGCTGATCTCAACAGTGCTTAGTTTTAGAGGAGTCCAAATGACCCCCAGGGCATAAAAGTAAATTCCCTTTGTGGCAAGTAGCACATGAATGCCTTTTTGCTCTTCCCAGGTGGCTCCTGTGTTAGTGAGAGGCTTTTCCTACCTTTATGAAGGTGGCAGACTTTAGCTACTTTGAGTTTATATGAATGGGTCAGACCCTGTTTGCTTCCAAATCGTCTTCCAGAGTTTCAGATCTGCTCTTGGTGCTGATATGTTTTCCCCAGTGCAATTCAGAAACTCTGGCAGAGTACAGAGGAGGCAGAGTGTGATGATCAAAAAGAGCATGAGGTGGCTTTGCTTGAGAAAAACTTGAAAGAAACCCTTTTGTAGTTACCTGCAAGCAAACAGAAGACTAGAGACTTGCATCACCTAGAGAAGTAAAGCCTTCTGCTTCACTCTTTCTGATAAGCAGCTACTCAAAACAGCCTGTTGTAAATGATTCAGTAGCATCCTTGGCTCCCAGCAGGAAAACTCTCTGAATTGCTCTTGGTAAAAGCTTCAAACCTGCAGCTCCGACAGGTATTTTTAGGTCTGTCTTGAAGACATATCAGCTTCCACACGCTTCAGCTTCTTTGTCTGGAGTCACTACAGCTCCAGACATATCATTGAAACGGGGTATAATTGTGATCTCATGCCTTCTCGATCCACCCACCAATCTCAACTGCTTTAACAGAGTCTCCTGCTGTGCTACAGGGAGTATTTAGAGCCTTTCTAAGCAAAGCAAACTTGAGCTGTGGGTTGTGCCTGAATTTAAAGAATTGGAAGGAGGAGGAGTGAAGATGCGTTGTGAAATCTGTTCTTTAGAACACTATGATCTATAACAGTGGAACAATTTCAAGCTATGAATTTTATCGAAAGTATATGATTTACACTACTTATTGTTCTGGCACGTTGAATTTTCGGCAGGTGTTTTCTGTCATTATAGGACAAATGGTAAGACATTATGAGGCTGATTAAGAGTATAATGGAGGTCCGCTCCATACTGTTATAAAAGTGAGTATGATTTGGTGAGAAGTAGGGAAATAATCCAGTAAGCATCACATAAATGTTCAAAGAGAAATTTACCAAAAAGGGCAAGAGAGGAGGAGCAAAGCCCCTTTCACTGCTCCGTTTAGATCAGGATTGCATCCATGCTAGAACACTAGAACATTTATTCACAGAAATAATCCCTTTGAACTCAGTAAGGCTAGTAATTGAAGTTTTGTGTACAGGCTGCATGCAGCTTCACTGGGCAGCTGCTGTTTATCTCATGCAGTTTCAGTTTTTTCCTTTCAGCAACTTCTGGATGCTTTATAGATGATTCCCAATAAGACGGGAAAGGAGAAGAAAGAAAGGGTTAATAAAGGGGAATTGGGAAGTCTAGAAAGGAGACTTCTTATTTTTACTACTTTTGTGCAGCCCAAAGGATAAAATCAGCAAGACTGGAAACTTTTTCAACTGGTGCTGTATTCTCACATTTAAAGTATAACTTTTAATCTTCTGTAGCTGTTGAAAGATGTGGCTCTGGCTGGCTCCTTGCTTCTAATCAATGAATAAAGTACAAATACTACCAAGTCTGTCTTTCATCATGCAAGTGAGAAATCTGTACGGTCACTCTAACACATCTTACCGAAGAGCAGCTGGGATAAGATCCGTGCTTTGGCAAACTGAAGTGTTTTTAACTGCTGGAATAGAGCTGGTTGAATTGCTGACTTTTTGCAATACAAGTTTTTATGACTACTTCTAATATAAAACAGAAGATAAAGGGGAAACAATGCAAAATAGTATATCAACAGCAGAGAATGTTACCTGATAGCATATTCTATTGCATAGTTTCAAGAAATATTTCAGACTAGTAGAAAAGCCTTTTCCATCCATTTAAATCGTTGAACAAAGCAATATTAAAAGTCAGAAAAAATATCAAATAGGAGTCAGTGCACTTAATATAGAGAGCAAATAGACAATAATGGGGATAGAGTTTTCTGAAGAATTTAAGGTATAGAAGTTAATCTCGAAATTTATATCAACTCTCAGTCAAAGAGGTAATTGCTTGTTAGAGCAGTATATGAAGAGAGGGAGAGAGCACAAGGTGAAGGTAAGCAAGTAACCTCAAAGAGTAAAAGGACACTGTGTATTTTTCCAATATGGAAAATGTAATTAAATTTATCTCTTTAGATCTTTTTAGAACTACAGCCACAAACAAAACCGAAAAACAGCAGTAGCAACCGCAATGATGTCTTACACAGATTGGAATTAGTTTGTTACAACTAAAACTGAACCATTTTTCTCATGAAGTATTCTGTAGAAACAAAAACATACAAAAACAATAGAAAGAAAATATTTATTCCAGTAAATGTGTTCATACTAATTGTATAAAAAATTGAGTTATTTAGCTTAATTGGCACAAGTGTACATAGAGAATTAAAATTACGTCTATCAAAATTTTCCACAGAAATAATCACACATGAGCAAAACTGGGAAAAAATTATCAAGTAGTTTTGTGGCAAATAATATGTTCAGCAATAGAGGTACCTAAAAAAGAAAATACTTTTCTTATTCGAAGATCAGGTAACATCTACTTCCTACTGAGGTTAATTGCCTCCATGCAGAAGACCACTGTGCTCGATGTTAATCTTTCCATACATTTCAATGAGCTTGAATTGGGCCATAATTTTCAGTTTCAGTCCCTGTGTCAGCAACTGGTCCTTTGTAGAACCTTCTGGGCTTAGTTTATAAAGGTTTTCCAAACTTAAACTGGAAAGATAGTATTTGTTTAGATCTCCTGTGGCAAGAATGACAGTTGAGCTCAAAACACAGATTCAGCTTTCATTCTGAACTTCCCCAGTCATTGCGGGGCCATATTCTGGATCAGGGGAGGTTGGACTCCCAGCTTTGATCTACCTTGACTTTAGCTAGCCCAGTTCCAATTTCAGCCAGAATATAAATGGTAAGGAACCCTCTCAGTGGAGCTGCATTTAAGGCTAAGAAAAATATCAGCATCACGTCAGTCAGGATCTGTCTCTCTCTTCTTGGTTTGTCCCTTTAATATTTTTGACTTTGTAATGTCTCCCAGGCAGTGATTGCCTCTTTGTATGGGTGTACATGAGATTAGAGGGGCTAGTCACTACAATAATACAAATAATATTAATGCAAAATTCAAGATAGAAAACTGAGCTGTGATATGAATTTTGGGAATTTAAAAACAAGCAACAATTCCAAAAGAATACATTTAAATTACTCCTCTAATGATACATCAGTGGTTACGTGCAATGTAGACTGGGTAAATGCACATTCTGTTCTCCCTTGCATGAATTTAAATCTAATGCAAAATGGACAGATCCATTCATGCCTATGAAATGAAATCCAAATAGGTTTGCATAACCATTAGGTTTAATGATCACTGCACAATATAATTAAAAGATGATGTTACCTGAATATCACATTTTCTGTATGCGTGTTTATTTGGAGTTTTAATTGAAAATAAACAAAATCAGAAGTGCAAAAAAAAGTAGAAAAGATGTGTGAAATGTAATGATAATGGTTGACTTCTAAACAGCCGAGGAAATTATAGTCATCTTATGTGTGGGACAGGAATAAACACCTCTTAATTGCACTTCATTATAACGTACCTTTCTCTTCTCAGTTGTATATATTAATTATAAAAATCATGTTTCAGAGACGAAAAGCTGTACAATAGGGTTTTTTTTTTTCTTTTCCCTCCCTCCCTTATGCTGTCTGCAGCAGGATGGAAGAACAATATCAACTGTCATCCACAGAAAGAGCTTAAAAGCTTTCAAAGACAAATCATAAAAAGAATGAAAGGCTATTATAAAAAAAGGAGGAAAATGCTTTGATTTCATAGATTTGCTACTTATTAATGTTTAAGGTTCTCTCTTCGTTTTAAAAGTATCTTCTCATATTGTTTTGTATGTGTTATGTGCAGGTACATCACTTTTTGATGACTATATCACATGGCGCATGGATTACGTAGCGCATTATTAACAGATGGAGGTTGAGGGGATAAGATATGGGAAAAGATACTATAGCAGCCCTCCAGGACTTGTATCAGTTCTTTGGATAAGTTGGGGAAAACTTGAATGTGAATTTCATGACACAAAGTGACACTGTCTTTTGAGGGTTATTTTTTCCATGTCATTCATGCGTTTCTTTGGAGCAATACTTAAAGACCCTTAAAAAGTAAGGACATGGTTGTCTTACCTGTATTGTGTTTATCTGGGACCAAACTTTTTTGTGGCTCGGAATTTTTTTCTTGGATTGGATTTTCAGTTGTTTTCCTGTTTCCTATACGATTAGCTGTGATGTTTCTGTAAAACATACATTCTAGCTTATAAAACTGAATAGTCTTATGGGCTTTGCTGAATCTACCAGCTACGTTACTAGTGAAGATTTTGTGACCGCTGGATATAGCCTTGCAGTGTAACCACCTGTATGAAACTCGGTATGTTAATACATGAATAGTGAGGCAGTGAGCCATTGTCTGATTGTACTGGGTTTTAGTATCTATCCTCTTGAAGTTTTTATGATTGCTTCCTTTTTTTTGTCATTTCACTGTAAACTTGGAATATGGTTTCCTGAAGTAGGAGTCTGATGCTAGATGTCTTGTGTGCTTCCTAGGGCTAAATGCTTTGTTTCACCTGAGCCTAGCAGCATCTCCTGCAGCCTCTGGGGATCTTACAGATGCAGTGTCTCTGTCAGAGTTATAGGCAACCCATTTTTTTGTTACATGCATGGCCTGTTGATAGCAGGTGAAGACCTGCTCTTGTATGTATTGTGTGTATAACATAGATATTCGGGGGGGGGG
>Ga0065711_1005961_pt1 | contig 20148 bp, 7 predicted proteins | sample Hoacrofraction12_FD_59098 | JGI IMG/M metagenome (GOLD analysis project Ga0065711, IMG submission 59098) | Hoatzin crop microbial communities from Cojedes, Venezuela - Epithelial fraction 12 v2 (version 2) | ecosystem: Host-associated > Birds > Digestive system > Esophagus > Crop | place... | reverse complement strand
GGATGAGCTCGGCGGCGGTGCCCGCCCGCTCGCTCCCTTCGCTGGCGGGAGCCCTCCGCGCCTAGTTCAATGGCTGTGCACAGAGCGCCGGGCAGAAGAGCGCTGCTACCTGTGGCGGCGGTCGGACCATGACCTAACTCACCATGAACTTGGAAGGGCTTGAGATGATAGCGGTTTTGATCGTGATTGTGCTTTTTGTTAAAGTGTTGGAACAGTTTGGGCTGATTGAAGCAGGTTTAGAAGGTAAGGGAGTGCTTTTCAGTGGCTTGTCATTTTTTCCTGTTCTGGTTATTCCCTTGCGGCGAGGCGAGGGGCACCTGTGAAGTGGACGTGAGACGCTGCCCGAGTCACCTCGAGAGCATCAGTGGCTGTGTGGTGTTGGTGGTGTTGAAGTTGCGGTGATTTTCTTTCACAGGGAAAATACACTGGCATCCTGAATAATGAAACTAGAAACTCAAACTGTTAAATGGACATAAATGTCTTAAAATCTGAACCTCTTCTTCCTGTTTTGAATCTGTGAATTGGAAGTAGTAAGGTCAAAGCAGATTTCAGGATGGTATCATGCAAATACAGTTATATTGCCTTAAAATTGTCTCATAAACTATTCAAAATTGTTTTGTAAGCTATTCATGTTAACATCATCTGTAGTGGGACTGTTATAATACCAAGATATGTATTTATAGTATTTAAAAATCTGTTGAATATTTAATTTACTATTAACATTTTAAAATGTGCTTGAGGAAGAACTGCAAGACTCAGAATCAAAACAACTTCAACATTCACTTAGGGCAACCAAGTACAAGTTTTATTGCTTGACGCTTTGTTTATCTTAGATCACCTCCTTTCTTCCTAGCAATATTGTTTCTTTATAAACCAGTAGAAATGAAAAATAAGAAGCTTACTTTATTTTAAGTGTGCGTTTTCTGTGTAAAAGCTAGTGGAATATTGCTTATTTTTACCTTATTTTTAAAAGTGCTGTTATTCTTACCATTTGAGGAGTTAGTCTAAAAACCCACTGATTGCAGCATGGTTGATAATGTAATGATACTCATTGCATCCTAGGGTTTTGTTAGGTTTTGGACCAAAATGGTCTGTTTCTCAGATACTGAAGAAACACTGTATTCTCAAATCTCCTTGTAAGCTAGCGTTTGAATACAGTGCATATTCTTATGCCTATGGAAAGGGGAACTTTGTTGACTGAGAGGCTGCGGTTTCATGTGTTAACGCATGAGAATATAAGCAACATTTTCTTCTATGAAAAGGTCTAAAGTAATCCTGTTTATGTCACCCTTTTGAGAAACACAGGCTTCTCTTGAAGTGTTTTTAAATAAGGAAGTTCACTCAGCTGTTACTCTGTGTTGCTGTCTAGTGCAGGCTTGCTAGTATTGATTACAGAATCTGAAAACACTGCAGGGACTCACAACAACGTGTTATCAAGTGCATTTTTTTTAAGAATTTATGTATCCGTTAGAATGCATTATATTAAATGTAAATGGCAACGGAGAGATTCCCTTCAAATGTATGAACTTCTGCTTTTTGTTTTGTGTTCAGTTGTAAATAGATATGTCAATCAACTTGAAAAAAGTCAATCAACTTGAGAAATGTTATGATAAAAGTTATCTCCAGCATTAGAGGCTGCAGAGATTCAGAAAAAAAAAAAGCCATATTTACCTTTTAGGTTGGATGGCAGGTTTGTAGGTGCTCTGTCGAGTCTGACTGCCACATCTGGTTGGGTTCCCTGGCAAAATTTAGCACTTGATTGTTGTCTGTACTTGTTTTTATGGCTGAGGAAGCTGATAATGGAAAGACAGTTAGAAATACAGTGAAGCTGCCTGTAAGTGGTTGTAAGATTTCTGTAACAAATAAGTTTCTCATGAAACTGCCTGTTTTGTCAGCCTCGCTGGCCAAAAGCTGTCAGTCTGTGGGTGCATGGAGTCTTAAAGTTTCTTCTTACCTAGTGCAGCACAGGTTGCCATGATGCCAGCTAGATGAAACCACAGGAGGAGACACATGGCACATCCCTCTGTGGTGTTCAACTGCTGTGACTGAGACAAAATGCATGTTACATGGGAATCAAGTGATAGATGTAAACAGTGATATATGAAAATGGGGCTTAGCTAAATTGCACAGACTTAGGAATTTGCTTTCTTGTACTTCAGGAACAGTGCAGGCTTATTCCTCGTTTTTTTCTTAAATTTGAGAATTAAAGATCTGAACTGATTACAACAGAGAAAAAGAAGATTCATACACTTTTCCTAGGGAGTTGAAAAAACTGTCATGATTTTAGTAAGTATCAAGGCTGTTCATTTCCACCCATGAATGAAAAGTACATGCATCACAAAGTTGTGCAAATGTTAGAGATGTTTTTAAGTAGGATGTTAAGAAAAAATGAATTTTACAAGTGTACTCAGACTATCCATGTGCTTTTCCAGAAATCAGTGAGGAAGTTGGTTGCAGTTTTCTGAACATGTTGTGTGTTATGAGGACATTTGCAGTTGCCTGGTTTTGGATAGGTTATATCCTTTTTTTTTTTCCCCTTAAAGGTTAGTATGTCCCAATAAAATATTTTTGCATGTTTCATACGAATGAATAGTTTATGGTGTTTAAAACACGTCCTGTGTCTATCTGGAAATAATCCATAGAGTCAGTAATAATCTGTAGCACAGTGCACCCAAAGCAGGATGCTAAATCTGAACTCTCTAAATCATACTGAAGCTTTGGTAGAGATCTAGGTTTCAGAATTAGTCCCTGTCATGGTAACAAAGGCTTGAAGCTAACTTATCTTCCTTCCTGCACAGGGTTGTCATGATTCTGAACTTCGTGAACCACTTCCACATTAATTTGGAAGAATCAGATGCAATTTATGCAAATCAATAGCAAAATCTCATTTTCCTCTTTTCAGTGTCATAATAGCTATCATAGGTGTAAGTAATATTCTCCCTTCTTCAGACTCTTCAATACAAATTATTTGTGTAGTGATAATAGTATGCAATTATTTTCATTATTTATGAAAATAACAAAATATTTTCAGAATTAAAAATGTATATACTTGCTTATACTTATTTTCTGATGTACTGCACTCACTTAGATAACAGTATGCTTTCTGTGGTTTTGCCCAATTGCCTTTAACTGCTAAGTGATTTTACTGTTATTATAAAAGTATTTTCACATGGACGTTTTTAATATTGTATGACAGCTTCTAAAGTGATAAGTAGCAGAATAGATTTATTCATGCTCATGGGCTGTGGATTGCACAGACTTTGTCTCTGGGTTAAATATTTAAGTCTTCATAAATTCGGTTATGTCCTCCTTAATAAACTTTACTGATTTTTTAAAACAGTAATGTGTTAGGTGTAAGGAGTAATGTACTGATACCTAATCAGGAAAGGTAGATATACCTAGATATAAATTTAAAATGAATTGTATTTCTTGTTATATAGGAAGTTTTTCCACAAGTCATTCACAATTAAAATGAGTTACAAGAACTGAGCAAGTTGAATATACAGTATGTTAGCATCTTAAGGTTATACAGTATTCAGGATATCAGTTTGTATGATTTCAGTATAATTCTAGTACTTTTCTGGAAAAATGGGATCTTCATATATAAGGATCGTACAAACTTGATGAAGATATGGAAGTATGTGAATATTTTCCTTGCATGTCACTTATTCTGGGTAAATTGTTGGGGACAGAGTGGTCGAAGCATCATGAGATCAGCTCTTTCCTAAATTAAAATGGTTCTGTCCTAACATTTCTTGGAAAACCTGGACTGATTTTTCAAAAGCTGTATCGCTTATTAATTAAATAAACAGCAGAATAGACTCCTGTTCTCCAATGCAAGCATTGAAACCTATGCCATTAGGGATAAGGTTCAGAGAAGAAATGTGAAGGATATGAATGATCAAAAATATTTACATAAGAATACCCTGTTTGATAGGAAGTACTCTTATAGCAGTTAGTACCTCTAACAGGAAAAAAATGGCATAGAAGTAATTGTGTATGTTACTGTGAAATGCGGATTCCATGTTTCTATATTATTGATATCTATCAGAGCTCCTTGTTTAGGAGCCCTGAGTGTGGCAGTAGTAGAACTTTACAGCAAAAATTGTATAATTGAATTAAATTACTGAAACACTTGATTCCTCTTAAAATGTCAAAGCAGCTTCTAATCCCTTTTTAATAATTCTGGCTATTGACAACTTCCTATTCATCAGCTGGACAACAGAGCAAAACTGCAGACATATAGGGAGTTGCTTGTGATAAGGACTGGCTATGACTGGAAATGTGGTGGAATTTACTTGTGGTTGCTCTGAAATTAGCAGCCACTGAAGTTGTTTTGTCATCCAGGGTATGATCTGCTGGGAATTTCTACATTTCCACGGTGATGTCCCTGTTCACAGAGCTGTTCATGGATGGAAACAAAGGAATACTCATTTCAGAGGATTCGTTATCACTAGCACTTCATACTAAAAAGAGCTCGTAATAAACGCAGGGGCTTTTTTGCCATTTTTCTTTTCTTGAGATCAGTCTTGGTGTCAAAGAGAGTTATGCACAGAATTATGAAGTACGAAAGCAATCATGGACCAATATATGAAATGATTAGCCAGAGCTGACAGTGTGCAAAAGAAAAAGAGATGACAGAAGTTTTAATATTAGCCATTTCAGGCATTCCTTAGAAGTAATTTGTTCAATTAAGTCTTCATATATAACAAGATAAATTGAATTAAAACAGCTGTTGAAACAACTACTTAGATGTGGGTGGATGAGCAGTAGATAGAAATCTTAAACACAGAACTCCAGTGAAGATTTTCTTGATTAAATATTTCAGCTCAAACAGCACTAGCAAGTCATATGTAGATGGAGGCTTGTGTTGTTTTGGATCTACGCACAGGTGAGCACCTGAGCAGACTGTGCATCCTGCATGACTCCTCAGCGGGCCAGTACGGGGCAGAAAGAAGAAGAGGAAAGCTCTTCCTGTTCTGCATTTCTTCATGCTAGAAGCCTGAAGTTCTGGATGCAGTTTTAAAAAAACAGAAATAGGCAGTTGAGAAAAGAAACTTCCTAGCGAAAGGAATTTTTAATAGATGCCTTCAGCCCTTAGTTGCCTGCTTTAAGCAGTCTGATGTCTCTGAATCATCTTCTGAAGGCTCGTCTGTTGTTGATGAAAAACCTTCTAGTGTTCCCAGGTCAGTATCTGCTGAAGAGCTGCTTGTCTCAAGACTAATTGTCACTCCCGGTGATAATGTGCTTGTCTAGTCCTTTACATCCATAGTAATGTAGGTAAATACTGCAACTGCAAATGAAGATATGTAAAAGAAAAGAAATAGATGAATAAAGAGCACTACACTCCGAGTTATCAATACAATACCTTTTGCAAACTTACCGGTTTATAATTAACCATTTTCTAAAAAGGAACAAAAATGTTAGACCCAAGTGAGCAGAGACTTGATCAAAGAACTCTCAACTTTCATCTGTGGGGAACTGTGATGCAGTTTGTGAACACAAGGGTCTCATTCCTGCTGCAGTATGGTTATTAATCGTGTACAGAATGGGACTTTGAATAAATGGAAATTGTCTCATCTACTGTGAAATGGAATACTACTGGAACCTTATTGCTCAGTTTTACTCTGTTGTAATTTTAGGTGAAAACCTAGAGAATTTTAAGAGAATAACCTGGGTATGAGAAAGATATGGGATTCTGGTTTGTTTTATCTCCCTCAAGGAGACAACTTCTGATATTTACTTCCCCTACTTCCTGCTGGCTACTTAATACAGAATTTATATTTTAAAAGTATCTGTTTTATTTATTTACTTCAAATAAGTAAATGCTACATTTCTACTGTCAAGGACCCACCATAAGCAAAGGAAAATTATATATCGCACAGTGTTTGCCAATCGCTGTAAATGCCTTTACTTTTACATATTCTCCACAAGGGCTGAGTTCCCTTTTAATGAAAATCTATAAATGCCCTCTAGTTACATTTATTGACTTCATGTTTTCATTTTCTCACTATCTTAGCTATCTTCAAATGTGGGTGGTATAAATCAAAATACGCACAATTTCTACCAAGTTTTGAGAACATTTATTACTTTTCAGTACTTAAGGTTGAAATAGCAAAAAAAAAAAATCTATGTCTTTTTTAATTATCAAAACCCAGTAAAACTTAAATTGATTTTATGGATTTTTTAAAGCAAGATACTAAGGGATAATTAGTTTCATGGTCTACTGAGTAGAAGACTAAACATTTTCTAAGAACATAGTTTTGCCAATGATTAGGGGAAAAATGGCATACTGAACTGTGTAGGCAGAAGAAAATAACCTGAGTAGTAAAATCAGGTGTACCCATTCTGTTTAGAAATATATTAGTGCTAATAATATTTTCTGCACTTTTTTTTCTGTAGGATTCAAAATCTTTTACAACAGTAAATAGAATTATCTCCTGATGTATGCAGATAGATGCATAAAGAGCACTACACTCTGAGTTATCAGTACAATACCTTTTGCAAACTTACTGGTTTGTAATTAACCATTTTCTGAAAAGGAATATTTGCATACATCAGGAAAATGAATCCAGAGAGTAGTAAATTTCACAAGTCGATACATGAAGTAAAAAGCAGTTTTCAGATCATATGCTTTAAAGTCCAGTGTGCCACACGGCAATGACTTTCATCTGTTGGCGTTTTTGATGAACCCCATACCATGTTTTGACTAAACCATGAAATGCATTTGATGAAAGAAGAGACCGAGTGAGAACAAGTGATTTTTTTATTTGGGATATATCCGTTCAGGTCAGTGATGTTCTCAAATTGTGAGAGGTGCAGGCTTTCGGAAGTTAGGTAGGGTGAATCCAAAACCTTGACATATTCTGGAGATGACAAGAGAAGGAGGAGTAATCACTTCATTTCACAATTTCTTCCTTTTTTTGCTATTGTTAAAAAGCAATGTCTGATTCTGTTTTTTTCCCATTACCTTCACCTAGTCAGTCATGTTTGTTTCTCTGCATCATCCCACATTCACCCTCCGTTTTAAGTAGGCAGCATAAGTTTTCTGGACAGTAGCGCTATGTCAGTAATTTGGTATATGTCTCAGGAAGATAAACTGTACTTGCTATGTTATCTTTATCATGCTATCTTTGTTAATATGCTTCCTTTTGTTCCTAATGCATTTTAGAAATAACCAATGAAAATATAAACTCTAAAAGTTTATTCAATAATGAATTTTATCTTTTGCCTTTAGTTTCCTATGTAAGTTTTCTATGCAACATAATTCATTCAGATTTTTATTTCCCTTTCTTCCATGTGTTCACTATTACTTTCACATTTAGAACTAACGTAGCTACTATACCACAGAAGGAAAATGAGTTTTTAATCAAAGCTTCTCTCTTTACTGCAGGATTGCCACATTTTGGCTATTTAGTGCATCTTGTTATAGAATTCCTAATTTTCCTGTCTGATTTTTTCAGTCAGTCACTTTCACTCAAAATATTCCTTAGCTTCAGAAAGTCAGGCTTTTTGACACACCTAGGATATATGGATTTAGATATATTAGATACACACACTTTGATTTCAGGCTGCATTAATTTTGCTCACATACAATGCAAAGACATACCAGCTTTGGCCCTTACACCCTTATATTAACTTCCAGTCTACTTTTGACCTCATATCTTTCTAGTTGAAAGGATATTTAGCATATAACTTACATAATATTTAGCTGAATGTCTCTCTGATCAGAAAATAGTAACTCCAAATTTTATGAACTTTATTTCATGTGGTTTCAAGCTGGTGTGTCCCTGACATATATGATTACATATATCATTGTATTCTTTAGTTTGATAGAATCCCTGTGAAAACTCTTACTAGGCTTTGGTATGTCCTTGCCTCGTGATTAGGAGCTTTGCATTATGATTAGCTTAGCTGGGTAGTTGCTTTGGCAAATTTCTGGCCCATATAGTCTTCTGCACACCACTGAAAGATTCCGTGATCCGATTCAGGTAGACCCATGTGGATGAACATCACAACAGTCACATTCCAGATGGCTTATTTTCAGTTATTTTGCTTTCTCATGCTCTCGCCTATGGACTAAGAAAGATTAGTTGAATTTTCCTGGTTTTTTTTCAGTTGCCCGATTAGGTCATTAAATTTTAATCGTTTAGTCCTAGTTTTAGATAGGTTTAGTCCTATGTGTTCTTATATCAAAGGTGAAAGATAAAGCATCATCACTGAGTGTGCTAGACAGTCTTATTATTTAGTATTCTAGTTTGTATTTTCACATTGCCCAGGGACCCCTTCCTGAATTCTCTGACCAAATTTCTTCATATAAAATTAAAAATGATTGTATATCTTCTTAAGATTGTAAAGAACATCTTGTGTTTTAGCTATTGGGGTTTGGTTGTTTGGGGTTTTTTTGGTTACATTGGTTTTTTTGTTGCTTTGGGTTTTTTTGATAGGAGAGTTCTTCCTTTAATTATCTGACCTATTTCTCTGGTAGCTATCGATGAATTGTTCAGCACCTGGTAGAAAATTCAGTCCAGCCAACTGAATGTTGCCCAAATCTAAGGAGGCATATCATTTAATGTGATATAACATCTCTGGTTTTGCTTTCTGCAGTGGGGATCTTGGTAAGCGAGGGGCCAGGTCACAGGATGCTGGTCCTGAGGGCAGTGAGTTCGATCCCTACCATCACCTTAGGGGGATTGGGCTGGATGATCTCTAAAGGTCACTTCCAACCCAAAGCATTCTCTGATTCTATGATTTTCCCCAGTGGTATCTATAGAAGTAATTTCTGCTTGTAGTTGTCCAATCTTTATTTCTGATAGCCCGTGCTGTCATTTACTGATAACGCTACAGAAGCATTAGTAGACACGCTTCTCCAGGCACGTTTTCTTTCTTGGATCAATAGTCCAAAAACTGTTCTTCTTCAAACAGACATAAAACTTGGATCATCCAAAGCAGGCACAACATCTGTCTTCTCACTGTTGATAATATGAGATAATGAAAGAAAAAGAGATTAAATCAGGCCAGTACCCATTTATTAATCAGATATTTATTTCCCAGTAGTTATATCAAAGTTATTGTAGGAAATACTGTGTACTTTTACATGGAAGAAGTATGATTGTAAGTTTAACACTCATTACTAACAACAAATTCTAATATAGAAAACTCCAACGAAATAAACCTGTGCGTTTGCAGCAGAAAAGAGAAAGGGTTATTAGAGAAGTGAATTGTTTCAGACATTAAGGAAGATATCTTCATTGGACATGTGCATTATTATAATGCATAACACTCACCAAATGTTGTAGGTACATCAGAATAAATGCTTGTGCTCTACCCCTACATCAGAAGGTTTTGATAGAGAGGTATCGGCACAGAGCTTATTCAACTTCTCTTTGCCTATACTTTCGGTAAATCTCATTTTGTTTCACCTTTTATGACAAACTTAATTTCTAAATTATGTTTTGTATAAATAGCTTTATTTAAATATCCCTGTTGGAGTGGAGCAGAGTTGAGTTACATGAAATCCACCTGACAGTGGTTTTTTTGGTCCCCCTATTACCCTTTTCCATCAGGCTGACAACGTTTTATGGTCAGTGATGTCTTGCTGTTGCAAAGGCCACCGTTCCATTACATACAGAGCTAAGAAGGTACATAATCATGTGTTGAAATCATTGATGGGATTGACCAAATATAAAAGAGTTTCTCTGCATTGGTGTGATGAGAGGGTACAGAAAAAGTTCTGGAGAAAGTTCTAATGACCCCCAATCCAAAACTGTGAGATATATTACTTTCAAGGTGAAGAGAAAGATGAGTTATGTGCAGCATGTAAGAAGTGTCACACTGCACAGTTGCATGAATATTTGCTGGGACGCTTATAAAAAGAGATGCCTTTTGGACCCCGTACATTATTCATATTCACTGTGCCTCTGGCTTAGCACCAATGAATAATTGATAAGAGACCTCTTATCGTAGAGACTGCTCTTCTAGCTGATTCCTCAAGAATGCCACTTTTCTACCTAAACTATCCAGTTTAAATAAGTAGTTGTAAGCGATACCTATACTTTTGAATACTTCAACCTACAGGCTAAAGTTGTGCCTATTTTACTGTTGTTACCAAGATTAGCATTTTCTAGAAAAACACTCAGAGTCCACTAATGCATTATGAGGACACATATTAAAACATTGCTACCTAGTTTACAAATATTTCAAATGTAATGTAATACAGTTCAAGGGTAATTGCTTCTATTATGTCTGTTTAGAAAACCTTATGCCCTCTCTTGTGTTAAATTATTATACAAGTATTTGTGTATATCTGCCGTAAGCATTAGTAGTATTGGAGTAATTTTATCACCTTGATTGACAACGTGAGACAACATGTCACATTAGTGAGGCACAGAAATGATCTGTTCTCTCCTCCCACTCTGCTTTTCAAAGAGTTTTTTGCAGAAGATCAGACAGTCATCTTGGAGCTCACGTATTATTTGTTGCTTATCAGACCCATTTTCTTGGAAAATACCTGGTTGAGGATTTCCAATGCACCAAACAAGCCTTCTGCAAGTTGATCTGTTCTTTTGGTAGCAGAAGCTCGTACTCAGTGGGCGTTTTTTCCAACTGTATCTCTACCAAGTGATGGGGTACATGTCAGTCACCAGGAAAGACAATTGCTGCTGGTGGAAAAGATCATCTGTGTACAGCTACATCTTGCCTATGTATGAGGTGCTTTCAGGAACAACAGAAAGGAGACACAGCCTGCCTAAGTTTCTCTGATGGTGCCAGCCCATGCTTATCTGTTGCACTTAAAAAGCAGGCAGAGAGTTATCTTGCAATGTGTATATAGTGAACCTGATATTTCTGGAAATCTCAGATTTGTGCAGATAATCCAGAACGCTTGTGTGTGGTAACACTGTTCCCTTGGAGGATAAAACCATATTCTGACACTAAAGGAGGGTGTAGTCTGCCCAGTTGGAAAGTAATCTATCGTCTGAGTAAAGTCTTTGACTATTTTTTTAATTAGAAAAAACGTTTTACAGATTGAGTCAAATTTTATTTAGCTTTAGGATATACATGTTATGTATTTAAAATATATTAACATGCCATCTGAGTTACCTCCTTTGAAGTCTGAGATTTAAATTTATATTTGCAAGACAACAAAAGTACCTGTACCCTGAAAAAAATGTTTGCCACTGAACACCTAGCAAGAGCCCGAGGATAGGAGGTGCATTGGAGGTCTGCCTTGCTTCATTTGTAACTTGCAGCTGGTGATCAAAGGAACTTTACACAGTTTGAGTTTCATAAATTTGTAATATATTTGAAGAAAAAATACTTTCTTATGTTCATTATGTATATTTTATACAACACCAATCTAGATTATGTTAATTAACTTTGAATTTAAGACTTCTAAGACTTATTTTACAAGTAGAAGTCTTGTTCTTACACAAATGTCGCAGTGTAAATGCCATACTTGAAAACCATTTGGGATTTAAAGACAAGTTAGAGCTCTTTCCCTCTTACTCATCGTCACAGAACTCAGAGTTCACATTCTGGCCAATTTAAGGCTGGATAAGTAATCTGAGATGAACTTGTTTACCAGAGCATGAGTAGTGGTGTTCAGCAGTAAATATGTGTAACTGAAGGGAAAATGTGGTGCTGAAATTGTTGCTTAGGAAGTTGGCAATTGAGATATAATGACATGTTGTTCATTTGCCCACAATCAAAATTTATGAATAGTTAAGTGATAGTAAAAATGTAATTAACACAGGAAGGAATTCTCAATCTGCGATCATGCTGACCCATTCAGTGAGAAGACATCACCTTTGAGTTATCAGGCAAAAAATTGTAATGATCTGCTAAAAGTCATACTTTAAAAGTTACTTATTTGTCTCTGCTTGCTTATCATTCTGTTACAGGACTATTTTAAGAAGTAATCACTTTCTGAATGTTAGAATTTTTTGACTGAGCCAATAATTAATAGACCTAAACCATTTCTATTTAAAAAGTAATCTCGTTGTAAAAACCTGAGTTAAATATTCGTCATGACATCCTTTGACAAGCTGGCCCAGCACTTGATTACTTTCAGTGCTAGAAATGTGTATCTGCTTTTGGCTTTTGTTGCCGTTTAGCTCAAGAACTACCTATGTAATACCTTTGCTTATTCTTTGCTAGGTTTAAAGTACTATGTAGCGTCTGATATTTTTAATTTTTGTAGATTAATTTTTAATCTCTTTTTAGGAACTTTTTCACTTTTCTCTCTTTGAAACTAAGTAAGAAAAAGTACTTTCGCACTTGTACCGTTTGCTTTCCAGATTCAAAATAAGTCTTGTGGTTCTTTTCTGAACCTTTTTCAGTTTTCAGTAAACTTCTTACAGGATTGATACTCATACTGGACACAGGATTCAAAACTGGTCTCAGACAGGTCAGAGGTAAGGGGTAATATCCCTGCCTTGCCCATAATTGATAATTTACCACTAATGCGTCTGAGCAAAATCAGCTCATCTTATATTTCCATATAAAACAGAGGTATTCCCATTAGTGATTCTGCACAGAACTAAAGACAAGGGTGAATTCCTATCTTTTTCGTTAGAAGAGCTCATTAGAAAATCTTTGGTAATTTTATGTTTTTCCTTTGAAATAAACATAATAAAGATGTGACCCTCTGTTGTGAGGCCTGATATGGATGAGTACAGATGTACCACCTCCTGTGGTTTTGTTCATCTTAAATTAGCCTACCATAAAAAGTAAACCAACATGTTGAATTAGGAGTTCTGCTTCAGAACTCTTCCTTTTATTACTGGGTTATGAAAGCAACTTTTAGAAAAAATTATCTGCAGTTATTTGTCTTTATGAATATAGGTGAGTATAAAGATGTATTGTTTTACTCTCTGGAAAATCTCCATTCCTCCCATTTTTATCTTTTTTGTTCCTTCTTAAAGATTTATTACTCTGGGAATTTTCCTTCTGATTATAAACCTGCAGTATCACTGCTGTTAATTTATAGAGAGAGATTTTTACATTCAGAAAAAATGATAAAATGTAACTTTTCAGGCACAGATTTTTATTTTTCTAATGGTCTGTAGTGAATATTTATTGCAGTGGTCAAGTAACAAATTCGATACTGGTATATTTTCTATATTTGCTAACATTTTTGACTGTTATGTGGATGTATAGAATCAGGAAGTGTAGAAGCGTAGTTCCAAGTACCATGTTCAACACCATGTACCATCAGTATCACTACTGGAATTAAAGCTGATTTCTGTGTTTCTTGGGGGGGGGAGGGGAGGTTTTTCTGCTATATTTGAGGAACAGTAATGAAGCTATAACTTTTTGTTATCATAGTATTAAATGTTTTCCATTCTTTAAAATATGATGGTCTCAGGAACCAAGTACATGATTATTTGGATCTAGCTGAAGCTGATTACAGTCTTGACCTCAGCCTGTTTCTTGGAAGTGAGGTGTAATTGGCGAGTAATTCAAGACCTTGAGCACTGCCCTTGCCAGGCAGATACAAGGTGAAAAACATCCCCATTCATCCATCAGATAGCTTGTCAGTATAAGGTCTTTTCTCAAAGAATCAGTGAAGGGAATGATTACCTCACTCTGAGTCAACCACAGGTTCAGCCTGACCTCATTTGGACTCACATATTTTTCAACAGCAGACATAGCTGTGAGTGGCTGTCCTGCTGAATGGTGAAATTCAACAGGTGGTGAATCAATCCAGTTTGCAGCTATGTTTTGTAGTGCCATAATCGTAAGGATAGATCACTGTTATTGAGTCCTTGTGCTCATGGAAGAAACACATTTCTTTTCTAGTCCTGTGACATCTTGCTTTAAGGGTAAGGGAAGTGTGTGCATTAGCGCCACAGAAATAAGAGTGTACACTTTGGTATTCCTTAATGCCATGACCCATTATGAATTAAATTCTCGTTATACCCACAAATTTCTTCAGCATCTATAGAAATGCTGAGATCTTCCTGACTCAAGAGAAGCTGTGAGAGTGTTCCCCTCTAACTGAAAAAGGCCTTCATAAAGATTGCACCGTCAGACATCAGTTAACATTGGTACTGCAAAGGTCCCATCAGTCTTACCTTCCACTCTTACCCGCTTCACTCTCAACATTCAAGAATCAAACCTCTTTCTGTTCCCCCCCCCCACTCTCATGACATCTTGAGCACTCCTACTGACTCCAGAACCACTTTACATCCACCTGTAATTTTAATTTGAACTTCAGAAGGAAAATGCATTTGCAGTTGCATTCAGGAGTCGAGTCCTCTGAATTTCACTTTTGCTACCTCTGTATGGATACACACTGGTGTCAAAAGCAGCAGAAAAGGGATGAGTTGATACTATCCAGTAAACAAATCCACTAGTTCTTCATTGGGTTGTTGGGTTTTTTTTTTCCTTTTAAATCTTATTCTTCTTTTTCTGTTAATGATCCGTTTCTTTGGGAAATTGAAGGCATCCGTGAAAAAGAAAGATTGGATGCTCCCACCTTTTGGCAGCTGGCTTTCATGTCTATGTACAGAAGGGTGGCAATAACGTCAGACACTATGAAAATGAACATCTGTGCCCTGGGGTGTATGTGATTACTATTTCTTTTTCTTCTCCTTCACTTATCCTGTCTCCAGGGATGCTTCCACAACCAGGAAGGAGGTAATATTCCAGTCCTAGGAACCCAAGCCCCTCTCACTTCAGGAGGAAAGACGTTTACAGTAGATGCTTCCAGGTGCCAGACAGGATCTATCTCGGACCTAAAGAGTATCAATGTTTTTATTTTGAAATTCAAGTCTGAGATGATGGTACTGACAGTTAAAAGAGTATTGCTTGAGGAAATAACTGTTTTTAATATAGGAACTTCTTTTTTTCATGTACTATATATTGTAATATAACACAATTTAGGAAATACCTCCTGTTTATGGTGTACCATATCATTTGAGTCTTTCATGTCTCCAAGCAGCTTCACCAGTGTCCTGGTAGTATAACTCAGATGGAAGCAGTCAACAGTTTTCTGGTGAAGGGCAAAAAGAACTTATGGTAACAGGAGCTCTCTATACTATTGTTAGTGCAATGTTACTAGTAAGCTTGCTTCATTACTATTACTAGTAAGATTGCTTCATGAATTTTCCTGCAGCTGAATACCATCTGTCTTGGGACAATTTTCAAATGCTGAAAGATCCTAAAACATCTAGGGATATCGAGGTCATAATGGCTTAACTAGCTTTATGGAGTTGTACTGCAGCTTATTCTGAGGTTATGCTCTGTACCATATTTTATGTGCACTGCATGTAATTGTGACTTCAGCTTTACTGTGTCACAAAAAGTTTTGGGAGTCTGTATATAACTGCTCCTCCTGTCTGTTATTTGATTTATACATTGGCAGAAGGTCAGCACTTGGAGGGCCACAAAAATTATCAGAGGGCTGAAACACCTCTCCTATGAGGAAAGGCTGAGAGAGTTTGAGCTGTTCAGCCTGGAGAAGAGAAGGCTGTGGGAAGACCTTACAGCAGCCTTCCCGTACCTGAGAGGGGGCTACAAGAAAACTGGAGAGGGACTTTATACAAAGGCCTGTAGTGATAGGACAAGGGGTTATAACTTCAAGCTGAAAGAAGGTAGAAGATTATAGATAAGGAAGAAATTCTTCACTGTGAAGGTGGTGAGGCACCGGAGCAGGTTGCCCAGAGAAGCTGTGTCTGCCCCCCTCCCTGGCAGTGTTCAAGGCCAGGTTGGATGGAGCTCTGAGCAACCTGGTCTAGTGGAAGTTGTGCTTGCTCATGGCAGGGGGGTTGGAACTAGATGATCTCTAAGGTCCCTTCCAACCCAAACCATTCAATTCTATGATTTTAGGGGCAATTTTCTTTCAAATTCAGTCATTTACTTCCAATCCTACACACTTTTTTTGGACTGAGAAACTTAATCTGGCATTCCCTTCAGAAATCCTGCCTACATTTTGCAGGACTTAGCATGTGTAAATTTCATATTCAGTCAGGTAGCACCAACAACATGGAAGTATGAGATCCCTTTTTTAGGTCCGAGAATCAACCAGTCTTGAGAATATTGGTTATATTACATTTATATATTAACTTTCCAGGAGCCTTAAGTGTGTTCTTAAGCAGTTGAACTCAGATCAAATGAGGAGGTCATGAGTGGGAAGTTCATTTGTAATGATCAACTATTTATCATTTTTTTCAAACTGTCACCAATTTGTTTACTTGAGAGCAGATCAGAAATGCCAGTCATTTAACCTGAGAATTGAGTTGTCTGAAGCATCCCTGCTGAATGACTTTCTTATTAAGATTCCCAGTCTGTGCCTTCCTTCCAGCCTTACTTTTACCGAAGTCCTCAGCAAAATAAATGCAATCACTAAGTGGTAGCCCAGTTTTTGCTTCCAGGAATCTACTCTGCCTTCCAGTGAAGATACTTCAGTCTTTGTCTTTGTTCCAAGTCTGCTCTCACACAGCTCGGCACAGTTACTCTCACGTCTCATCACACATACTAAGTAACTTCCAGCATTTAAGCATCTTCTACCCAACAGGGACATGAAGCAAAACTGCATATCCAGGTAAACCAAATTATTTTCTTGTCTTCTGGCCAGTAGTCTTGCTTGTAGTCTCCACCATAAAGAGTCTGGCTATTCTAAATGATTTATTTTAAAAGATTTTCACACAGAGCAGGAAATTGTGTTGGAATCTGTGATGACACTCCAGCCTCAGAGATTCCTGGCATCCCTTAGAAACCATCTGAACTTCCAGCCATGCCTTCACCAAACACTGTGGAATTGCAGATGTTTCTGTTTACTGAGCAGCCCTTGGCAAGACAGTTCCACAATTGTTTCCTTAAGGAATTCATGCCCTACACCCTCTTAGCTTGCTCCAGTCTGGTGGATGTGGTGGAAAAATGATAGCAGTGACCCTGTAGTGAATTTGTGTCCTGACAATCACTTCAAACAGAAAGCTAGGTTGTTTATCAGTAAATGGAAGGTACAGGTAAGCACGTAAAAAGTTTTTTTCCTCAGACATCTGAAGGTGTAATTGAAGTTCAGCTAGAAATCTTCCAAAGTGTAGCAAGCAGATGGATTTAGGGAACACAGCTTGCTAAATCACTGTCCAGTATTAATGCATTAGCCTGTGTCTGTCTGCTTGATGTGGCGAAGACATTAACAACATAGATAATGACATCCATAATGCTACTGGGAATGCTTTTATCTACATCCAAAATAGTTCCATTTGTTATAGTGGCCTGATATACTTACTGCTTAGAGTAACTAAGTAGTTTAAAGTTGAGATAAGCCTTTGCAAAATTCACTCTCCTCCAAGCCTCTTTTGTGGTTTGTCTACTGCAATTTACAGTTGTTTCATTTAGATCTATGGGCATTGATGTTTTTTCCTGTGCTTTCCTTTGAGATCCTAGCTCTGTGTTTGCTGTAGCATGAGTCTTGGTGCCTGTACCTTATATCACATCCGTACTGGCTGCCCAGTTTAAATAACACTTCCCTAACCTGACTTACCACTTTTCATATCCTGCAGCTGACCTGGTCAAACTCACAATGGCTACAACCTTTTGCAACACTTGATATGGTTCAAGCACAAATCATTCTCTAACACATGGTTTAATTAGTTTTATTCTGAGATGAGCTCAGATAGTTTTATCTGCTGTACTTGTGCAGCCATAGTCACATGAATATGATCACTGGACATCTTAGGGAGGTAATGACCTTTTTGGTTGATTCACCTTGTGTTTACCTATAACATTTATTTTGGGCAAAAATTGCCAAACGACATGAACATAGCCCACAGTTCGTCGTCTGGGAGCAAAAGTGTGTAGAACACAAACCAGCAATGGAGCGCATAGGCAGAACAGGTTTGCTTTCCACACATTGATTCTCAGAACTGATTGGAGAAAACAACTTTCAAGCTACCCAAAGTTAGTATTAGGAAGGAGAGGCTTCAAACTCAGCTTGGCTTTTAATGAGCTAAACAATTATATTCAAAATTAATAGATGTTTGGGTCACTCCAAAGGACCATCTTGGCTGTGAGCCTGTCTCTGACAATGGTGTAAATTGCTCAGAGAAGCAGTGTATGCTAGTCTTGTTAATTCTCCAGGCTTGTGTTAAGTGTTGATGTTACATTTTCTGCGTTCCATTTGCCTGGCATAAGAAACATGCTAAAGACAGTATAGATTTTGTAATTTCATACTGGAGTTCCCACTATATCCCAACTAAAGGGATATAGTCCTCACAACTTGCTGCTAATCATTCGTTATATTGTGGTTTTTTTGTACCTTTTTTTACTGATGCATTCAGACTGCGCCTTCATTGAATATGTAATCTCTCAGACTTGTCCTTTATAAGCAGAAGCTTCAGCATAGGCTATTTCTTAACCTCTTCTGCTCTGAAATACTGTAACTACTTGTAATAATGTTCTGTTATAAATGTCCTGTGTGGAGTGTGATCTATACAAATCAACAGTAGTGGTAATACCAGGAACGCAAGGCTGCTGATGTGGCAAACCAAAAGTGCAGATCAAACATACCGATGAATCAATCCATGCCACGGGGTCTCTGCTTTCCATTTCTCACGAAGGCCATCCACCATCCAGAAACAACGCTGTGACACCGCATTCAGTTCATCTATGTGTGTCTTTTACTTGCAGCTCTGGTTTAGATCTTCCCTAGTTATGTTTTTGGACAGTATTTAAAAACAACAGTGTTGTTTGTTCTCAGTATTAATCACTGGGCTTAATTAATTTGTGGTGGAGCAGCAGAATCTGAGAGGAATTTATAACTGCCCACTCTCTTGTGGTGTAGAAGTGTATGCACTTCTGGTAGTGGCTTTTTTGGGGTCTTTAGTACATCACCTGAGACAGTGGAACTAAAACAGCTGCAATAGTCAATTATTTCTGATCAGAAGCATTTTATTTATGACAGCAGTAAATAATGGTTGGTTTGTTCCTGGAGGAATTTGTATCAGCAAATTCTGACATAGCGATTTCCCAGCAAATTGTTATGCACCGTAGCAGGATCTGGTGCTCTTACACGTAATAAGCATAAGCATATTAACTGGAAAACTTCTTCCAATGTCACTCCAGTCTTCAAAAAGGGCAAGAAGGAGGATCCAGGGAGCTACAGGCCGGTCAGCCCCACCTCCATCCCGGGAAAGATGATGGAGCAGCTCATTCTAGATGTCATCATCAAGCAAGTGGAGGAAAAGAAGGTTATCGGGAGTAGTCAATATGGATTCACCAAGGGGAAATCATGCTTGACCAATCTGATAGCTTTCTACGATGGCATGACTGGCTAGGTAGATGAGGGGAGAGCAGTGCATGTTATCTACCTTGACTTCAGCAAAGCTTTAAACATTGTCTTCCAAAACACCCTCTGTTATGGTTTGGCTGCGGCCAGCAACAAAAGTGCCACACGGCCACTCCTCCCCCGGCTGGGGTGCGGAGGAGAATGGAAAGAAACAGGCAGAAACTGGTGGGTCGGGATAAGGGCAGTTTAACAGAACAGCAAACAACAGGAACAGGAACAACAACGATACAGATAAGGGGAAAACACAACACAAACCGCACAACCCTCAGAGCCGCTCTCCCGTACCACCGCCACTGTGTGCTCTGAGCTGCGAGTGCGTTCCTGCCGCCCAGCTCCCCCCCACTGGAACCCAGCATGACGGCACATGGTATGAAATACCCTGCTCTGTTTGGCCAGGTGGGGTCAGCCCGCTCAGCTGTGTCCCTTCCTGGATTCCAGTGAAGATTAACCCTGTCCTGGCCGAACCCAGGACAGCCTCATAGGGAAGCTCAGGAAGTGTGGGCTGGATGAGTGGTCAGTGAGGTGGATTGAGAACTGGCTGAATGGCAGAACTCAGAGGGTTGTCATCAGCGGCACCGAGTCTAGTTGGAGTCCTGTAACTAGTGGTGTCCCCCAGGGATCAGTACTGGGTGCAGTCTTGTTCAACTTCTTCATCAACGACCTGGATGAAGAGTTAGAATGTACCCTCGGCAAGTTTGCTGATGACACAAAACTGGGAGGAGTGGTGGATACACCAGAAGGCTGTGTTGCCATTCAGCGAGACCTGGATAGGCTGGAAAGCTGGGCAGAGAGGAACCTGATGAGGTTCAACAAGGGCAAGTGCAGGGTCCTGCACCTGGGGAGGAACAACCCCA
>Ga0065711_1037135_pt1 | contig 20150 bp, 8 predicted proteins | sample Hoacrofraction12_FD_59098 | JGI IMG/M metagenome (GOLD analysis project Ga0065711, IMG submission 59098) | Hoatzin crop microbial communities from Cojedes, Venezuela - Epithelial fraction 12 v2 (version 2) | ecosystem: Host-associated > Birds > Digestive system > Esophagus > Crop | place... | reverse complement strand
ACGATCACCTCCCTACTCCTGCTGGCCACACTATTCCTGATACAAGCCAGGATGCCGTTGGCCTTCTTGGCCACCTGGGCACACTGCTGGCTCATGTTCAGCTGGCTGTCGACCAACACCCCAAGGTCCTTTTCTGCTGGGCAGCTTTCCAGCCACTCCTCCCCAAGCCTGTAGCGTTGCATGGGGTTGTTGTGACCCAGGTGCAGAACCTGACACTTGGCCTTGTTGCATCTCATACAGTTGGCTTTGGCCCATCGATCTGGTCTGTCCAGATCCCTCTGCAGAGCCTTACTACCCTCGAGCAGATCGACACTCCCACCCAGCTTGGTGTCTTCTGCAAGCTTACTGAGGAGCACTCAATCCCTCATCCAGATCATTGATAAAGATGTTAAACAAGACCAGACCCAAAACTGAGCCCTGGGGAACATCACTTGTGACCGGCCACCAGCTGGATTTAACTCCATTCACCAGCACTCTCTGCGCTCGGCCATTCAGCCAGTTCTTTATCCAGTGCAGGGTACACCCATCCAAACCGTGGGCAGCCAGTTTCGCCAGGAGGATGCTGTGGGGAACAGTGCCAAAGGCCTTACTAAAGCCCAGGTAGATGACATCCACGGCCTCACCTTCAGCCACTAGATGGGTCACCTGGTCATAGAAGGAGATCAGGTTGGTCAAGCAGAACCTGCCTTTCATGAACCCATGCTGGCTGGGCCTGATCCCCTGGTTGTCCTTCACATGTCCAGGGAGCGCACTCAGGATGAATCGCTCCATAATCTTCCCTGGCACTGAGGTCAGGCTGACAGCCTGTAGTTCCCGGGATCCGCCTTCCAGCCCTTCTTGTAGATGGGTGTTACACTGTCTATCCTCCAGTCACCTGGGACCTCTCCTGTTAGCCGGGACTGCTGATATATGATGGAGAGTGGGTGACGGTGATGTGGGTCATGCTAGGCCTGATGTGGAGCGCCTTTCCTTCAGAAGCTGCCTACATCCAAAGGAGGACAGCAGTGCCTCGTGGGTAGTCCACATGGACTGATGCGCCTGAGCTGGGTTGGCTCCGTGGCGAACAGTGAGCCTTGGTCCTGGCCCGGAGTTGGCCGTGTTCGTAATCACGTGTGTAGCTGCCTTCTGTAGCATCCCTATCTGATCCGAGACATCAAAGGCTGTTAGCACCTCCCGGCTGTTTGTTGACTGATGTGCTTGTTACAACCTGTGAGCTAATGCATTTCAAGTGGTACGTTCTAAGAGCAGCGGAGGCAAAGCTTTGCAGTATTTAATGCTAGTTTTCTGGTGAGAAGAGCATCTAGGGGATGGCCTAGCATTGAGTTTTATGTTAACCTGTCCCTCCAGGTATTATCAGTCACATACCATAGCAGAAGTCTGTTATCGCAGCACGGTAAGTCTAAAGAGGGAGGTTTGCATAAGAATGTGAGTTCAGACATGACCGTATCACACATAAATCCACAGACAAGTGGTCTGAAAGACTGTTGAGGTCTGACGTGCATATCTCACTTTCTGGTTGTAGAAGTATTCCTACTGAAGAATTTTTGTCTAAATTGCTTGTGAACAGCTGACCTAAATCCAAATTTTCATGGTCAAAACAACTGCTAGTGCCAAATATACAAAAAATCTCCCTGGAAAGAAGGGATCAAATAAAAGGAATCACCAAAACAAAATGGTGCATTATAGTGCGTCTGCAAAAGTGTTTCAGAAGTTAAATATAACTGCAGTGTTGGCTGCAAAGTCCCTCAGCAGCTGGCAAGGAGCACATTCATGCATACCCTGAGCTCCATGACATTTTGATATTTTTATCACACTGTGATTTCAACAGATACCGCACTTTCTCCGTGTACTTTGGACAGAGGATTTCACAAGTGCTGCAAGAAGTATTACAGTTTCCATGAAAGTCCTCATAATGAAAACTCATCACTGTACCTATTAATAATTTTTTGCCTTCGAGACATCTGTGTGACGTAGGAGACAATTACAATCACTTAGCAGATGTGGGCATTGGCCACGCTGATTCCGAAGAGCTTTCCGTCTTGCTAGATACCACTCTGCTTATTGCTCTCCCGATCTACCTGGACGTGCTGGTCATTCTTTGTGACCAGAGCCTATATAATGCTGATACTCCTTACGAAAAGCATCAAGAAATTTGAACATGAATGACACACATTTTCGGTGGAGTTCAGTCTCTTGCTGGGCAGTTCCCTCACCCTGGGTCTAGCACAGCTGCACAAGCAGTGGTGTTGGCTTCGCAGAGGGTGGGATGCATCGCAAGGAGTGGTGGAAACGGGCAGCTCAGCCTGGCAGGCCGGGCAAAGGCAGGAAACCCTCTGAGCTGGTGTTTCTGCCCTACCGATACAGGGTCTGTTAGCTCATTGCAATACTGCTTCCAGACCTAAACTGCCACGTGCATGTCATATTGTACTGAACTTAATGTGCATGGCGACGTGCTCATGTGAGGATCCATTTTACTAACTCTTCTTTTCTTCTTCACATTCTCCCTGTATCATTTTAATAGCCTCATTTATGTGCTTCACCTTACCCATATTTTTGTTTCATGCCCTCTTACCTCGCCCTTCGTCCCTGTTACTCTGGATAATCAAGACTTGGCAGTCAGTGCATTTAACACAGGGCAAAAAACATTAAAGAAAGTGATTAACCAGTCTCCACTCCCTAAACAATTTAAGTACGTGTTTAGACTCATCTAATCCATGCTTTGCTAAAAGCTGAATCAGATGGGGTTTCCTTTTGGTTGGCAGGGATGGGGCTGCCCGTCTCGAGCTGCAGTTATTGGGGCTTCTCTGCGTCTCACATTACTTGTTCTGAGAGGGTTCCTCTTTTCCTCCTTCTCCCCTTCTGAAAAGCCTCATTTTTCCTATGTGTATCTGACAATGGCTGCTGCTGGTTAAAAGGCCTTTGTTGTAGCATTTGTGTAAAAACTTTCTTTTTGCCTGGCATGGGTTTTTTCATCTTGAATAATTATGACATCTAGGGATGAAAGTTAGATCCTTTCTAACTGTGGTTATAAATTCATGTATCGGGGGTTCAGTGTATTGTCTGCTTTCTATTATAGTCCAACACACTGCTTGAGGTTACCTAAAAATAGAATTTAAAGGACAGACTTGTATTCATCATCAGGTTCTCCATCACCTGTGACAGAGATACTACACTAATAGCAATAATAAGGTAGTGTTCAAAACGTTACATTGCAGTTTTCCCCTTTTCTTTGTCTTTAGACATGGGTCTTGCCTTTCTACACCTTGTGAAAAGTTTTTCTGTATGATGAAAGGGTATTCCCCAGACACCAGTTCCAGGGAAATTTGATATCCTTTATAAAAGTTAGATATCTTGCATTTTAACATTCAGATATCTTAGATCACTGTCCCCTTTGCTGATACTAAACAATATTCAACTTGTGCCGCATTGGTGTCTGACACATAGTTAAAGCCCTGCTCAGAACAGCCAAGGGTAGATTTTGCTATACAAGCAGGCCAGAAGCCCTCCGCCACCTTCTAGAAGAGTGAAAAAGTAGAAGAATTTCAATTGTTTCAGATATGTGAGCCACCTCTGCGGTCCTCAGTATGCTGAGGACATGGACCTTGAATTTATCGAGGCACTGACATTACTTCATTTGCCTTTTGATAAAAGAACAATGTCGTCCTGTCTCTGTCGTCTGACATCTGGATCGCTAAGACCAGAATATCTATAGACTGTGTAGGACCAGAAGATGATACTCCTTCTGTCAGTGTTGGCACAGAGGTGGACGTTATGAGCAGTCTTAACCTTTTTCACATGTATTTTAGTACCTACTCCTACATGCTAGGTCTCAGTTGGTGTTTTCCATCTTAAATCCTGTTTGATTTTAAATAAGAGCCTATATTGGCTGAACAGCCACTGACTTCCATGAGACATGCATCACAAATGGAAAACAACATTTATAGTCTCCTCAGCTTACTGTTGGTGTTCTCCTTCTGAAGTCTGAGGCTTCAAAGCAACACGCAACAGTAGCCATTTGAGAAGTAAATGGGGAAACGTCTATATTACTCAAAAAGTAGAGTGAATCCTTGAGGAAAAAAGGGTACAGAATCAAGCAACAGTTACACCTTTCTACATCCAGCAGCTGAATAATAAGCGTCAACAGCTCTGATCTTTCCCCTTCTAAAGAGAGGGGTTTTGATATGCCAGTGCAACTTTTTTAAGGCCAAAAGTGTTGCTAGTCTCAGTCATTTCACTGAGCTCAGCACTGCCTGCAAGCAATTGTAATGGAGATCGTCTGTTAGCTTGTATCTTGCTGCCAAGCTGGACCTGTGTCACAAGTGGAGAAAGTGCTAGCCAGCCAAGCGTGAAGTGCTCTTGCCTGCATATCTTTTATTCAGAACTGATGGAAATACCATGTAAGCGAGTAAAAATCTCAGCAACACATACCTCAAGAGAGAGAACCTTAAATGGAAGATTCACTTAACAGCAAATTTGAGGATTTGCATCAGGATCTTTATTTAGATGCTTTAATCCAGGCATTCATCAATTTATCTCATAACCTAAGCAAATGTTTTGGAAATGCTGCAAGAGATTATAATGCAAAGTCATGGTTTTAAGTACAGTTCTATGTGTTTTTCTGTATTATTTGTTGTATACCAAAATAGAATAAGATGCCTCTGTAGCTTTTGGGAGACCTGGCTATGCTACAGACTCCTTTAGAGATGAGGAGGAAATCACCTGGGCTTAGGTCACCAAAAGCCATAAATATGTAAAAATGAGTTACTGAATCCAGTAGCTGGGTCAACTCAGATTTTTAAAAGCTTGTTGGCTTTCAGGAGCCCTCGTTAACTACCTCCTTCTAAGCACTGTATTTTTGACTCCCTCATTGTGCTTACGTGGTTTTCAAATGAGCGACTTGCAGTCATTAAGGAGTATCTCCTCAAAAGGCCCTAGCAAGTGTTATCTTTAACAGGCAGAAAACCGAGGTACGGAGAGATTCAGCAATTTATTAGCAATGAGACAAAATACCTTTGTTACATCAATGCAATTCATAGACATTTGCAGAGCCTCTACCTCTGCCGTAACTTGTTTCAGCTATTTCAGGACAGGGCTCATGATGTTGCTAATCCGTTCCTGCTTTCTGACAGCTTTATCCACACTTTGCACAGGACAGGGGATGGCTACCTCATATTTTTTTCTGTTTTCAATCCCCCTTGTTTTCTAGTGTTAGGCTGGAACTTCAGATTGCTTATTTGCACTTCTTTAATGTTAGGGAAAAACTAAATGAGAAATCCTTATTTGCTCTCAGGTAGAAGTAAGACTTGTTTTGGTGTCTTGTGGTAGAACAGACACCTAAAAGGTCTCCCTCACTTCTTGATATATCTATATGTCAACGCTGGCTCATAGTTTTAATCACAAGGTCAAGCTGAACTGGAGGCAAGACTTCATCGCAGATTTTGCCTGACACAGTGAGATGCTTAATATCTAAATTTTGTCAATGAGATGAGTAAAATAAAAGGTTGTAACACTAATCTTAGGCAAAGGACTATAGGGTATTGTGGTGGGTTGACCTTGGCTGGCTGCCGGCTGCCCACCCAGTCGCTCCCTCATTCCTCCTCATCAGCAGGACAGGAAGAAGAAAATAGGATAGAAAATCTTGTGGATCGAGATAAAGGCGGGGAGATCGCATACCAGTTACTGTCATGAGCAAACCAGACTTGACTTGGGAAAATTTAATATAATTTATTGCCAGTTAAAATAGAGTAGGATGGTGAGAAACAAAGACAAGATTTAACCCCTCCTTCCCCTACTTTCCTTTCCTAGGCTCGAAGCCACTCTTTAATTCCCAGCTCCTCTGCCTCGCTCGCAAGCGGTGCAGGAGGATGGGGAATGGAGGACTGTGGTAAGTCCACGGCAGTTCCTCTTTTCTGCTCCGTTCTCCTCAGACCAAGGTCCAGTGTGGGACCTTGCCATGGGCTGCAGTCCTTCAGAGCAGACCTGCTCCAGTGTGGGTCCTTCCCAGGGGCTGCAGGGGATCCCTGCTTGGGCACTTGGAGCACCTCCTCCCTCCTCCCACTCTCCCCTCGGGGCTCGCAGAGCTGTTCCTCACACTTCTCCCCACACCCCTCGCTGCCGGGCAGCGTTTTGCCCTTCCTTACCCAGACTACCCCCAGGCGCCGCCATTGGAGTCAGGTGGAACTGGAATTACACACTTGACAAAATAGATTGAACTGTTTTTGGATTGGATTGGGTTGGATATGGCTTGGATTGACGGATCCCGTTTTTGGCTGTCCCTGCCTGACGCTTCCTCTGCCCCCCTGCGAGGAGTGCGGGCAGGGTGAGGAGGCCTCTTGCTGCCCTCTGCTCCCCTCCGTGCCTGTTCGCCTGCTGCTTTCCGCCATCGAGGGGCCGGCTCAGATGGGGAGCTGTCAGCGGGAAGAGCCTGAGCAGGAGGGCAGCGTGGGCCTCCCTTTGCGGCTCCCTCTGGTTTTTGGAAAGCTTTAAGTCGCTGTCAGAGCTCACTGCAGAGTCGCGCTCGCTGTCTCCCCGGCCGATCCGGAGCAGCTCATGTGAGCGGCTCCTCTGGCGTGTACCCGCGCTTGCACAACTCCGTACGAAGTCTACTGATAGACTTTTCCCGCGTGAGCAACCCTCGCTGCAGCGATGTAACACGTAGCTCAATCCCATAATGTTAACAAAGGGAACTGGAGCAGACACGTAGGCCCCAGTCCTGGAAATATTTATAGTTAGGCTTAACTTCTAGCATCTTGCTAACCCCTCGAGTGTTCACAGGGTTGAAAGCTTAATAAAACGTTGGCTAAAATTTTCTGTTTACAAATGATATCAAGAGGAAGCACGTGCAATGGCTTATACCAGAAATGAAGTTCTTAAAACAAAACACCCTGCCATCCATCCTCTGTGTCAGTTTATATCGTAGAGACTACAAGAGAGCACGGCAAGAAATAAACAGACACTAACAAACCCGGGTTTGTGTTTTCTCCCTTGTTACTGGTAGATCTGCTGGAAAAACATCAGTCCTGCTTATGACCAAACAACAAAAAGTCAGTCAAACAAAACTTCCTTTTTAAACTTCCATTTAGCATCTCTAAATTTCTCCTCTTGGCTTTAATATGCAAACCATAATGCAAAGCCTTTGCTGTCATGGTGTGGACTGGCTCTGTGATTTCCAGTGGGTATAAAGCTAAGCGTGTGAACACAAGGTGCTTCGGACCCCTGCCACCAACAATTTTTGCACAGCATGGCACAAGATATGTTCTTGTTTTGGGTGATAAAGAACTAAAATCGGGGAGCATGGGATGTTCATGAAACCTTTTCATTCAGTCTTATTTCCGTGAGCGTCACGGGGAAGTCACAGCACGTTCGACTGCATGGTTCAGATTGCCAAATGCGTGCTTCAAAGTCAAAAGCCATACTTAAGGCAAAAGGCGAGGTGTGGGTATATGATTAAAGCTGATTAAGGAAAAAAATCACAGGTTTTGAAACGTCTCAAGTCTTCTAGGAATATGTGGGCCTTAGAGAGGGAAGGGATAAAGTGGGCATGGGGAAGGCTCTTCCTGATATTATTACATCTACCAATTAATCTCAGTATTTTGACTCATTCTCTTATTGTTGAGTTACAGCTGTTTTTTTTGAGGTTTATGAGTTTTAATCCAAAATTTATTTAAATATGTGATTAAAATACTGTGGACAGAAAAACGCATAATAGTTTCACATGTAATAATTTTTTCTCAGCAAAACAATTAATTTTATTGCCTGCACAAACTCAGCCATCACTTCTGATCGTAAGCCGGACATAACGGGAAGGCAGGCGTCACATACTCTTGCCTGCTGGCAATGCCCTCTCTGGTTGTGAAACCGGCCTGGGCCTGATGCCCCGTTTGGCCTCCGCTTCCCTAGGATCCGTGGGGAGTATAGCTGAGGCAACCCCAAATTCATTCTTGGGGTTGCAGTCACCTCTGCCTGCCCCAGTGGCGTGCTGGAGCCTGGGCAGAGGGTCGTCTGCGTGCCCCTGGCGAAATGCAAGTGGGTGAAGAGGCGCAAGCATGTCCTACAGCTGCTTGTGGCCGATGCCGGCTGTTTCGGGCTTGGCAGAGCTGCTGGCCGACATCAAGCCAGCTGGAAAGAAGAAAACCAGGTTTATTCTGTGCTGCTTCTCTCACCAACATTTTCTTTCTTGATTATTTAAAAATCTCACAGGTTGTTGCTCAGTAACATTTATGAACTGGGTGTAGTATAAAAATCCGAGCTCCAGCGCAAATATGCACAGCTGTCACACGTAACACACCTTTTAAAACCAAAGCATCATCAGGTATTTTAGCAAACACAGAGGTAAAAAAATTCCACTTTATAAAACCGTACATTTAAATAATTCTAGTGATGCCAACTGAGCTGTCATTGCTTTATATGGTAAATACATGAGCTAAAATGGGTTGTGTAAAGAAAGTGCTAATAAGACAAAAAAGTGAAACCAAATTTAACTGAGAGGGCCCTGCCAGCTTTATTAATGTGGATTTCAAAGCTCTCCAAGAAAAATGTTCTCTTTTTACCTTTTCAAAAGTATTTAAACTCAAACATAGTTCGGAAACAAGCTGAAAAACTATAAACACTCAAGCTATGACATAAGACACTGGAAGCTCAGAAACTGTGAGAAGTGACAGCATTAACTCGTGCTGTTTGCTTCAGGGAGGGCAGAAAAGCAGAAGTCAATTAAGGTGAGGACATCCGCTGCTAAAACTGCCAGCATTTGTTGCTTTATGTTAATCTCCGCGGCCGCAGTCCCACGGTATTTTTCACGTATCGGCGGACAGCTGCGCTTGAACAGAGGCCCATTGACTTCATGTCATTTGAGCCTCTTGTTTGCATCCGAGGGCTTTGATCCATGTGGCTGGAAGTCTCTTCTTAGCTTCCGTCCACAGCAGTGTCCCGGCACACACCCGCCACTCTCTTAGCACGGTGACATCCTTCTTAACTGCTGCGGCTCTGCGAAGAGCTACGGAAATACGTTGCACATTAACTCCCATTGGATCGTTTGATTGTACGGGTGTGGTACGAGAAGTACTAAAAGCTCTAGCTGTGAGCAATCTAAACGGGGGTTGTCCACAAGCCAGACATCTAATTATCAATGATAATGAAAAGGAACCAGATTACTGATGTTGGCGACTGCTGCATCCGCAGCCTGGGTGGCCTCTCACGGCAGCAGCTTCATGATAAGGCCTGCTGTAGGTGCACATGGGTAGATCTGCCTTCCAGCGGGAGGGATGGAGACAAAGGGCACAATGGCTGTAAAATTGAACTTGATGTATTTCTGAGCTGAATTACACATGTCTATCTCCTGCCACAGCAGAGGACGGGATACACTGGTAAGGGAAGTACCTCCCAGACTCATGTTCCTAAAATGCTACAAACCATACGTGCGTAAACTCCCCGCTTGGGCTTCCTTCAACATCCAAACAAGCTTGCAAGCAGTGCTTGATTATCCAAGAGCAGGGGAATGCAAACCTTCTGACACCTCCAAAAAGCCTCCAACAAGAACTTGGCCTAGGAAGCGGTGCCTGGGGAACATTTCCACACAGAGATAAGTTTAATTGCAGACATCAGCATTTTGTTGGGAAGGTTGCCTTGTCCAAAACTTTGCTGTGTGTGCATATGTCATTTCAACCCTAACAGCTAGCAAAAAAAGGATCAGCTGGTGCTCTGGACTCCAAGGCCAAATGCTGTAAATATCTACAATAAATGCTGTTCCACACATGAGTAATTCCTTTGGCTCCGTCTGCGCTGTCTCTGGGACCGTGAGTCAGGGAGCGCAGTGCAAACCTTGACCTGCTCTTTGTGGGCCTATATTGCTGGCAAGGGGATATGCAAAGTCCAGCTACCTCCAAGCCCTGCACTCTCCCTATCACACACGAAATTAGGCTTTGCTATGGGAAGTAGCTCGTTTGTCCCAGGGTAGAATGGGATACGGGATAGAAAGGCCTCTCAGCACATTGAAGGAAAAGGAAACCCTGCTGAAAGCATTACCCACTTCACTACACTGAATTTGTTCTTGCCTAAGATGAAACCAGTTGATCACTGGCCTTTTTGAAGGGACTTCGTCATTTAATCCTATTTTAGACCAGCTGTGGAAAAGGCCAGGTTTTACGGCTAGATTTGGTTATTAGTTACCACATACCCTAATATTTCCTGTATGCTTTTAATTCTGTGGCATCACTGTAGGTGTTAGGTTGGATTTTTGGATTCTTGGGGTTTTTTTTCATTTTTGACATATGATCTGTTTTTAGAGCTAGCAGAGAATACGGAATAAAGACAGAATGTAAGCAACTAATTTAATGAGTTTACTGTAGGTCTTATGTTAGGAGTCAGAAGAAAGAAATTTGGTGATATAGGGCGTGACTGGAATACATAGATAATTATCTTAGAAAATAGCATGTACATTGGCCAAAGTTGGAAAAAAACAGTGTTTCTAAATAGGAAAATATTTTGCTGCTGGGGATTTGGGGATTTGTGTGCTAAGAAAGGGCTGGGGGGTTTCTTTATGCAGCATGGAAACACTCCCAGCAATTCATCCTCACATCGAGTTTCTTTGTCATCTGACTACTGCCACTCAGCCGTGTAGGGTCTTCATGTAACCGTGGCCGTGGGGAGGGCTGGAAACATTTTGGTGCTGGAAGAAGACTGAAATCTCGGAAGTAAATGCACATACCTTTTTAAACAATTTCCCCTGAAAAATTAAAAAAAAAAGAAAGCAGAAGACTTGAGCTGTTATGTGGGTGTCTGCTGCCTATCAAGGTAATCTGCAGTTGTCATGAGCCAAGCAGTGTGAGCAGAGGGTGGAAGCTGGTTGCTTTTACGAGGGTGCACATATACTCCTGCACCTGCCTTCAAGGAGCTTGTAGAAATTGCAGTACCTGTCCTGTTTTAAAGAGTCCCTGCGGGCGAGGCTCCTCCGACCAGGTTCCTCTTCAGTTCTCGACGCTGGTATGGGATTGCTGCAGGTGCTTCCCATCCCCAGCAGCTCCCCAGCAGCCTTGTACCGAGCGAGAGGCCTGCGTGCCTGTCTCCTCAGCCAGCTGCCAATCATCAGCCTGCCCCTGTGGTGCCACTACGCCTGCTGTCACCCGACGGTACCTCCATCCCTTTGTTTCACCGACTCTGCCAGGCTGGCCCGACGGTGGCAAACAGTGCCCTCGCTCCTGCACCCCGACTAGTGAAGCCCCCTTCATCCCTACCCATCTGTGCTCAGAGAGCTCGTACGCATTAGGGAACAAAATCTCAGGGGGAGCTGTAATCTAGGATAGACCCCTCAAACTCTCTAGAAACAAGTTTAAGGACCTGGTAACAAGTGGCTTCCTAGCCATGCAAATGATGGCAAATGTGTAATTGATTTGATTAAGCTGTTCTGTAGTATTAGGACCACCCAAAAGATGGCACTAAACAACCTTTAGTCACACACACACATACACACATGTGAAATTTGCTAATAATATGCAAACAAATAGTTCACTAGCTTAATTCTGTAATTTTGTGTGCAAAAGTAGAAGTCATCTTAGATAATTCTATGTTAGACCAACAGGAAAATTGAGGACAAGCACTTTCATAAAAGCAGATGAACTTTGTACTGTAAATATTACTTCTCTAGTCCCACATGAAAGCATTCGTATTTTTGTGAATGTGACACTATGACATTTGGTGAGCAGCGCAAATGTGTTAAAATTACTCAGAAGTTAGGCACTGCAGTTAAAATATTTGTTTCCTTAGGAGCTGCTGATGCCATTGCTGTACACTGACCTTTGTAAACCTGTGGTTATAGGGCCAGAAGTGCTTTTATTTGTGTGAGTGCAATGTGGAGTCATTCCACCAATGCCCACAGAGCTGCATGGAATAACAAGTGTTAGCGAGGGGAAGCTCCGGCCTATTGTCACTACCTCTTTTGATTTTTAAATTAGCTTAGTTGTCTGTGATGGGAAGAACAAGATGTGTTTCTACTAGTCATCTTCCATTTTATGATGGAATAGTTGCAGGGGGAAAAAAATCTGTTTCATATTTAAAACCTCCGAAAACTCAGTCATGGGCTTTAATTTATAATAAAATCTAAAGATGAGACTATTCAGAAAAAGTGCTGGAGGAGGAATCCTCACATCCTGTAGGAGTCATTTTTTGATATCACTTCAGTTTCGTGATTTTAATCAAATGCCACATATAAATAACAAACAATAAAAATGAAAGAATGCCACCTTTGCCTAGAGCGGAAATCATTTGGGTACCAAAAGGGGTTGAGAGACCTGATGCCTTCCCCAAATGTTTGATTCCGCTGTATTCTGAGGCTTCTCTTTCGAATGTGGTTGCCTGTTAACCTACAGCTGGAGCAGAAGGATGACAAGAAACTTTGCAGGAACTGGGAGGGATCTAGTGGTAGTCGAGAAGTGCAAAGTCCACCCGGATACAAAATCTTCTTTCACCACGTTCTCCAAAGCTTGTCCCCTCGGCGACTCTTCTGTATTTTGCTCACTTCTGCCTCCTTACTGCCACAGCCAGTGCGGATGCAGAGGAGGTGTTGAGCTGTCCATACCTCTATGCACCCACGAAGTCAAATGGATTTAAATCAACTATATCAGCTCAAAAAAGGGAGTCAAGGTTTTATGTTTGGGGAGATTTTGTTTCCTTTTTTCTTTTTTTTTTGACAGCTCAGGTGAGGCATTTGGCTCATATAATCATTTGTTTATAACGTGGTTATATTGTAACCACTATTTGGTTATATTCAAAAAAAGAAACTTGAATATTCGTCAGGGTTTTCTTCAGGGAATGAGCTGGAGCATATTCAAGACAATTTGGTGGCACCGGTGGAAAAACTGTGCACAGATATGGAGGCACCACCTGGCCTGGTTACATTTATTCACCATGGGATAAAGAAGCCAAAAAAGAAGAGACAATGGAAGTGTACACACAATGAATGGGTGAGGCGCTGCGGTCTCTTTGTGCTTGTAGCAAACAAACGAGATCCGCTCACTGCAAGTAGGAGATTCCACACAATCCACACTGTTCAAAGCCACCACAGTGGTTTCATATATTTCACGGTTACATTTTGGATCTCATTGTCACAGCCTGCTGAAACTAAAGGCTTACCAAGATTAGATGTGTAATAGGGATACTCTGTTGTGATAGCCATGACTGATATAGAAGTCAATAATTAACTGTAAAAGGTCTGTAGTAACATACAATTTTAATCTTGTGTATAAAGGAAACAAATACCTTCATGTCTCTCCAAGGCCTTCATGATTTGATTTCAAACAGCTTCATACTGGTAAAAAAATTCTGCAAATAAGTCTTAACAACAACAACAAAAAATTAGATCACTCCACAGGAATACACTGGGGGGGGGGAGTGGGGCAAAGCATTTTTCTGACAATCATTGCAGTATGTTTAAACTTCACATTCTGAGGGGTTTTGAATTCACTGCAGATATTTTCTATACCAAAGAGAATGTATAGTTTCTAACACAAGCTTTAAGATAACTTTGCAATGAAGTAAGAGCTGGAGGACATAAGAGGGAGGGATGATAGGGAGGGAGAGAGTCTGAACTGGAACATTACTAATTCTCACAATGGTAGCTCAGTGAAAAAAAATGCTGCAGAACAAACCTGCCTTCATCCAGTCAATTTTTGGAAAGAATTATAGCCATTTGGAACGGAGTTTTTACTTGAAAACTCTTTGGAAACAGGATACTGCTCCCAAGCACTTTCAGCCCTTTTGAGACCTGGAATGAGATTCCTCTCACTCAGCTTCAGACATCTGCGCTGTAGCTGTCTGCATCTGAACCCTGTGTCCCTTTGTCACTGGAAAGGAACACACATTTGTAATGTGCAATTCATCTAACCTGTTACGGACGTCTGCTGTAGGGTGAAATGAATACCATGTGTGAAATGCCCCTTTTTCTCTCTGTTGAATCTAAAAGGCACTATAAAGACTGTTTCAGATGCAGATTCAAAAGTCCATGAGAGGAAACCCCTCCCCAGTGTCAAAATATTTTTGTTTAAATTTTGAAAGACTATGAAACAGTTGCTACAGTTTTATGCATTTAGACTTAAATTAATCAGGGCAACAGTGTAATACACTCTTGGAAGACAATGTGCCACCTGAATAATTTATGACAGCAGTGTTTGTCTTCATGGACCAACTTGCATGGAAGTCAACCATTGTACCATAAAGCAGTCTGGAGAGCAGTCCGAGGCCAGAGATGGGTTTGTCAGGTCGAAGGTGGAAGCTTTCTCCACATCTAATAACCTGAGCACTCTCCACCCCCTTTACAGTCAACGGACAGAAACAAAAGCCTGTGTTGCACAGCTCATCTTATCGTAAAGTCAACAGCAAAAGCCACAAGTCTTGTGCCTTTCAAGCGCCTGCTTTCCTCTGTCAATTAGCAAAGGTGCCTGGGCTGACTAATTAAAGGCACTTCAAGAGCTGCTGTAGGCAGGACCAGTGCTTCTGTCTGCAGTGGGGAACTGCTGCTGTGGATGCAGCTGCAAGGGGGGACTCAAATGAAAGAAATAGCTGAGAATGTCAACCTGATGCCGAAAGCAGCTGTAAAAAATCCTGGTGAAAGAGGCACAGTTGTTTTATATCGCTATTTTGGAGCCTAGAAGCCCACAGCCTACGTTCCTGGCTGTGCTTCTGCTAACAGTGTGACTTATAACAGGACAGTTACAACTTTTATGTCTTCCAGTTGCTTCAGCTGGGAAACAGGGGCAAGGATATCTTCTGGTGCCTCTTTGTTTGTCACCACTTCATTCGACCTGTGCAAATCTTGCAGCTCAACTTCGGACTTAAGGGAAACTTGGGGATGTTTGATTAGGATTATGCTTCAAATGGCAACATTTTCTTTTAGCTAGCTTAGTCCTGGATCAACACAGCATAACTTGTTTGGGAGAAAATCCAAGCAACAACTTAATCAGTGAATCCTTGGAGATACAAACTTTGTTTTATTTATTTTGCGGCATGATACATATATGCTTTGCCTTTTCTTTTAATATCTTTTCATTCTGCTGTTGCTGCAATGCATGCCGGCTCAAGTTTGGGAGCTGGAGACAAAAGCAGGGAGCTGACATCCCTGTTGGTGTACAGCCTTCCCCTTTTTGTGGAACTGCTCCGCAGAGAGGGCTCGTGTAACTCCACCATTAGCCACACAACTCTCATGCTAAGAACACGCGTGAGGGAGCCACTTGATGACTCCTGCCATTAAGCTAACAAGTGGGAAGGGATTTTTAAATACTCTGAAGTGCTATTGCAACAGCCCTCTCTGTTTATTGTATAAAATGCCTAACATAGCTATATAACACATCACTTGCAAGGAGGCAGTGAAAATCATTTGGAAGGCAAAAATCTCGGTAAGGTAGGTACTTCATGGGAGAAAGAGGGTTTTAGTCAGTGAGAACTGCATTGACACAGAGTAGTATGCGATGTGGTCCCCTTGCTGAGCTTGGAACCAAAACTGTAGCAATATTGGCCTCACGATTTTGGACTGGACCTGTGTCTCTGCTGTCACTTTTCCTTCTCTTCTATTTCTCCTAATTTCAGGCTTGTCTACTGTATGTGCTTTTGGGTGCTTACACCGTCCACACCATGTTTCTGCAGCCTGTTTGCAAAATACGTTGTAGGCTGAAGATACTGTGGTGGAAATTATTAATGCTTACGATGTGTGCAATGACTAATTAGTACTGGAACTCGAGCCTTATCTTCTTCTCACACCCAGCCAAGAACCTCAGTGACTCGTATCACGATGGTTGTGTTGCATTTTAACAAAACTTCTCAATTCAGTCTATAAGAGAATTCCTGCTTTGTAAGCAGCTGTTATCCCATCGTTATCACGATTCTTGATTCATTCAATTTTTTAATGTTCTTGTATATTTGTATTCATTTACCATACAGGGGCTTGAAAGAGCAGCACATCACACTGTTTGTTGAAGTGGTCTGTTACAATGGTTCCTCATAATAAGAAAGCATGAAATCATCCAACTATCTGCTGGAAAATGCGCTAATTATTTTCTGAGTGGGTAAAAGGTCACAACCAATGGAGCAAGGGAAAGATAAGGAAGCTCCACATAACTGTGCATTGGAATTAAGTCTACGAAGGGGGAAAAATACTTATAAATACAGTCCACAAAAACAACTGCAAAACTTTTCTGAAAGCTTTACCATGTTGTCAAACAGGAAAATTAAGAATTATTTGGTGTCGAGACCAGAAAGGCTTACTTGTAGAAGCAGAGTTTTGGTACTAGCAAAGAATGGGGACATTTTATTTTCAAATTAATGAAGAAAACTTTGATCATCGTGCAGGAAATACACTAGACTTAAGAAATCCTGCCACTGACCTCTATGGTAGAATAAAACTAAGAGAGAAGGGGAAATAGCTCACCATTTTTTTAATTACTATTATGCCAAGACTTTTAAAAGAGTTTGAATCCCAAACATGCATTCTAAGAAAGGAAAACATTTTCTTTCATTGAACAGCCCTGGGGGGTGGCTGGCTTTTTCTCCCCTCTTGACCCTCCCCGAGAGTTGTGTGTTTTGTTTTTTTTTTTCTTTTTTCTTGCATGTACGTGTAAAAATACAAAGTAATTTGAAAGAAGTTCACTTAATTCCTCACTCCCAGCTCACATTTGTTACAGATTTTGTTTGGCTTCCAGTTTGCCAGAAGGGAAGGGAAGCGTGTGCTCCAGCCAGGGAATGCTGCTGTCCACTGAAAAATGTGTTTGGATGGAGGAGCTCTTTTTCATGGATGGATTGTGGCTTTTGGCAGCAGAGGTGGCAGGAAGCTGTTGCCATAACTACTATACCGTTAAAAAAAAAAGGCTTTAAGTAAAAAGACATTTTTGAAATTATGCTTTTTTTAACAATCCCGGTAGAATCAATCAGTTCAATATGATGGGTGACAGGATACTGAATGTGGTCTCTTGGGTGTATGCTAAGGATATGATTTTTGGGCTATATTCAGGCATTGGCTTGTTAGGTACATAGAGGAGGAAAATATGTGGACAGCCAGGGAACCAAATCTAATCTGCCTTGCGTGGGATTTCAGGGCATGGCTAGAATCACATTATGGTATTAAATAGCAGACTAAAAAAATAATAGTATATGTTTTTCAAAAACTTTAAGGATAGGATTTACAAATTCACTTAAATGATTTAGAAACATGAATTACATTGTAAGTCAACACTAAGGACTCTGCCTTAAGTGTAGACATAATTTAATGTTTATCAATATTCAAGCGACAGATACTGCTCAGATGAAAAGCCCAGATACAGTTGGTTAACACTGAACGTTACTGGAGTAGACCCAGGGATGGTTTATACTGGGTCAAACCCAGCTGAACATTTTTCATCCTTAACATTACACCACACATTGTTGTCACTGGCAAGTTGCTTTGGCACTTTTTTGTGTGTGCTGTTGAAATCAGAAAACATTTCACACGGCTAAAATAACCTCTGCCTATTGCCATATGGATACCAGTGTAGTTTTTGTGGTCCTCTAGCTACTTTCCTGCAGTGCTTCGAGACGTGTCCCGAATGACCAAGCTGTTTATTTACTCATGGGACCTTTACTAAGCTGGTCAGGTGAATTGGACTCAGTGCTTAAACACTGGCCCCCAGGCAGGCTTCATCCCTTCATGCTCCCAAATTTCTGGGGTCAGCACCTATGAGACTGTCCCTGAACGAGCCCTTGCAACCAGTGGTCATGGTGCACCTTCAGCCGGGACCCTTACATAGGTCCCACGGAGAGAAGTGCTCCCACATTCCTGTTTCGCTCCGCCAGCGGCTTTCTCTTGTGTAATGACATCAAGGGCCCTTGGGGTAGTCGTTAATCAAGCTTCAGTCCAAATCCTTTTGTCTGTGAGGTGCGTTTCCTATGGTACATCTTACTGACCTGAGCACGGGCATCAAAGAAACTTTCTAGTCTACCTCCTAACCCTTTGCTTTAAATGCAAGTGTTACATTAGGAAGTACATTATGAATGACTGGTTCACTCCCACCTCTCTGTGGGAGTTGTAATGTATATTACAGCTACAATTGCTTCCACGCAAGAGTAGGCACCTCCTGGCGTATCTAATTAAATAAATCAACTAGGACTTTATTTCAAGCTTTAAATAGGCTTAAAATGATACACACATCTAGGCTGCAATCTTCAGTTGCTTTAGCAACAATATCCACATTCTCATAAATAATTGGGCTATGAAGTCTTCAGCTACTAGTTGTAATGGAAATCTGTATTTATCCTTATAGAATAAAAAATTTTTATTCCTTACATTTATCTGATAAGTTTAATTTGTATGAAATTACCGTAAACTGTCTGAGCTCCTTCTTAGTTACCTCTTGTCCTTCAATGTATCTGAGAAGAAAAGCATTTTTCCTCTGTCACTACTCCTTTCTCTTTTTTTAGCTGTTCTGCTTCATATTTTAAAGTTTACCCCAATATACAGATTTTTACAAGATCCAAATTAACTCCCCAAGTTTTCCAAAGTTTTTGTATGCTGCCTGGTTAAGGCTTACATCCAGATCCAAGACAGAAGAGATACTGTTCATAGATGCTGTTCCTTCTTGGAGCTTTTTCCTCCTCATTTTTCTTTTGCAGTTGTAAATGAGAAGTAACTACATCTCCTAATGTTTTTGCCAATGTCTTTTTTTTTTTTTTTCTCTCCTAATCTACTAGGTTGTTATCATCCTCTTCTACATATTTCTAGAAAGCTGACTAGCTCTGAAAACAAACCAGGTGATGATTTGAATAAACATTATGAATGAGGCCAAAGGAAATGGCTCCTGGGGTGGAAGGTGCAGGCTCTGGGCAACAGGAGTCTGAGGCTGGAGCCGTGCGCAGGCTGAGGCAGGCAGAGACCTTCTGGAGGCAATGCTGTTGCACAGCAACCTCATAACTTGTCTTGGGTTCTGGCTCTGTCTCTGTCTTGCCTTAAAAAACTATTTTTGGGGAAAAAAATAGCCAAAAATACACAATGAACTCGTCCCAAAATAATAATCATTTTGATGGAGAGGGAAATAAAACATCCTTTGCTTCTTTCTCCTCTCTCTGAAGGACAAGTCCTTCATACAAATGCTTCAGCTCACCGTTTCATTTTAACCTGACGCAGGGCTCGTGTTTCGGTGGTGGTTTCCTGCGTACATGGAGAGGCTGCGGTTTGCGGAGAGAGGTCCTGCAGCTTCTCCCCTCCCTTTGAAGCACAGCTGAAGAGCATTGCAGCCAGCCTGCACGGCCAACAGCCTGACTGTGTATTTTGGCATTTGAATGCCAGACTGGTTGGTAATTTCCCCTTAAATCCTCTCATAGCTCACATTCCTGTCGAAAGAACCTATATCTCCGTAGGCGCTGGTTTACCATACAGAGTCTGTCTCCACGATCTGTGGCCGCTTTGCTGTTGTTTTACCCCTCAGAAGCAATGCCATTTCACGTGCTTTTATTCGGTTCTGTGCAGCGTGTATTTAAAATGAAATACCGGCTGAAACCCCTCTGGATGGCTGTCAGATCTTAGCATGCCACATAAATATCAGTGTGAAAACATTCCTCCCAGCCCACACAGAATGCATCTAACACTGTTTTTTCTGGACAAAACCACCCCTAAGCACAGCGAGGCCTTCAGCAAAGGACCACTTCCAGTGGGCAGGGCCCCGTCTTAAATTGACCACTTTAAAGTGCTCCAAAAGTTTCCAGTATAATTTTCGTTACCCTTTAGTTACAGACCACCTTTACTAGGTAACAGAGCTCGTTTGCCAGCCGGTTGGGTAGCTGCCATCTCAGCAATGGCCCGGGTGGCCGGCTGCCAGCTTCCAACCGCTTCAAGATGCGAGTTACCTGACGCTCTGGGGCACGCTCGCTGCGCTGGTGCCTCCCTGCTTACCAAGCAGATGTTTCCCTGTGGCACCCTCACCCCCGGCTGCGCGGGGTCGGTTTCCAGCGGGCCTCTGCTGCGTTGCCAGCCGAGGGCAATCTGCACATTTTTTTTTCTTGAAAGGATGTGTGCACTTTGTGTGCGCTAACACACGCGTGCGGCCCTTCTGCGGTTACCAGCCGGGCTGGGGCAGAACACACATCTGCAGACCTCACCAAGGCGTGTGGCCTTTGGTTGTGGCAACAGATGATAAGCAAAATTA
>Ga0065711_1037134_pt1 | contig 20150 bp, 17 predicted proteins | sample Hoacrofraction12_FD_59098 | JGI IMG/M metagenome (GOLD analysis project Ga0065711, IMG submission 59098) | Hoatzin crop microbial communities from Cojedes, Venezuela - Epithelial fraction 12 v2 (version 2) | ecosystem: Host-associated > Birds > Digestive system > Esophagus > Crop | place... | reverse complement strand
CCCCCCCCCCCCCCCCCAGTTTTTGAGTGAATGGGGAGTTTCGAGTTTTTCTGCGAGGAGTGAGCTGCTAAAATGAAGTACAAGAAATACGCTGTGCTGAAAGTCAGAGAAGCAGGAGGGAGAGCCGAGTCTCGGGAGCCTACTGAGAAGCAGCAGACAGGAAAGCAAACGAAATGCGAGCTCTGAACGCCTTGGTGCAACTTTTGGCAGCTGATGTTCCTGCCCCCCGCCTCCCCCGTGCTGGAGCCGGGCTCCCCAGCCCCCGTCCTGCCGAGCCACAGCATCGCAGGCGGATTTCGCTTCAGCATCTCCCCCGGACAGGCTTTCATTTGCCGGGGCGGTGCTGCTGGCTGGGAGCCGCTCCCTCCCCCGGGGCCGGAGCCACCTCCGCGCTCGGATCCCGGCCGCTGCCCGGGGCAGCGCTTGGTGCCAGCGGAGCCTTCACACCTCCGGGACGGGCTGGCTGCTCCCCATCCCCGTGCCTTGGTTTTTGCAGCGCTCTTTCCCGCACCCAGGCTTTCGTGCAGCGTTTACAGCCGTGCGGTGTCCGATGGAGCAGTCCCAGACTGAGCTTGCTCCGTCTTTGGGATGAGGGCTGTGTCCACCGCATCCGCGCCTTTGACCGGTTGCCATGGTTAAAGCCAGTTCTGAGTTGTACTGCACGAACCCGATGTTGTTATTTTTTTTTTCCCTCCTTGGAAATTAATGAAATCAGAAATGCTGAATCATAAACTGATTTTATGGAAAAAGTTGAGCAAAGAAATCCCGTGTTATTTCAGCTTCCTCCTCTGTTAGTGATTACTACAACGTGCAGGGGCAAAGGAAGCAATAAAAGTTTTATAGACCGAGCTTTCAAGAAAGGAATATTTTGGGTGTTTTTTTTTTTTGGTTGGCGTTGAGGGGAGCCAGGGTGAAAATTGAGAAAGGTTTAGGCTGCAGAGAAGGCTGCACCTCCAGTGTGGATGCTGATGCCCTTTCTGTTGAGATTTTTTTTTTTTTTTTGCTGAGCACCAAATCTGGACTTGTGAAGGTAAAAGACTAAATTGCTTATTGTAGTAATTAAAAGCTGTGCTCTCTCTGTGCACAAATGACGTGCAGCTGGGTCGAGCAAAAGGTTCCTGAAACTTTGTTCTTTCATAACCAGCTTCTGAAATGTCTGCGTTTTTTGGTCAACTACCAGTATCGATTTCATCTGTGAAAGAAAAGCATAAAATGGCCTCACACCTCGCTTTCCTTTCTTCATCAGCCCTAAATATTGACACAAATTTAGTTTGGGGCTTTGTGGCTTCCGGGTTTTGGTGGCAGCCGCACAATCTGCAGAGTGATCTTACAGTGCGAGAAACCGTTGGGTTGGAGACCTTGGGTTGGAGACGTGCATCTTCAGGAGCAAGCTGCAGCGGTCCTCGATTGATTAGGTTTTTGCCTTTGCCGAGGATCCCACTCAGCTGCCCGCTTTGGCCAAAGGCATTTAAATTTTCACCCGTAAATAGCAAAACAGTCAGATGTTTTGAAAACAGGATGCTTGGGCTCCACATTATTAAAGAAAAACGGAAAGAGAAACAGTATAGATAGGAAGAAAGCAAATAGACTCAGCATGCTCCCAAGTGCCAGAGCAGTATAAACAGTGACCTATCTTCCTGACCTCCGCTCTCGCTGAGTTCCTGGCCCCACGCCACCCAAGCCAAACTACGTCATTTGAGACTGATAGTAGGCATGGCACAGCTGTTGCAAGTGTGACTCGAATTTCCTGTCTCCTTCCTGACAGACGTAGTTTAGAAAATCCAGAGTTGCAACAACAGCAGGCAGAGAGGGAGGAGCTCGGCATACGTGTTCACAGGGTGATTCTCAGAAGCCCTGCACCAAAAAGGAATCGCTGGGGGGAAACGCCATGCGGGACGGCGTCCTGGCTATAAGCTGATGGTTTTCGGAAAACATCAGTTAAAACATGTGCGTATGCTTTTTTAAGATGCGAGTTAATTACAGGAGAAGTGAGGAAATGAGCAGCTAATCTTGCTGTGAGTTAACGAGCCCGACTGTGCTGACATCAGTGTGAGCCAAGGGAGCAGTGCCGCTTGCACAGTGGGACCCTGCAGTCCTGCGTGTGGGGATCGGACATCAAACTGGCAGAGGGGAGCTGTGCCCCGGGTGCGCTGCTGTTGGCGTCCGTGGGTCCTGACGCGTTACCAGAGCAGCGCCTGATCCGCAGACCGGCCCGAGTCCCTTGCTGCTCCAGCTGCAACCTTTGGCTAGAGAATAACTGGCCACGCAACGGTGCCCTTAACTTTCTAAATTAGAGAAAAAAAGAACTACCTGGAAGACCACCTGGTTGCAGAGAATGCAACCGACATGAAGGGAATTTATTTTCCTGACATTATACTAATCTTTTGCTGTGAGCAGAGTATGGCAGTGCAGCTTTGAAGGGAAACAAAAGTACCTGTAAAGTTCTGTAGGCACTCAGTGCTGCCTGTAGAAGCAAATCACACCTGCTTACATTCTTGTAACATATTTTTTCTTTTTTTTCTGCATTTATCATCCTGTCCAGCTTCTAGCTCAGGCCACTGCTGTGTCCCAGAAGGATTTGCAAGTCATGGGCCTGGTGATACGGAGGGGGTATTTTCTCTCCTGGTGGCCACCCTGTAATGTTGCGTTTGGCATGAGGCAGCTGTCCGCAGCCTCGCTTGTCCTGCGGATGGAAGCGCAGGACCCCCTCAGCTCTATTGCCTAATATAGTGTTTGGGATGTGGGGAGGACATGCTCAGTGCATCCCCCGAATCATAAAAAGGGGCAAGGGTTTTTCCCAGCTGAAATGCTGGTCTTGCCATCTCTGAGTTTTTATGGGGCCGTGGTACCGCAGAAAAGAGGGACGAAGAAGATGTAGTATTTCTCACGAGCTGCCTGCCTGTCCGTGCAGGTTACAGCCCAGATCACACGTAAAATGGCAATATCTGAACAGCCCTAAGCAGCAACTTGCCATCTCCTTAAATTAGGCTGGTCTTCGTTAGAGCTTTTTGCAGTCCATCGAGTAAGCAAATGGACAGATAACTTAGCGGTCTGTGGGGATATTCTAGTTGTGAGTAGACAGAGGCGTTGTCCTCAGGGTGCCTGCCTTGTGCTCTCGCAACTTTCAAAACCCACTTCTGCCCCAGACTGTTCCCTGGGGGACCCTTCCCTGCCAGCACTGCCCATGCACCTACCAATGCTGCAGAGTAAATCCTTAAACTCTCTTATTGCAGCTCTTAAAACCGTCTCCGTTACTACCGAGTGCTGAATAACACAACTCAGATTTTGCCACCCAAGGCTGTTTTCAGCTGTCGGCTCAGCGCAGCAGCATGGCAGGGCTCCACACTCCTATCTGTCTTGGTCGCTTGTGAGCCAGAAGCCACTAAGATAAACATAACTGATTTCATTTTGCTTGTATTTCAAAGGGCATTTTGGTCAGAAAAGAGGAGCAAGGCCGCACCTAGCTTTCAGGAGACAGTGGCTAAATAAACATCTGGACACTAATGTAAACTCCTGAGGTCTGTGGTGGAGGTCGAGCGCGGCACAGGGCCGAGTGCCAGCAGCGTATGTGCCGGGCTGCACAGCCTCCACGCTCACTCGCCTCTCTGCTGCCCATCCATCAGCCCCAAACCTTGTCCTCTCCGTACGTGATGTTTCCCTTAAGTGGTGCTGAGCTGTTTAGTCTTTCGCTTGCTTTCGCTGTAACTTCCTTTGTTTAATATGCTTCAGAATAGCCGAATGCCGCACAAAGAGAAGCTTGTTCGCTTGTGCAGCAGCCAGCGAAACAAAGAGACTTCCACGTCTCCTGTTTTTACAAGCCAGGATGAATCACTGAGCTCCGCACGCGGTTCCTCAGCCGCATGCCGGTATTCCCCTCGCCTGGGGACTGGCGTTACGGAAACAGGGATCCGCAGCCGAGGGCTGGTCGGAGCAGCCCCTGGCATTGCTGCGCAGCGGTCCCTGCAGAGCTGGTCCCTGCAGAGCCCTAACGCACGTTGCCGGTCTTGGGTTTGACGTCGCCGTGCTCTGCGGCAGTTAACTGTTTCTTAGACGTACAGCTGCTGTCTGCAGAGCAGGACGCTAGGCAGTCGTTATGCTCGATGAGAGCTGCGGTAGGAGCTGTTTGTAACTGGGGATGGGAATATTCACTCCATCTTTCTTTTATCTGATGGCATTTTATTTGTGTCGAGGATGTCCTTGTTCTGGAGGGCAGGGCTTTCTTAAGGCAAAGCTGCGCGTGATGCGGGAGCCAGGTTTTTTTAACAGGGACACCTGGGAGTGGTGAACGTGAGGTTCCAGTGAAGCCTGCTGGGTGAGGAGGAGCTGGCTCTGGACAGTGGCTCTGCCCCGGACTGTGAAACCCCTCGAAGCTCCTCATGGGTGTTCAAGACTTGGGGGAGTTGGGTCCGAGTCATCTCCTGTGTGTCAGTTCTCATCAGCGTCGTAAATGGACTTTTAGGGTAGCTGTCTCCATATCTATCCTATTCCTCATCCCTTGCTCTTTGGCCTCTAAAGTAAATCATTCTGGTTCTATCAAATACGGCGTAAGACTGGAGTGGAATAGTGGGGCCATACGTGGGCTTACTTAACAATCTTAATATTTTGGTCTTGCGACTTAATATTTTGATCTTGTGAGCCCTCTGGGCTGCCAGTTTCCAGATATCTTAGTGAAACTGATTCAAATATTTAAAAAAAAGGAACATTGGAAAGCTGCAGCATTGTCTGTGAAAAGTGCCGGTGCACAATGACACGCCAGTGCCACCGTTGGAGACTCCCTGCTAGAGCAGAGTGAATTCTGGTGGCAGATGCTTTCTCATCCTCTTGGACTGCTGTGGTAAACGGGTGGGAAGAGCCCATACGAGGGCAATCCCACGGCCACGCACCATACATGCTGCTGGTGCACGTCTCGATAGCCACAGCAGAGGTAAGGACTTCAGGGTTTGAATTTTGGTTCAAATCCATCTTCCCAGGAGCCTTTCTGGGTTGCTGCTGTCCTCCGGGATGTGATGGTGTCCAGGACCTTCGAGCACGTCCTCTAAACTTTTCTCCTTGTACTAGGATGTGATGGGTTTTAAGGCTCTGCATTCTCAGACTTCTACGTTATAACACATTAGGGTGGGGCTTAAATAAATAATAGCTCAAAGGCAGGTTCAAAATGAATCATGATTTGAGGGCAGGACTAGAGAGTGAGTAACTGTTCGGAGCAGTGACCTCTCTGGAAGTGGAGTGAAGATACTGGAGACGCGTGAGATCTCGGAGGAGAAGCATCACTTAGGATGAGGGTGAGCGGTGAAGGATTTCAAAGTGGGATTTAATCCTTGGAGCACTCCTAATCCTGACCCTGGTTTTGTGGACCAGGCCAGTTTCCACAGCCTGACTCTGAACTCGTTTTTTTACCCGGTTGCAGAGCAACTGCTTTCAGTGGGGCAGATGGTGATCCAGATATTTGCATTAGGTGAAACTTAATTGAAAGATGTTGTGTTATCAAAGCCGGGACATGTTGTGGAGATGTATTGGTTTGAAGGTGCATCCGTCAGAGCTCTTAGAGGGAGAGATTCCTCTGATTAAAGCCTTTGCCCTGCATTTAAAGCAAGCAAATGAAAAGCGCCTCACCTTGCTGCTGGTTTAGCACAGCTGGGCAAAATAAAATAAAAATCATTCTGCAAATCATTTGCCTATCTCTCTGTGTGAGGAGGATTTTTAATTTAAATGTATTTACATTAATTAGTGCCTTCCGTATGGTTTTGGTGCTTGCATTAGGCTCATTTTCATTTTGGCAGGACTGACTGCCATGGTTTTTTGGGGGGATACCGTAGTGTAGAGCTACACTGACTACTTCCCAGGAGTTCTCTTTATCCTGTGTTCTCTGAAGCAAACAAACTGCTGTCGATTAAAAGTTGCCAGAGTTTTTCTCATCATGGGCATCTTGGAAAAGTCGTCTCAGGGCACAAAGTTATTTGAATTTTCCAAAGCCTGTTTTCCTACTCAGGTAAAACCCCAGCTGGATTTGCCTAAATGATGACTGCAAAGCCTGACCCAAATTTAAATGAAATTTAAATTGCTGCTTCATACGATTAGCAAAATCCCATGTTTAATTGCATTGCTCTCTTAAGTGACAAATGCTCTTCCCTCTTGGTTTTTTTTGTTTGTTGTGGGTTTTTTTTTTCTTTCTTTCTGAAGATTGAGAATATAATCCAGACATATTTCATCCGAATGCCCAACATCTCCTTACAGTTCACCCCCGAGCCCCACGGGAGCAGGGATGTCTCTGCCTGCTCCCTGCCTGTGCTGGCAGGGACGAGCGGCTGGGGAGGCTCGCTGGTTTGTGGGCTCTCTCTACGTAGTCATTGGCTTCCTTTGGCACTCGAGGCTTCATCAGTGTGGTTTGCATGGGTGTGACTGACAGAAGATTTTGGTCTGAGATCTGCAGCCTTCTGGAGCGCTATCTGCTCTGGAGGCCACAGATGTTGTCAGCTGCATCAGGTCTTTCTTTAATCAACTTTATGTCAGCAAACAAGCTGCTGTAGGTTTTAATTTTGCTGTTGCTTCCTAGCCTTCAGCTCAGGCTGGTGCTCATCTTTTCTTCCTGATTTTCAAACATTTTGCCACCTGGAAAAACTCTATAAAAAATATTTTGCACAACAAGTGGTTTTGCTTGTTTCTGGTGTTACTGACTTGCCTCTTGTTTGAGTGAAGAATAATGGCAGCCGTGGGATGAAAAACTGGGGGAATGCTCACCAGGCTGCACTCAGCTGCTCTGGAAAAGGTGGTGTTAGTCTCTGGAGTTACCCCTTGCCCGTAACGTGCCATTTGTGCGATCCTTCTGCCTGACTGGAGTTTGGTTTGTGCTGTAAAGAGCACCTTTCAGTGATGGAGAGAGAGACTGCGGTTCCCAGGCTGCTGAGCTTCCGGAAGGTTGAGAGCTCTTGCCATGTGCAGTTTGGCACTTACTGGTGAGAAAATCCATACCAAATAGCATAAGCTGACGTGTGGACTCCAGGAGTAGTTGCATGTATTAATTGGCTAGAAGAGACCTGTTCTTAAGCATAGGAAGAGCGTTTTGGGTGAAGCAGAAACCAACCTGAGCCTCTTCCAAAGGAACTGAAATCTTTGATTCAGGCTGCAGACTGGGCCGTACGCTGCTGCCGCGGTTTTCCGCCCGAGGAGACACACAATATGTGCTTTGTCACACCACGCAGCGTGAAATCTTACGTTCTCTCAGTCCTGGTATTTAATGTCAATCCAAACAAATTTAAACCTAAACCGAGGGCTGCTGGGTACCAAGCACAATGCCGTTGGATACCCCGAGACTCGAATTCGTCAGCGGTAGATGCTGCAGGACTGCCCCGACCGAGGAGGTGGTAAGCAGATTTGGCCCTGCAGGGTATGGCAGGCATTTTCTCCGTGTGCCAACAAAAACTCAGGCGGGCACACCTTATAAACACATGACACACTCATTTTCAGGAAAGTAAACGGGGTGGTTCCTCCGTGACCTTACCAATTCTCCAGCATCGGGTGGAGGAGGTTTTTCTTCTGCCCTACCAGTTCCAGCAAGTGAGTAACATGCCCCGAGCCTGCTTTTAAATAAGGAAATTCAGTATCGTTACTAAGCAGGGCTAATTCACAGTGCTTTCCTTGGGCAGGATCCTACAGGGAGTTTTTCCTTTTCCGGCATTTTAATGCAATTTGCATATTTCAAGTCTCATTTGTCTGGAAATGAGCTGGAAATGTACCGGTGATAACACTCCTGCTTCAGGTTCCACTTCATCACTTTGTAAGGCCCGTGTTGCGTAAAGACGTCCCACCCGTGGGAGGTTCTGCTGCTTTCAGAAATGCTAAACTTTACGGGTAAAATCTGAATATTGCTCTGTCTACATCAGATATATGTTGTTGCTTTCATGAGCAGCCACATGCTGATTTATGGCAACGTGCTATTTATTTATCAACATTTAGGTTGTGGATTTTTAAATTATTCTAGTAACACGAGGCCAACAAGTTGGTCATGATGTTACTCCTTTAAAGTCTTCCTTTGAACATACATATAAATCAACTCTCCTTTGATGTGAAATTGGAGATTTCATAACCGTGTGTTTACTTTTTGGTTTAAAAAATAAGCTGAAGGGAAAACAAAAAAACCCCAAAAAACAAATAGTACTTTGTATCTCATTAAAAATAGTTTCTAGCACATTAAAAACTATATTGTTTTAGGAAGCAAGGACTAGAAAGTTGCAAAAGCATCTGATTTTTTTAATGACTGATAGCTGACTGCAACCATTTCACTTTTCTTCAGGCACTGAAATATGTCTGCAGACTTTCTCCTTTAGTACTGATTAGTGTGAAATGGGCTCATGTTTTCTTTAGACATTTAAATGCACCTTCCCATCATCCTTCCTGTGAGTGCCTTAACAGGAAAATCGATAGAAACTCTGAAGTAACAAGGACAGCTGCAGATTTGTTTGACACAGTCCTTTCTGTGAGTGATGTAACGTCAGGAGAGCACAGATAAATGATCAGGTTACTGCTCCTGCAAATTAAAGAATTTAACTCTTTCGACTTGACAACTTTTTAAGAAACAACAAGAGAAATGCTCCAGCACTCCAGAATCAGCAGGTTTTCCTAATGTAGTTTGGGCAAAAAAGCAGAGTAATGGAGAGTTACCTTCAGAGTGTTACAAGGTGCTCGTGTGCCAGAGCTCTGCTTCCCTGCCCGTGTCAGGAGTGGGCGGGGGGTGTCCAGGTTTGGTACCCACTGCTGTCCCGGGGCACCCAGTGTTGCACCCCGTCCGCCTCGCTCTGCCTGTGCTCAGGCAAAATCCCAACCGCAGGAGCTTTGTCTGCCGAAGAATTATGTGTCTCTCTGCAATGCAGGGACAAGGTGTCCGTGTCAGGAAGGGAGAGCTAGGTATTTACAAATATTTCTTCTAGCTTCTCAAACACAGGCGATGAGATTTCCTTTTTTTAAGATCTGCAGCAGCGCAGGAGTGTCACATCCATTCCCTTCGGGCGACCAGAGGTCCAGACAAAAGCATTACACATTGCTGTTTGACCTGGTTGCCGTATACACGCATGAGTAATTTCCCTCCTGCGTGTAAATAATTTCCGGCTGGACTCTAGTTCCCGCTCCGTCACACGGGCAGGTGAGTGTCAGCTCCTTCCAGCTCCGGGTGCTGGGCATCCAATTATTCCCAGGAGAAGAGCTGTTGAAATGAGTGGAGTTACACCAAAGTTCTAATTGCGCCTCTGGACCCGCAGTAATTTACCTGGGCAATTAAGCTGAGAAGGATTCAGCCCAGCTGCCTTTGCGTGGAAATCAAAGGCGCAAGTAACCCTCGTCCCACAAATCCTTTTGTTCTGAGGATTTCTAGGAGCGGTGGCAGAGCGAGGGATGTAATGTTTGCGTCAGAAGGGTGGGTCGCCGGGAACAGAGTTTATAAACATTTTTACACACTGGAGATCTACACTGAGATTCCTCCATCAAAGTGCGGGGTGGGACCCCACTCTCCCTAGGCACTCGGGGGAGCCCCGCAGCATTTTAGCAGCTCTTTTATCTTGAAATTGCCCTCAGTTCCTGCAAATGACGAGAACTTTTTTAAGAAGTCTTTTTGCATAAGGACTCTGGGCCTCGGGGAACCCCAGCTGGTATAAATCGACTTCAAAGGATTTACATCAGCAGCAGATACATCAGATACATCCTCCTGTCTTTATTCTCCCTGTAAAGCACCAGGAACACCTCTGATGCTGTACTCCAAAGGGGAATAGGAACAGGAATAACAACAGGACTATCGCTGGAGCTGGCATGGGGCTGGGAAGGCCAAGAACTGTGCGTGCCTGCACGTGGCTCTCCCTAACCTTCCTAGGAAAGGAAGAGAGTTTTTTCTTCCATAAAGAGCCAGAAAGCTGGGATTTTCCACACTGAAGCACTGGGGAGATTTCCCACGTGGGGCTGGATGCTGCCCTGGACTCCACCTCCTATCGCACGCGGTGGCCCAGGAGCCAGCATGCTCCCAGCATGCTTGGGCTCCTACATCTGGCAAATCCTGTCATAAATTAGGCCAAATTTTCCTCCTCTGCACAAATATGAAGGCAAGCAAGAGCGTCTGGTTAGGACGGGGTGAAGGACCAGCTGCCAAGTGGTTGAAGGAGCTGCCATGCGGTTGGTGGCGATGCCACCGCCCTCCCACACGCCCACAGAGGTCCCCGTGGTCGCGTCCTTGCAGAGCCTTGTGCCGAGCCCAGTGCTCAGCCCCATGCTGCAGCTGAAGAAGCACAAGCAAACAGTGCAACTGCCGGTGCAGAGAAAACGTGAGCAGCGAGGGTGCGGTGTGGGCAGCCAAGAGTGGAGCTGAGTGACCTTTCCCAACGGTAATCAAGGAAATCACCACACGCATGCACGACTGGAAAGCTGGAAAGAAATTGTGATTCCCTCTACCAGAGAACACATGAAAAAGGGTCACTGCTGGTAATCAAAGAATGATTCAATTTCTGGGAGACTTAATTTGGTTCAGATGACTTCTGCAGTTTCTTCAGAGCATGCAGAACAGGAAAACTCCACACGATGCGATGGCTTTTTCTCACACAACCCTCCAGGTGGTTTTAGACCTCTGTGACTCGCTGGGAAGGGCAGCTGTGCCGCCATGTGTATTTGGTTATTAAAAATTTCAGTTGGGGCTTCATCTTATTTATGTGATCTGCACTCTTTTAATCAGTTGAATGTGTTAATTCCATGGTCCTGTGATTGGAGTTTGGGGTAGAGAGAAGGAAGCCCCAAGCGCGTTTCTTGATTTTGCTTCTTTTAAAGGGAAACCCTCCGTGAGTCGGGGTGGGCATCCCCTCCCATCTACACCCTCGTGTCTGCACATGCGTATTCTTACGTATGCCTCAGCTGCAGTCTGTACAGCGAGGTTATCAGTGCTTATTTCCTTTGTAAAAGGCACCGAGATGATTATTAATTATGAAAATAGCAGCACATGTCCACATGTTGCTGATAGGCATTATCGTAATTGCTGAGCTGAGGGCCACGCTGCGCTCGTGCACGAGCTCTTTAAAGCAGCAACCCTTCTGTTTGCTTAATGGCAGAGCAGTTGGTATTTTCTCATTGCTAGCGTGCAGTCTGTTTGTTTTACCCTTTGCTGTCAAATCGATTTAACGAAGGGATCGTTACAGAGGTTTGCACATGACATCACTCATTGATCTGTGCAGAGAGGCAGCAACGTGCGTTCTGCCTGCAGGCACCGCAGGCAAATGGCAAAGCAGTTGGGAGGAAGCATCACGGGGAGCTCGGGAGAAGTCCCAAGTGCCCGCCACGAGCGGTGAAGACATTGTGATTACCGAGTGCACCGTCAGCAAGGCTTGGTCCACGCTGAACCGTGATGTTTTTAAAGGGTTATTGTCTTATTAAGTAAATCCTGCCTAGGTGCCAGCATCATGCAGATGGTAAATTGCAGTAAAGCTCACAAAGCGTGTGGATATTCTCGTAGCACCGTGGGTGTCTCGGCTGGGTTTGGCCCTGATAGACCTTTAGCAGCACTGTAGTTACTGCTGTCTGCGTTTGTGGAAGGTTGCTGATTAAAAGTCTGGAAAAGTGAGCATGATTAAGGCTGTTGGAGGAGATGAAGGGGACAGGTTTCTGGTTAAAGATCAGATGTGAGAATCCCAAGGTCTTTTATCTGTCCCCATCTCTGCTGCAGGTGGCTTGGGTGACTTTGTGGAGGCCATTGAATTGCTCTGCGCCTCTGTGAAAAGGCAGCAGCTCCCCTTTGTACTTTATGAAGCCAGTTGTGAGGTGGAGGCATTTTTTTCAGATGTTTGTCCACCACTTGGGATTACTTGTCTGAAAGGGGCGATTGTATAGAAAACCTGACTGGTTCAGCGTTGCTGAAGTTTTTTGTGTGATCATCTGACCATGGTGTTTTCCTTGTAAAGATAAAGGCTTACAATCTAGACAAATGTTTCAGCATGTGCTTCTCTGTAACTCTGTGGGAGTGTTCACGTGTTCGTGGCTGATGCTTGTGACCTGCGAAAATACGTCACTGTGAGGAGCGATAGGGTCAGAGCTCTCCTCTCCTCCCACGGGCTTTCTCTTGGTTTTCATTCTTGCTGCCGCTCGTTCTCCATCACTAAGGTTTCTCTTAGGAGTTTCAAAAAGGCTTTTGTCCCTCTCGGTTGGCATGAAGTTTAGTGGAGACTCTGAGCCGAAGCCCTTGTGCCGGTGCTATGGGATGCCCTCCTGGGCAGCCTGCATCCTTCACATCCCTCTCCTGCCCGTATCCCGTGAGACAGTTTTCAAGCTGGTTGAATAACCTGGAAAGCGAGGCCTCCCTGTGTGACATTCCCACTGGCAGGGCAAGGCAGGTTGCTGCAAGAGAAGACAGCAGAGGTGGTGGTGGCAGAGTCCAAGCAGACAGCACCCCGTCTTTGGTCTGCGCAGATAGCCACGTGGTAAAAGGGAGGTGGCATCAGCTTTCCACCTCTGATAATCATGAATTTAAGGAGAGGAGAAGGTGGGTTCAAAGCTTCGTTTGCTCTAGGTGGTTCTTATGGCCGAAAGGCTGAGCGGGAGTCTCATCTGGATGGTGCTGAGCAGCGGCTGGAGCCATGCCTGGCCATCAAGGCATGATTTTTATGGTGCCTGGTGCCTGTCTGGCAGCCTGGGCAAGCGGGGAGCTGCGGGCTCCGCATGGGTTGCATGCGGGCGCTGCGTGTCCCTGCCCGTCAGCTCTTGCAGGGGAGCCCAGGGGTGCGATGCAGCACAGGCTGCCCCCCCGCCCCGTGTGTCCCCCAGCACGCGAGGAAGCCTCGTGATGTCATGCCAAGCGGGGCTGGTAGCATTTCATAAAGGCAGTAGGAGAAATAAAATAATTTTAGAGCAAAGACTGCACTTTTATTTTAGGAATCCTGGCTGCTGTCGTGCGGCGTTTTGCAGCCAGCAATCACCAAGGACGTCCTAAAGCCGTGTGAGCGCCGCACATCAGCAGTGATTCCTTGCTGTGATCTGTATCACACACAGAGTACTGTGTGCTTTGCTTCTGATTTGATGCTGGAAGGACAGCTACAGCTTCCTAATAAAGGGATTGCATTTCAGTTTAAAATAAAAATAAAAGTACTGAGTAAATCTTGAAATTCAGATAGTGAATATTTTCTTGTAATAAAGATTTTATTAAAATACTACATTATGACTGCAGGCTGACATTACAGGTTTAAGGTTATTACTAGTTTATACCTTCTACCTGAAAAATATTTCCAGTTTGTAAAGGTACGTTTTGCTACATTGCTGCATTTTGCCCTTTACCGCGTAGCAGAGAAAAAGTTGTGATCACACTGCAAATGTGAAAAATTATGCTTTTAAAAACCCATACATATGAATACTTGCTTTGAAAATCCTCAGTCTCTGTAATGAAGAGGATTAAAAAAAAGCAGAAATGGAGAAGAGACTGCTGCCTACTTTCGACTTATTTAAATATGCACAGAGCTTCCTCCATTTTAATCTTCCTTATAAAAAGATGGCTGTGTTGCTAAAGCTGGCAACCCCTCAGAAGCCAGCATCATTTCTCTGTCGTACAGTTCAGCTGAGCAAGGCTAATGTGGAGTGGGGACCCCCTTCAGCCAGCTAAGCAACCAGGACGATTCATAATTCATAAGTGCTTGCAGCCATCCAGCTGAATACATTTGGATTAGTTCTCGTTTCTTCGTGCAATCCCTGATTTCATTATTCTCTCCTGCGAGCAAATACACCCACGTTCAGCCCTCTGCAAAGATGCTGTGCCAGGCTTGGCTTTGTCTGGGATTAGCAACTGCCGAGCTTTGGGGCATCTCCAGCTTTGATGAACGCTGATTTTTTTTATTGACTGGGGAAGGGGGGTGTCCGTGTGCCCAAGGAGCTCTCCTCTCTGACCGGCGATTTCTCCGTGAGGATTTGTGGACGCTGCCGTGGAGTTTTCCAAAATGCCTGAAGCAAACTATTTGTTATCTGTATCTTGGGGGTATATCAAGGTGGGTTTACGTCCTGAAGGCTTATAAATGACTGTTTTTTGTGCTGTATTGCTTGGATAAAACCTCTATAAGGAAAACAGGCTTTTTAAATGGTTATTTATGTGTACTGTATGGCAAGAGATAAACATGTGTGTACTGTGCTTGCGGCGTACATGTATGTGCATTTTTTTTTTCCCTTTGGGAATTCACTGTCGCAGGATAAAATGATGCAGCAATGCAAATGTGTGATTAGAAAATTAGGAGGATTGCAGCATGTGGATCTGGGTGAATGAATGCTTGAATCCTACATTTTACTGCAATGATTCAAGCAGATCTTCAGATTTATGGCTTATTTTTCCTCTGCTGTGTTCTGAAGATCTGCAGCTGTCTTTTACTTGCATAATTCAAAATGGTGCAAACTTACAAAATTCAGAACAAAAGAATCTTATGGGATGTGGAATTTAAAACCAATGCAAGAATTTGATCTTTCAGAGAGATTATCTGAAACATGATCTTCTCATTTATTACAGTAAAAAATAATATGCATCTTTGGAGGAAATTCATTTAGTAGTTTAGTGTACTGAAAAGAAATATCTAGTCATGATGATGCTGAACAGTATCTAAATGAAACCATATGTCACTGACTGCATTCCAGATATCTCCATAATTTTGCTGTTAACATCTTGTTTGTGAACTTGCCTGCGATAAAGCTGTATTAATTTGGGAAAGCATTCAGAAAAATGCCATCTTTGTCTGTGTGCTCTTCCCCTCCCAGTTCAAGAGGATGCTGAACCGGGAGCTGACACACCTCTCCGAGATGAGCCGCTCCGGCAACCAGGTGTCCGAGTACATTTCCAACACTTTCCTGGGTAAGGCGTCGCATCCCAAGCTTTCGGGTGACTCGAAAATAACGATTACTGTCAGCCTAATACCCACCAGTCGATACTTGTGCCCAGTTTTCCTTTGGGGCAGAGCGTTGTTTAAATGTTTTGATTTTTCACTTGCAAAGTGGATATGGGGAGGAAAAGAATACAGTGTTTGAATAAGTCTATCCACAAAGGAATTCCCTCTGCAAATCAAAAGATTCTTCTGTTCAGATTGAATTAAGCTATTGGTAGCTGCCTTGTGCAAGCTATTTGATTTTTGTGTTGACCTTACGGAAAGGACAAAGTCACACAAACCCGACTGCATACTCTTATCTTTGCAACTGCTGCCTCATACAGCTGCATCTTCCTCCTTCAGAGACAGGGGTCAGACAAGTAGGTTGGGCCCAGACATTTTATATATTACACACATATTTACTCATTTTGCACTGGAAGTCAGAATAAAGAGTAAAGAGAGCATTTTTCATGTCATTAGTTTTGTTGGAGCTCATAGGACTACTGGCATGAATTAATCCTCTCTTTACAAAATGTACTTGTTATGAAAAATACAATTTTCTGTGTTTTTAAGCAGCTTTAGAATTTGTGACCGTTTGCATATCAAACGCAGCTTAGCGCGGGACCCTCACGTACGTGTCTCTGAGTCCAACAGCCTCAAATGCTGCGCAGCTGTGGGATGCCGGAGCTCGTGGGGGACTCACGCCCTGCGGTTAAGATGGCCCAGAACGCCTTCGCTGTATGACACACAATTATTCCCATTAAGGGATTTCAAAGTGATTTCGGTAGCCAGTTGCAACTGGAACTACTGCGTGCATTTAGGACACATCACATCATTAATAATCCATGTAAGTCTGTAGCTGCTTTATGGGAATCCAGTGGCCCTGTCTTATCACTCAGCTTAATCATGACATCCAGAACATGAATTAATCCAGGGAATAGAAGGAAGGCTGCCTAGCTGCCAGCCAGCAGGCCATTTCTGCAGCCGGAGAGCCTGGAGCGTACACAGCGCGCCAGGGAGCATGACCACCATGGCATTTTCAGGGAGCTTGTTGTTTATCAGCTCTTGCCAGTAGGCCTATGTCTCTGGACCAGGATGTGCTGCAGCAGCAGAAGTACCCAGTGTGGCTTGATACTGTGGACCTAATACAAAACTAATAAACCCCACGTACACGCAGGTTAGTGGAGTCTGTATCTCAGCAGGGGCTAATTAGCTGAAGCCACTGCTGGTGCTAATGGGGCTGCATTATTCCCTGTACTGAGGCTGGGTCAGGTAACTCCGTTTCCCTTTGCAGGTCTTGACAATCATCTTGTTCATTCCTATTCTGCTGCTTCTCACACAGTCTGTAAGGGTGACGTCCTCGCCATTTTGTGGCAGTATGAGGGCCACTCAACCACTTAGGGCTGTGTTAACGCTGAGTGGTGCGGCTCTCCAGATTGGGCCAGATTGCAACTTGATTGCTCATAGTAGGAAGAAATGAGTGAAGCTTTTGAAAGAATCTTAAAGCTTTTTTAGGAAGTCATGCTGTTACATTTTTATGAATTAGTTTTCTCCCCCCTAAAATTTGGTTTAAAAATCAGGAGAACATACAAGATAACAGGAGTTTATAAATGAGGAAGTCGAACAAAAAAAAAGAACTATGTGGATAGAACAAAATGGATCATTTATCTGCAAATAGTGTTTGGAAGACGGAGATAACTGACGCATATTTAAACCATAGAATGCTTTGGGTTGGAAGGGACCTTTAAAGGCCATCTAGTCCAACCCCCCTGCAGTGAGCAGGGACATCGTCAGCTGGATCAGGTTGCTCAGAGCCACGTTCAACCTGACCTTGAATGTTTCCGTGACTTCATTCAGTCTCTTGGCTGGACTTTATTAAATGAGCTGAGGAAGGCACCAAGGAATGGTGTCCTCTGCAGCGGGGCCAGTCCTGCCGTCACCGTTTGGTCAGTGAGAGAAAGGACGCCAGCTTTAGATCCATATGAAGGAAAAAGATGAAAAACAATGGGTTTATTGTTGGCTGCGTGACGTGAACGAGGAAGATATCATGATGGCCTTTCAGCACGTGCCCTTTCCTAAGGGGTGAGCCGTGTTGCTGCTGCCGTCACTGTGGGGACACTCTCGTGGCCAAGCCACATGCTCAAGACTCAAAGCAGTCCCCAGCCCACTGTGGGCCCACAGGGAGCAACGTTGACCAAGCAGCGTCCTGCAACCGCAGCAGATTTCCTGGTGCTCTTGGCCCCCTTGTTCGGCGTTTGGATTTCCAGCAAGTGCAGCCTTTGTAGAAAGGTCTGGCCTGCCTGGTGCCCTCGAGCGACGGTTGAGGGCCGCTGCTCTGAGCAGCGCGATGGAGGTCGTGGATGAGATCTGCAGAAGCAGGGACATCTCAGGGGAAGGGCTGGGTGTTGGAGTAGTCGGGAGCTTTGGCGTGACAGTGCTTAAGGCGCCGAAATCCGTATGTGCCCTTTGGTTGGTAGGTACTGAAAGCAATGGGTGGCATCTGTTAGTTGACTATTAAGTGTTACAGAAACTCCAAGTAAAGATTTAAGATTAATTTGCATATTTTTCTGAGTGCTGCTTTGTGCTGTACACTGCAGAGCGGTACACAGTATGTAGCTACATCGTTGTCTTTATCTCCAAGGATTTTGAATATTTTGTGTCCCTCAGATTCTCCATTGTGCTATTCATAAGGAAGTTATATATGTCAGAAGGATTTTTCTCAGAATTCACAAAGTTTGTAAGGTTCGTGATTTGACAAGTGCGAGGTTTCTGTTCATGAATGTCCATTTTACGCTGCCTTAGCGTTAGTCATTGCTAAGGAGATTATATAGAGGAAAGTCCTTCTGTTGTTCAGCAAAAACACACAAGGGAAACACCCATTGATGTCAGCTTGACTGTTGCTGTGAATAATGGCTTCCTTCTTAATTGCAGTGTTGCAGACACACTGGTAGTTCTTATTTCAGAGATTTTTAATTAAGCCAAGGCATAAGTAACTAGTGCCTAGATGCCTAGTCCCTCCAGAGGTCCTCAGAGATGCAAAGGTGCAAAGACATTATAGTAGCCTTTTGTAAAAGTTAATGAAAAAATGGTTAGTATGAAAATAATGAGCCACTGTATCTCCATTTTAAAGCAGCAAATAAATCTGTTGTAAAGGCAGTAAGTAGCATACGTGGATAGATTTATTTATTAAACACATCTCCACAGTCAAGTTTGCACCCACTGGGTGCCTGCTTAATGTGCATTAAAATCGTTACTGTCTCTGAGCATGACAATAGAAATGTGGCCTGTGCATTATATGTTATTCTATACATTTTTGTAAAGGGTAAAGCTTTAATAAATCAGTGACACCAATTTGTTGCTGGGTTGGTGTTTTAAGAGCAGGGTGTGTGAAGATGGGTTTGACCCTAAGAAGTATCAGTAGAGTGAATGTGAGAATATATACATAAGTACTTTATTGAGGAAAAATACATTGTTTGAATATATATTTTATTTTGCTGAAAACGGTTAATAAAAATTAGCCATAAGCAGAACCTGGTGCCCTGCAGGCATGGGGAGCTAGCTCCTGGACATGTGCTGCATCCCCAAGCGACGCGGCTTGAGAACAGCTAAGATGAAGGCAGCCTGGCACTTCGTGCCGCAGCAGGGCGCAGTGGGAAGGTTCAGTCTCGCAGAGGGCAAACGGAGGTTATGTGACTGTTTTGCTTTGATTTTGGTTCAGTTCAGTCCCAAAATTAGAGAAGGCCCCCAGCAGAAACACAAGGGTTTGAACTGGTCTGCAGAGCCGCTTAATCAGTAAAGCCAAGGGTTGATTTTGCGGGGTGTGATGGGTGTTCACACTGCAAATGATGTTGACTCATTGCACCTTTATTTGTTACAGACAAGCAGAATGATGTGGAGATTCCTTCTCCCACCCAGAAAGACAGAGAGAAGAAGAAAAAACAGCAGCTCATGACACAGATCAGTGGCGTGAAAAAATTAATGCATAGTTCAAGCTTAAATAACACCAGCATTTCACGATTTGGTGTGAAAACAGAAAAGGAAGACCATCTGGCCAAGGTATGACAGATTCTTGCAGTTCTGGGACAGTCTGTATTATCTGGAAGCCAGGGGTGCACTGGCTGGCTGGACTGCCCCCCCCCTTTAAAACTGGAATCGGTATCCCTGAAGTGATGTGGCCATTACAAATGCTGTAATTAATGGCACCAGGCCCTAACAGCATATTCTGTGTTCATAAATTCCTTGGAAATATCCCTAAAATAATTTTAAAAAAAGTGATGAAGGCTGGGGAGAGCAATTACCAAGTATGGGGACATACAACACCACTATGTCCAGCAGACCAGCTGCAGGGCCTTTGTCTCTGTCGGGGCGTTTGTTCTTGCTACCTGGGAACACAAATCACAGATAATTCCCCTGCCACGCTGAGAAATGTCCTCTCCTTGTACAAGTGCTGTGCCCTTCACAGTTACTCTGTGTTCGTGTACGTGTGTTCATGTTCACTTCCATAATTACCATAATGAAGACTGAATTTACATATTTTTAAACTTTTGGAAAATGCTCGTGGTGCAAGTGATAAATGCAGAATTGTCTTGCAAAAGATTGTAACCGATCTCTTTTTGTATTTTCAAAAGGAACTGGAAGATCTGAATAAGTGGGGTCTCAACATATTTAACGTTGCAAGGTATTCCCACAACAGGCCGCTCACCTGCATTATGTACGCTATATTTCAGGTTCGTGATTTTGTGATCAAATTTGCTGTTCGTTTACAACACTATTTTCATTTCTAATGGCTTTCTGTTTTGTTGTCTTTGACGAGATGACATCCTTATTTGATACATGCGTGTGTGCTTGTACCATTTATTATACAGGAGCGAGATCTACTGAAAACATTCAAGATCTCATCAGACACTTTTGTAACCTACATGATGACGCTAGAAGACCACTACCATTCGGACGTAGCTTACCACAACAGCCTCCATGCTGCCGACGTCGCCCAGTCCACGCACGTTCTGCTCTCTACCCCCGCGCTGGATGTGAGTTACCTAGTTTGAGCTAAGTGCTTTGTGTTGGGCAGCCGTCGTGTTTAAAGGGGGGGTGGAAGCTTAAAAGCACTGCATTGCCTGTGTGAACGTAGGAGTCGGTCACCAGTAGTTTTCAGACCTGCAAAAATAAATGCCTACAAATATCTGAAGGGTGGGTGTCAGGAGGATGGGGCCAAGCTCTTTTCAGTGGTGCCCAGTGACAGGACAAGGGGCAATGGGCACAAACTGAGGCACAGGAGGTTCCGTCTGAACATGAGGAAGAACT
>Ga0065711_1005481_pt1 | contig 20150 bp, 12 predicted proteins | sample Hoacrofraction12_FD_59098 | JGI IMG/M metagenome (GOLD analysis project Ga0065711, IMG submission 59098) | Hoatzin crop microbial communities from Cojedes, Venezuela - Epithelial fraction 12 v2 (version 2) | ecosystem: Host-associated > Birds > Digestive system > Esophagus > Crop | place... | reverse complement strand
GGGGGGGGGGGGCAGTTGTCATTGAGGAAGAAAAAAGAGGGTGTATAACTGGCTGTGAACACCTGGGAAAGCAATGCCTGTATTTCAGTCCCTAATTCAACACATTTTCAAGTTTTTTAATGAAGAAATACAAATGGGAAAAAATGATGTGTCTTATCTCAGAATATTGTGCAGCTCTGTGGTTATGACCCTTGCTGAGATATGAGACTTCACATTCATTCTTTTTAGTATAATGATACAAATCTGTTTTGTCTCGAGCTGGAGCTATTTGGTACTCTCCACTATTCTCAGAACAAATATTTTGTGCTGAACAAAAGTGTCTGAAACTTATCTTCTCCAGAAGTGATATGTAAGGCTGTTTGGTTTTTATTTAAACCACTTTTTTCCCTTTCTCCGAGGTTAAAGGATGAGTATTGTCTCTGATAGGGACCCTCATGGCTGCAGTTTCTTAGTTAAATAAGGCTACCATGAAGGTAAATACTTTATACAGTGTTCAAAATTTTCTGTGATATTTATTTCTCATTTCACCACAGTGTATGGTTAAATTCTTGATGTTTTTTGAAATTATAATGGAGCGCTGGAGAAGTTAAGACATCCTAACGCAGGTTTATCTAGGTAGAAAAAGCAAAATCAAAGTGAAGGGTGACAAGATTTTGACAGAATTTGTGGTATAACAGTTAAAAGAAATAATTGAAGCATTTCCTCTCAGAAATATTTTAACTTATTCGAGAATGTTTTATTTTTGTGAATCTTAGTTTTTCTCTTGCTTATTATAGTTATTTGTCATTTGTAAAACTGTGAAGCATTTTTTCATAGCTAGTTCAAAAGAAATTATTCCGTTGTGTTAGATCTCCTCCTTTCTGGAAGAAAGGAAGTTTGGCTATGTGCATTCATCCATATGTAACGTTCATGTGTACATTTGTAGTGCTCTGCTGCAATTTCAAATACATAACGATTCCAGCTGCATGCAGGAATAGATTATATGTAATAAAATCGTAGAATCAGAGAATAGTTGGGGTTGGAATGGACCTTTAAAGGTCATTTAGTCCAACTCCCCTGCAGTGAGCAGGGACATCTTCAACTAGATCAGGTTGCTCAGAGCCCCGTCCAACTTGACCTTGAATGTTTCCAGAGGTGGGGCCTCTACCACCTCTCTGGGCAACCTGTTCCAGTGTTTTACCACCCTCTTTGTAAACAATTTCATCCTTATATCCAGTCTAAATCTACCCTCTTTTAGTTTAAAACCATGACCCTTGTCCTATTACTACAGGCCCTACTAAAATGTCTGTCCATACTATAAAGTTTGTATGTACTATGATGTAAAATAACGTATATGGTGGTCTACTTACACTCCTTTTATACCAGAAAAGAGATTTTTAGCTATTCCAGGGATTCTTCTGCAACTTCTTTGTACTCATTTAAGTCTCTTCACCAGTGGCTCAAAACTGATCCTAGCACTTCTGCAAATACCACATTCAGTACTTGCTCTGCCATCATAACTTGTGACCTTAGGCTTTAATCTTCATATGCAGTCCTAGGATACTTAGTTCTCACAATATTCATGACTACCGTCATTGCAAAGTCATCCAAATTGTATTTATGGAATTTATATGTGCTATAGTGTACTGAAAGTTTTATAGGTGAAATTAATCAGAGCATCTAAAGATAAGTTTGTTACTTGCCACTTTCTTCTCATCCCTCCGCCCCATTATAATTAATAGGCTTTTTTTTTACAGCAGGCTGATATAATTTTAATGATGTTTCTTCTGTGCAAGCTTTAATTATATTTTATAATCTATGATGCATTATACTTACTCCTTCCTTGTGATAACAGGGTGATAATCTGGAAAATGATACTTTTCTCCAGGCTTGTGCAGATGAGGAGTGATGAACAATGTAGACACAAGCTGTTTTTCTCTTAAAAGGGATGTCAGCCGTTAATGTGGCTTTACTTGCTCTGAAACTGATGACTGTCTTGAAAAAACTGAATTATTTTCAAGTAGCATGTGAAGCGAATGGTAAATAATATACAAAGGCTTATTATATTTAATTATTATAACTGTAACACAGAAAGTAGAAAACACTATAGTGTGTTCCTGATTTGTTTGTCATACTGCTTATTTTCAGTAGATGTATTTTAGCATTCATGTTGCTTTGAACATTAAATGTTTGCCAGCAAGATGACATGAAAAAGCACCTTAGCTGATTCAGTGTCATTGTGGATTCATGAAAGTCAGCGATGTAGGGCGAAGTTTGCTCCTGAGTATAATGGCCTAGATTTATAGTTGAATTCTAGAGAACTTGAGCACATTAGGTCAGTCAAAGGTCACAGGTATGAATGATCTTTTTTTACAAGAGTATAAAATCAGATTTTGTTAAATTGATGGTCTTTAGGAGTATGCCCGGGAATTTGGGTTTTATATACTTTCTCAGTCTCACCTGGTTTTGGAAAGCAAGATTTTGGGGCCAATGTATAGCAGCAGCAATATTAAACAATCTATGCTGGCTCAGATTGTTTGAATACTGTGATTTTCAAGCCAAAGTTAAATCTCTGTTACTTAATGTCCAGCTGAAGAGCACAGGTGCAGAATACCCATTACTTGATAAACGCAAAGTGTTTCGCGTTTAAGGGAGGGTCACTTCTTTTGTCCTTATAAAGGGATACAGCTCACATGGAAATCTAGCTCATACCAAAATGATCTACTTAATGTAAAAGTGCTACTAGGGTTTAATTTTTTTTCCAGAAAATAGGCACTTTGCGTGCATTGCGTCCAAGTTCTACAATGTCTTTTGCCTTGAGGGATATGCAGGAAAATGTCAAATTAGGCCACTGTTACATATTTATCTATTGAAAATCAGCACGCTTCTTTTCATTGGGGTTGTGAGACAAAAAATATGTCAAACTTCACATACAAGATTTAGAGTAAAGGTGGAGAGATAATCCACAGAAAATAAAATATAACTTTCTGTTCATAAACATAGATTTATGTATTATATTTTTACAGTCCTGCACTGCGATTTCAGTAAACTCGTTCCATAGCTCAGCATTTTAAATTCTTTTCTTACGCTGACATAAATGAAGAGAAACAAAAGTGGTTACTCCACTTCTACATTGCAATGCACAGATGCGCGCATGGTTTCTGATAAATGATTTAGGCCTCTGATTTTTAAAGAGTGGTGAAGATAGAAAGTTTATTTGTTGTTACTGGCTATATGCATTTTTAACTTGCTTTTCCCCTCTCTCACATTTGACTGATCTTACCTTGTCCTTTCTTTGTCCCTTTTCTCTTTATTTCTTTCTCACCAATACCTGGCTTCAGTGAATTTTCTTGCTGTGCTCCCTTTTTATTTATTTTCACTCACTCTTCTTGCCTATTCTTTTTTTTACTTTTCTTTCCACCTGTTCACATGACCATTTGCGTTCTTTGCAAAGAAGAAGTGGTGCTTTTTATACGTCAGGAATATCAAATGCAGAAAGTGTTACTTTCCATTCCAACTGGAAGAATAAGATTAAATTATTTAAGAAAAAAAAATTCTGAATATTTTTAGTCATAAAGCAAAAATGTTTAGTTTTTATTATGTTTCTGTGACATTTATTTTGTGCTAAAAACATCAGTGTTACACTTAAATACCCTTTTTTGATTACTGTAAAAGATATCTGATGGTTTATATTATCAGAATTCATCATTAAAAAATTACACTATCAGAAAAAGGAAGTCAATGTGTTTTTATTTTTTCTGATGAAAATTTAATGTAATCAGTATATTGTCCTAGAACTATTTTATATGCGTGGACTTGCATTTAACTTTCTTACCACTAACTTCGTTACAAAAATTACGGTAAAGGATGGTGAAGAAAAAACATACCTACTATTCTTGCCAGTTTGCCTGAGACATCCACCCTTCTCAAAGGTGCTTTGGATATATTTAGCACAGTAACACAGAAATAAAAGATGTAGCTGATCTGGTCTTATGGGCCTCCTGGCTGTCAGGGCAGGATCACCTCTTTACTACATTAGCTGAGGCTTTACTCTGTTCTTTAAATTGATCTTAATTTCTTATAACAATTAAGAGTTAGCTGCAAACAGTTTAGTCAGTCTTTCCTTAAACTCTTCACAGAAGATTGAAGGATGAGAAGTGGAAGTCAATAACCTTCTGCAGCTGATGTTTTCTCTTTGTTTTTTTCACTTGTTACATTTTACTTTTTTTTTTTCTCTCTTGTCTATAAAGCACTGAAAATTTTGTTGTGGTTGAAATGAAGTTGAATTACAATGTGATTTAAAACTTGTGGACCAGCGTAAAAAGTAGACTCGAGAGTCTTGATAGCTCTTGGTTGTGCATGCCTCCAAGATACGAATGCAGCTTTAATTGCTGTGATCATAACTGCAATATAGATCAGTGGGGTGGGAGCAGCTCAACTTGTGGGGAGGAGAATTGTGGCTATGTAACTACTGATACTTGTTCTAGTTAACTGAAAGGTATCCTGAATATGTTAAAAAAAGCTACACTTAGCACAACGTATCAGGTGACTGTTCCATAAGAATTCCGTAACAAGGACCACATTCTCTCAGTAACACTTGCATGGGCTGGAAATAATTACGTGTGAGGGTTGGAGGGGTATTGTATGTATGGTTGTTTTCTGGTTTATAAATGGCAGAAATAAGATGATCTCATTTGCACTACTACCCATGTTTTCTTTTGAAGGGGGCTTGCATTGTTCCTACGTAAGTCACTTTCTCTTTTTTATAGTAGTTATAATTTTCAATTGACTTCGCATGTTCATGTGAGACCTATCATCTGCATATTATGATAGTTAAGGAGAGACTTTCAGTTCACCTCTTAACACTGCCTAGCCAGTGAAGATATTGCATCCGCTTCTTGAAAAGATTTCCTTTGTTTCATTGTACTTGGAAACTATGTCATCTCCCAGGTTGCTCATATGTAAGGAGTAAAAACCTAAACCCAAGTCTAAGCTTTATAGTTCACCTTTTATCTTCCTCTGTTTCTAATAATTACTTCTTGCTAAGACCTTGTCTTTTGTCTGTAAGTAGGCTTTAATTCACTGTAATAATTCTTTTCTGCTGTGACACTCCAAAAGAAGCAGTCAAACCGCACTGCAGACACGATTTCTACACTGAGACTGTTTTTCGATCCAGACAAATAGTATCCATTACTTCAACTTTTTGCCTTCCAGTTCAATAATGTACTTGGAGGAACTCAAAGATGTCTGACAGGTGTGATCCTCTCTTCATGGATCTGGGCTGGCTGGCCCTTACTTCATTCACTGCATGTTGTATATAATCCTTTTCTCCTGTTAGTGTGAGCTTACAGCTGAAGACAGAATCATACCTTCATCTTGTTTTTTTTCCTTACCTACGGGGACATCTGCACATATTGGCCATCTAGAAATTGTTCAGCAGTGTGTGAATGACAAAACTATCTGCCAAAGGTTTACCTGTTTCCCTCATTAATTTCTGGGCCTGTACCCTTCTAATTATTTCAGTGCATCTCTCAGGTCTTGGTTACCAGCACACTGAACTCTTTAATTGATTCCAGGGTATTAAATATTTACTCCATGCCCAAAGTCATACCCTGTTATCAAGTGTTCTTTTACCCTGTGATACAATAATAAGTAAAGCACTTCTCTATCAGAAAGATCTGTCTCTCAGAGATCTCATTCAGATTTTGGTGTTAAAAAAATAGGCAAAGAATTCATGCAACTCCTCAACAACTTGATTTCATCTGTCACCACGATGTCCCTTAATGGTCCCACTGTCTCTTTGTCAAGCTGCTCATAGCCTGTGTATTTTAAAGACCTGCTTGCAATTCATTTTTATTTTCTGTGCTATTTTTATTTCACAGGCTGCTTTTATTCTTCCTCATCCATGCTGAGATTCTAATTTAATTTCTGTTTGTATATCTTTCACTCAGCCTCCTTCACTAATATTTATAAGTTCCAGTAAGATTTGTTCTCAATTGTTTTGTCAATCTACCTTTCCAGCCAAATGTCAGAGAGCTGTAGCATTGCAGCAATGTATTATTTACTTTCCAACTCCTATAAGCAGTGTCAGTACTATCTGAATGTTCAGTTAATCATTCCGGATTCCTCTCATTTCATTTATTCTTACTTCTCTGCCTTGTTCTCTTTACTTCTATATGGTTTTAACTGTACCCAACCTTGAACAGTATATGTCTTCTTCCTAACTTAACTTGTTTTCTAATCAAATTTGCATTGCCGAGATTCTTCTCAGCCTTAAATCCCACCTGTTCTGTTGCCTTCTTTCTATTGCCTTGCAATTTGATGTGTATGTTGAATTTAGTCACATTCCAGATAGTCTAGCATATTGTGCCCCCTGGCCTTATTACTTCAAATAGATGCAATCTAGGCTCTATTTCTCTGGATAATTTAAATTTTACACTGCTATCATTTCAACCTTTTAAAATGCGATTTTATTAGTGCAGTCATTTCATAGTCCAGTTGTTCTTTCTGCCAAGAATAAGGCCAACAATCTATCCCTATAACTAACTCACCGTCTGAAGCATGTTCAGCCACCATCTGTACTAGTTCTTTTCTGTCCTCGTTTCTCTCCTGTTCCTTCCTCAAGGACTTCTATTTCCTCCTTGATAAATTAGACTCTCTTTTTCTTTGCTGTTAGCTCTGTAGCATATATCCGTATTCTGATTTTCTGGAAAATGATCCTGAATATCTCCAGACATTTTTTGTCATCGTATGATAGAGAACTCCTTGCATTTTTTAACTGGGATGTCAACATACCTGAATGGAGTGGGAAATGTTATCTGTTCTTCAGAAAACCTAAGCTATGGGTGATAACATGAGTGGGAACCCAGATAATCTTGCATTCTAAGGTAGACCAGAATAACCATCAAGTTATTGTCCAACAAATTTTCATGGAAAAAATGTAATGCTAAGCATAGCCACTCATTCAGATGTTTCCCTCTGCGATATGTATTTAGGACATTTTGCAGCCACCTCAGTATTTGGACTTCAGTGAATCAGGGCCCACACACTATAACCACCCATGCTCAGCAATATGGGCAGTTACTGATGAACTTCAAAAAACGTGAAAGTTGTATCAGCTACTTGTGTTGCCGCAGCAATACTGCAGAACCAAACAGGACTCGACTTCTCCATTTATTTAGCTTCACAAGAAGAGGTTTCTTGTGTCTTTGTCTCTACATCAGAAATCACAAAGCTACACATTTATTCTCTATAAAGAGTAATCCTTATTACTGTACTTCAATTCTGTTTCTGTTCTATCAACAGCTTGTCATCTGACACAGGATTGCCTGAGTGTCAGTACTTAACACGGCTGTCCTCCAATTTACTGGTCTCTCCTGCTGTACTCTTTTAACATCCAAATTTATGGAGTCTTTAAGGCATAAACCATTTCAGGAATTTTTCTGTACACTGCTGAGTAGAATCAGGTCATGCTTTCTTCTGATTTGTTCTTATAGAAATACTAAAGGTGAAGAGTAATTTTTGTAGTTTTATAAAGGAGTGGGAGTAGAAGGACTTAAATAAAGGCTTCTACATCTAATATCATTAGTGAAATCACGCTGTAGATTCAGCTTTTGTTTTATGACATTCTGCTGTCATGATAATAGTTTGGTTGCCTGACGATACTAAGTTGAACTATCTTGTACAATTAAGATGAACTCAAACTCTGTAACAAAACTCTGATACACTTATAGCCAATGTCATAAATACTAAAAACTGCTGTAGCGAGTGCTGTCACGCTGACTGACTACAGCCTGCTAGCACCGGTGTTGTGGTGTAACACCGGTGCGCAGCTCAACCCCCCCCACCCGCTTGCTCACTCACCTCGCAGTGAGATGGGCGAGAGAAGTGGAAAGGCCAAAGTGAGAAATCTTGTGGGTTGAGATAAAGACAGTTTAACAGGTAAAACGAAAGCTGCATGCACAAGCAAAGTAAAACAAGGGATTCATTCACTACTTCCCGTTGGCAGGCAGGTGTTCAGCCATCTCCAGGAAAGCAGGGCTCCACCACACCTAACAGGAACTTGTGAAGACAGACGCCATAACTGCGAACATCCTCCCTTTTCTCCTTCTTCCCCACAGCTTTTGTTGCTGAGCACATCATATGGTCAGGGAGATCCCTTTCGAGAGGTGGGTTCAGCTGTCCCGGCTGTGTCCCCTCACAGCCTCTTGCCCACCTTGCTCTACTTGCTGACAGGGCAGTGGGAGAAGCAGAAAAGGCCTTGACACTGGCACTGTTCAGCAATAGCTAAAACACGCTGGTTTTATCAACATTGTTTTGGTCACAAATCCAAAACATATCACCATAAGAGCTACTATGAAGAAATTTAACTCTATCCTGGCCAAAAGCATTACAGCTGGGAAAAAGATTTGTGGTGATTTAACAGGGTCCTAGCTGCAGAGCTGTGGCCCATTAAGAATAAACTGCATGCTGTAGTCTGTAAAAGGCTTTGCACTAAGGGACAATGGAAATAAAATGGACTAGTTGAACACATAGATTTCTGGAGCTCAAAGATGAACATCATCTGTAGCAAAGAAGTAGCATCAGATGCTTCCATTATAAAATAAATGTAATAATGTACTTTCAAGTTTCAACTGGCTTTTGATTGATTTACTTATAAAGCATATTTTTAAATTGAATTGACACGATATTTACTGAGTATTAGCACTTTTTCTAAGTGTGGTTACACCAGCAGGTGTCATGTTAAGTCCAATGAGGAGAGTATATGCTTGATAAGACTCAGAATGGTCTTGTTGTTTAGTATGGCTGTATTTCACAGACGTTTCAAGGATATGCTTGTGTACAAACAGAATGAGAACATCTCTGTCTGAATAGGTTACTTTGTGATTTTTGGAACAGGCCTTTTGTATAACTCAGATGGAAGGTTTAAACAACCAGAATTACATGCTTTTTCATGTTTTATTTTATTAATCATGTTAACACATTTGCCACCTCCTGTCTATTCCTCTGCAAGCACTGGCAATACCCAATGCTTGACTTGCACCACATTTACCTGTGTTCGTTTCCCTGCTGTTGTTGCCGAAGAAGATCTGTGTGTTTAGCACTGACAGAGCAGCTAAATGGCGTCTACTCTTCATTTGGTGGCAGCAAGGGCCTAAGGGATGTAACCTTCAAAAAGTAGTGATTGATCTTTTTTTCTAGTGTCAAAAACTATTTGTATTGTTTCCAGTTTGGTGTATCTACGATGCAGCATCACCCCCAGTCTTGTCTTTTTTCACCTCTCTCTTCAAGTTGCAGTTTCTATACTTTTCTGGGAAGCTAGATACAATACATAAGTACAGCTGTTGTGATTTATGAAGCTCAGCAAATATGGGTCTTGCTTGTTTGGTTCTTAATGAAAATTGAAAACGGTTCTGATTTCCAGCCAAACCTTATTGGTGAAGCATACACACTCTTGTGGATAGGTAAAAAATAGGGAATATTTTTCTCAGAATGATGCTTAATTTTTGTCCATTCTTTGATAAAAAGACAAAAGATTGCTTTGTTTAGGGAAAAAAAGGAAAGCCTATTTCAAAGTTTCTAAAACCTTTTTCTGCATTTTGTCTTGAAATTACTCTCTGACTTCAAAATGTAGCCCTGTAATTGTTTGCCTACTATCTCCTTCAGTGCTATGTAAGTGGCATGTAGGCTCATAGGGGTTTTTTCATGTCAGTGCATGGAACATGGACTAAAATAAACTCAGCACTGATGCACACAACTACTGGTTTTGCATAAGCAGCATTAAATCCATCCATTGGATAGATCAGTTTGAGACTGGATCAGTTTGGCCAGCCTTGATATATCTTTTTTTTTCAGATGAAATTAAGCTAAATAGGTAAAGCCAGAACACTTATGCTTTAATGGATCACATTAACACAGTGCATGAAAGAAAAAGTTTTTTGGGAGGCAAAGGGGCAAGTCTAAGATTTGTGTTTTTGTAGCATGAGAAGTAGGTGTTGTCGTCTTCTCTCCAGATCTACAATGAAAGTAGCACTGCATAGGTAAATCAAGCTTTCAGCTTATTTGTACCAAAGAAGTGAAACACATTGAAATTCCACATATGTTTAAGATGAAGTGTTATTGCATATAGGCCATTGGCACAGCAAACCTTTGAGAGATACTGCCTAAATGACAGGTCAGAAAAAATATTATGTTGCAGAAAGTCATCATTTAGAAGAAATTAATTTGGCATGTATATTTTATATAATTTTAAAGCAATAGCGGAAGGAAATTATGTTCCATACACACTATTTCCCAGTCAGCTTGAATAGGCCTCCCTTCGTTGTAGGCATGATAAATTTGCTGAATTACAGTTAATTTAACTTTCCACAGAGGAGATTGCTCATCTGGGCTATTCTTTGTATTTAACACCTACCTGTCTCGTTTATATAGCAAAAAACTGACTCAAGTAGGAATTTACTTGCAGCTGGAAGGCAAAATTGAACATTGGTTTGTCTCACATCTGGTTTGATAAAGTAACACCCTCAGGAAGCCCTTACCAAGAAAGTGAATAATGTTTTTTAATGTTTTGATAATATTGGTAGGAATAATCACATGTGTATATGACAGATAACACCTGTACTAAAAATTGTTAAGAATTGTATTCTGATGCCTCTTATTAAGGATCGTAGCTGTAACATTGGTTACAGAGAGCGTACAAGATCTGATAAAGCATCAGAAGTTAGAAGATAGCAGAATATTTTTTTTCCTGTTTTGCTTTGACAAATAAATTAGTTAACATTTTACAGATTACTCATTTAGAGAAAGCTGCCCACAAAAAAGTTCATTTTCAGGAAAACCTGGCAGTTCAGAGTTAATTTTATATGCACTTCACATCAGCATCATTAAAGTAGACTGACTTTCTGTATTGGAGTGTACTTACTGCTTAGGCTGAATTTAATATGCATTTGTTTTATTTTTGTAAGTCTTTTCTTTAGAAACAGAATGATGATAATCAAGTATCAATTCTTGTTTATAAACAGCTAAGTGTCAGATACACATATGCAAATCAGCATAAAGGCAATTGCAAGTAGTTATAGAAATCGCATTTTTTAGCAGCAAGACTTTCATTAACTTTAAAAGTTAGTCTTTGGCATGTTATCAGAATGGAAAGAAATTCCAGTAAACACTGGACTGTAACTGGCATGAATACAGAAGCACCAATAGAAATAACTGAATATGGCTAAAAAAAGACAGTGGCCTCAGGTAGGCTTTAGTACAAACATAGTTTTCCAAACCATCAAGGTGTTTCTCTGTGTTGTGGAACTTTCCTTGCTATGCTCTGCACCACTGCTTTTCTCATAGAAACTTTTTTCACTTTCTTTAATGGACAGCTGTAGAAGTCAAAAATGCTGGTTAAAGTTGATTGAGGTCTTCTCCTGTCAACGTAGACAGTCTTTGGACAAGATGCAAATTCCTCTTTTTCTTAACAAACATTGTATAAATTGTTTCCTCTCTAACTCCCCCCCCCTTCCCTCCCCCTTATTTGTTTTCTCAACTCTGCAGAGCATTTAGGGTACAGAATTGTTTTTATATCTTATGTTCTTGGGAAAAAAATTACATTTTGCATACATATGAAGACTTTATTAATGCACCTAAAACATAACATTATGGCAGTTCATCCAACTAAATTCTTCCTTGCCTTTCCAGAGAGCAAAAAACTGCAGTCAGTTACAGTGATCATCATTATTCCTGTAACCACTTTCCCAAGAAATGATCAATATAATGTCCCTCCATTGGCAGCGTATATAAATGTTTTTCTAAGTGTTTGGGGAAATACAAGAACAAGGAGAGTTAAATGGCTTTACTTTGTTGTGATCCCCCATAGGGCTGACATGTGCTGTGCTGGAATGTGTGGTCACTTACCAGAGAATTTTACATTACTTCCAAGAGGGAAGAAAGCTCCTAAATTTTAAGCTGACTGAATGAAGAACAGAAAGTCTGGGATAGATAGCAGGAGATTTGTTATTTACATTCTATCCTTCATAAAATAATGCAGATGTCTTTATTTTCAAGGGCTGTTTCTTTTCCTGATATATCTCTTGCATCGCCTCTTTTTCACTGGCACTAGAAATATTGTATTTCTGTTAGTTGTAGGTTTAAATACATGCGACATGCTTACTTTGGACTTTTACATCAGGGTTTTATCCCTGGAATGCAGAAGGCATATTCTGGCTTGGTAAGAAGAAAGAATATTCTTTTAAGTTTGGAGAAGTGTGGAGTCAGGCCAAATGAAACCAATCTAGTGGCCTTCTGTGATGGAGTGACTACACCAGTGGACAAGGGAAAAGCTACAAATGTCATCTATCTGGACTTCTGTAAGGTGTTTGACATGCCCCGCCCCCCAACATCCTTCTCTCTAAATCGGAGAGATAGAGATTTGATGGGTGGACTCTTCAGTGGATGAGGAATTCGTTAGATGGTTGCATCCAGGGGGTAGTGGTCAATGGCTCAATGTCCAGATGGAGACTGGTGACAAGTGGTGTCCCTCAGGGGTCCATACTGTGACCAGTACTGTTAAATAACTTCATCAGTGGGACTGAGTGCACCCTTAGCAGGTTTGCAGATGACACCAAGCGGAGTGGTGCAGTTGACACACCAGAGGGAAGGGATGACATCCAGAGGGACCTGGACAAGCTTGAGAAGTGGGCCCGTGTGAATCTTACGAGGTTCAACAAGGCCAAATGCAGGATCCTGCACCTCGGTCAGGGCAAGCCCCAGTACCAATACAGGCTGGTGGCTGAAGGGATTGAGAGCAGCCCGGAGGAGAAGAACGTGGGAGTACTGGTGGATGAAAAGGAGCCGACAGTGTGTGCTTGCAGCCCAGAAGGCCAACCATATCCGGGGCAGCATTAAAAGAAGCATGGCCAGCAGGTCAAGGGGGGTGATTCTGTCCCTTTACTCTGCTCTGGTGAGACCCCACCTGGAGTCCTGCGTCCAGCTCTGGAGCCCTCAGCACAGGAAGGACATGGACCTCTTGGTGCAGGTCCAGAGGAGGGCCACAAAAATGGTCAGAGGGCTGGAGTACCTCTGCTATGAAGAAAGGCTGAGAGAGTTGGGGCTGTTCAGCCTGGAGAAGAGGGGGCTCAGGGGAGATCTTATTGTGGCCTCTCATTAATTAAAGGGGACCTACAAGAAAGATGGAGACAGGCTTTTTAGCAGGGCCTGTTGTGATAGGACAAGGGATAATGACTTTAAACTAAAAGAGGGTAGATTTAGACTGGATACGAGGAAGAAATTTTTTGTGATGAGGGGGGTAAAACACCGGAACAGGTTGCCCAGAGAGGGGGAAGATACCCCATCCCTGGAAACCTTCAAGGTCAGGTTGGACAGGGCTCTGAGCAACCTGATCTAGTGGTAGATGTCCCTGCTCCTTGCAGGGGGGTTGGGCTAGATTACCTTTAAAGGTCCTTTCCAACTCCAGCTATTCTGATTCTAATCCAGTAACCACTGACAAAAATGATGGAAGCAGTGTCCTCAATCCATCTGAAATCTAGAAACATATGTCCCTGAAGAAATGTGGCAGTTCTGGTGAGAAAAGTGCAGGCTAACAACTGGGATGAAGCAGGCTGACATGATAAATATGATCAGAGATCTTCTGGCAAGTCTCTGTCTTTCAACTACCCAGGTTAACAGCATCAAGCCTAAGAGAGAATCTCCAGGTTAGAAAATAGCATTTTTGCAAAAATGATTGAAGCATTCAGTGTGGTTCAAGGAATGAAAGTTTTCTGTGGCCTGTGCATTGTTGGCTCTAATTTTGTAACATGGCTTCTATTCGTGCCCTGTATTGAACCCCTCAGAAGGCAATAATGAATACACAGAAAAAGTTAAAAACATGCCAATCTTTGCCCTAAATCCAACATGCTGTTCCTGGGCTCGGTCCTGCAAACCCTGACTCCAGACTGAGTTTAATAGATGAAAACAGAAACACTCAGCACATGTTCCTGGCAGAAATCTTCACAAAGGAGTGTTGTTTTTTTAGACAGGTAGGAGCCTTCCCAGTGCATACAACACAAACTTGCAAAGAGCGGCAGGTTGGGGTGCTGAGGGAATAGGAAGCTGTAATGGATTTGCTGCTGTCCCTTAGAATATGGATGCTCTGAAGGAAGCCTCAAAAAGGAGAAAAATTAAGGAAGTGTAAGATATACAAGGAAGCTCCAGGCTCTAAAAGGTAATATGGATAAAGAGTGGCTTAAAAGGAATGATACTAGAGAAGAAGTGTGCCTGAGGGGGAGAGCCGTCATTGTGTTGGAGACGGCAGGAATACAGAAGCTTCTGGAAGTCACTCAGGACCTTGATGGGGAATAAGCAGTAAGCTAATGAAAAGATTTGAGAGGATAAGTGACTGTACATAGAAGTAACATTTACTTTAACTTCTGAGGGAAGAGGTTCTTGGAGGCAGGATTATTTTAAATACAGCAAGCACAGAGTAAAATGAGTTCAAACAGCAGTACTGTAATTATTATGCTATGTGTGGTTTAATATTGAGTAATTGAGTGAGTGGCACATTTCATAGTCATTTTCACACAAAGAATTTTGGGATTTATAGTAATGACTATCTGTTGAGATATTCTGCTTTTTTAGAAGATTTATTTATTCACTTAACTAATTTTCTTTGTCACAATGTTGATGTTTCAAGAGAGGACATTGATAATCAGTATAAGCTTCAAATGTTGGATCTGCGTATCAAGAGATAAATGGATAACAAGTTTTTCTACACTGTAGTGGCCACAGTCACGACCTGTGAGGGTTACCTGACCTGTGGGTATGTAAAGATGACAGTGAGGGTCTCAGGATTCTGCAATGCACAAGGACACGGAGGTCTGGGTTTCTGAGAATTTATGTATTAAAAATTAGTACAAAACTACTATTATTAAAAATATATGTATATACACACACTGCAAGTAACTACAAAATTATCACTAGGAAAGCAAGTGTATATATTACAACAGTAAATATGTGCCTATTAAAATTTATTTCAGAATTCCAACTATTTGATAACTGTAAATGTAACAAATGTAACATGTAGGGGATGTTATCACTTCAGGTGGTCAGAATCATTGTACAACCAAAACAAGTCTTGGTTCTTTGTGAATAATTGGGACAGGACGGTTGCAAGATAAGGGACTCCTGAATAATCCCTTTAGGCGGCTGGGCCTCGGGAGAACAGGTATATAAACTACAGAGATAAGGAGGCTGCAGGATAATCTGAAGACCCCGCCAATCACCGAGAGATGCCAAACAAACATGTGCGACAGACATTACCATATACTAATGAGTTCTCAGTGAAACTATGATAAGCATTTCTTGCAAATGTAATGAATGTGTACGTTAACATAGCATAAATACCTAGTAAGTGTGTCCTTTCGGTGCACACGTTTGGAGGAGAGATCCCCTGTGTGCCCGGTGCCGTAATAAAGAATAGCTGCTTAATAGTCTTCCGACTATTGAGTCTTCAATTCTAGCTTTATTTTGATTTTAGTCACTTTTCACAAAGTAGATGCAAGATTGCAGCTTTTTTTTTTACAATAACGTAATATATCTGGTGATATATCTGAAAATTATTTTGCACAGTTATAGGCATCACATCAGTTGGGATCTTCTTTTCTATTGAAAATCTTGATCTTCTTCCACAGAAGACAACAAATGTACTCCTAACTTTCATGAGTCTATAATTAACATCCTGTTACACAGATTTCATACTAATCAGGATTCTTACTGTGAGCAGGGGTAGAAAACATTTTTCTGTTTAAACTCATGGACTGGACCTGCAGCTGGTAGAAATTGATGTGCTTTCATTAGAAAGTGTAGATACACACTGACTGAGAAGGACACGGAGTCAAGCTTCTTGAATTGCTTGTGAGAAACACTGTCTTCTGATGCACAAGAGGATGATGCGAAATAGTGCGGCGGCTTTTTTCTCACCCTCCTCTCCCATGCTTCATGAAGGAAGAAAGTTCACTTAGCCAAAGCATAATTGGCTTCACCCAGATGGAGTGAAGAGAAAATTTGATTAAGTCTTCCTGCATATGCACTCATTAATCAAGCACTTCAAAAGTACAGCTTAACCAGTGGATGATGTAGTAGATTGGAAACAATGGGGAGTTAAGATTAATTTGATCCATTTCTAGATGATCTAGTGACTTGCAGACTACTCTGGATGAGTCAGATGCTCCTTCTGCCTGTATTTCCCTAATAAAGAGTAAGTAATATTTACGCAATTATTAGAAACACAGTAAGATATGCTTTCTCAAACAATTCTTTTTGCCACATTATAAATTTACTTTAAAACATATATTGTAGCCTACTCTACATAATTCACTATGTACGAAATGAAACTTAAGCTTAGTAGAAGAAAAAAGGGGACATCTGAAAATATGAAATGAAGATTCTTCAGGCAGAAATGAAGAGTAGCTGGCTTGCATATTGCTTTATCTGTTTTAAGAATACTTGTCAAAGATATGAAGACAGGCAGTTGGAAGAAAGGTACAAGAGATTTCAGTCTTCACTGGTACACAGAAGGATTTGGAGGAAAGACTAGCTAGTGGAAAGTATGCTGGACACAAGTATGAATTGGCACAGGAGTGGCTAGAGAGCAGACCTGCAGAAAGGGATCTGGGGTGCTGCTCGAGCAGCTCGATACGAGTCAGCAGGGTTCCCTGGCAGCCAAGAGGGCAAAATACATCCTAGGGTGCATCAAACACAGCACAACCAGGTGGTTAGAGAGGTGATTATCCTGCTGTATTCAGGGTTGGTGCAGCCTCTCCTTGCGTATTGTGTGCAGTTCTGGGCCCCACAATTTAAAAGGATATTAAGGTACTTGAATGCATCCAAAAGAGTGCAACAAAACTGGTGGAAGAGCCGGAAGGCGTGTCCTGTGAGGAGCAGCTGAACACTCTGGGTTTGTCTAGCTTGGAGAAGAGGAGGCTGAGGGGCGACCTCATTGCTCTCTGCAGCTTCCTGAGGAACAGACGTGGAGAGGGAGCTGCTGAGCTCTTCCCCCTGGGAACAGTGACAGGACATACAGCAATGGCTCAAAGCTGCGCCAAGGGAGGCTCAGACTGGACTAGAGGAAGCATTTCTTCAAGAGTGTGGTCAAACCCTGGAGCAGGCTTCCTCAAGAGCTGGTCAATACCCCAAGCCTGTCAGTGTTTAAGAGGCATTTTGAGAATGCTCTTAATAACATGCTTTAGCTTTTGGTCAGGCAGTTCAACTGGATGATCGTTGTAGGTCCCTTCCAACTGAAATATTCTGTTCTGTTTTGTTCTGGTCCATTCCGTTCCGTTCAGTTCTATTCCATTCCAAGTGAAGTACCAGCATTAAAAGGGTTTCTTCTTTGACAACCAAGATAACCACGTACATTATAAATAGCAGAATCAGCTTTGAATCTCTTGCTCATGAATTACAATATTAGCAGCACAATGTTTTCCTTGATATAATGTAGACATTAGTGTATTTTTATACTGACAAGAAACAACAGTTCACGGTAGCGTTATTTTTCTTCAGTCTGCAGATGGCTCAGTTTTACTGAGACTGGTATTACAGGGAAGGCTGAAAGGACTACTTAATGCAGCACAGGTACTAGACTTTCTTTATTCCAACTTTATAGAAGTGGAGGAGGAGAATAGGAAATGATAGCAACACAATAATCAGTTTATCATCTTTGCTGTCATCACTAAACGTCAATGTCATCAGAAGATATTGTTCCAGAATACTTTACAGGACAAAAGAATGGTTTGACAGGCTCAGAAAACCTATGGATTGTGGAGGTAAAGGAAGGATATTGGAAGGAGTGAATTTACATGTCTGAATCATGACAAATTTATAGTTTAAATATTTCCGTATATTAGGTAATAAATTAGTCTCCTTTTTGCTTGCATCTTTGTTACAAGGGAAAAGTGAAACTATGTTTTCATGAATTTATGCGCAACTGACAAATATCTTTTTAATGTATGAGAAAGGAGAAAATATGGCACAATAAGCGTGATAGCGTGCTACTCTTTAGCTGTTACTCTACAGTTTCATATGTTCCAGTGGCTCTTTAGCAGTGTGCTAACAAGTAATATGTTTGCCTTTTGTCTGATGTTTTGGATGGAGTTTTATTTGCTATAATGGTCCAAATCAGTGGAACCATTCCACTCAAACATACATCACAATTGATGTATTAAATAATTTTCTTTCACTGCAAATACACGTTTTGCCTTTTCCCAAATATCATTCACTGAGAAGTTAATTTTTATGTTGTTTTATTATTCTAGCTTTTGTTTATTTATTTGATGCCTCTTTAAATAATGGCAAGGGTTCTGTTTGGGAAGGAAACAACGGAGACTGGCAAGAGCTCTTTAACATATAAATCAGCAAGCTGTAGTCCAAATGGGTGGTAGTGGGGATACTGAACAAAATGTTAGGTAAGGCATTTTTGCGTGCAATAATGAGCATTTCAATTATGAAGAGCAGTTTTTGATTCCCCCACCTGTTTTAAGCATGTAGCTTAAATTAACTATCCGCTTGCGCTAGTGCTACCAGGCTTTGAAAAGGTGACAAGATCACCATGGAAGGAGCTTTGGTCCAAAATGTCTGTGTCTCTCTGTAAGAGCACTAGAATAATGGATTTTGCCGTGTCATTTGGAGCTAATCTGCTCTAAGAAGTTACGCCATAAATGAATGCTGTGCCACTGAAGTTGAAACAAGTCAAAACTGTGCTCAAAGCAGAGCATGTCAGACGGTTTTTGATTAAACTCCCTTAAAAATAGCTCTTTGAGCAAGGGACCCCATTGTTTTTGCAGACTTCAACTATCTTTATGACAAAAATTATTTGGCTATTAGTATGTCTTGGACTCTCATATTTCACTGTTTTCCTTTGAGCTTTCTTTCACTTTGTAGCAGCATTAAAAAATCTACCTTGACTTCTCATAGTTCTTTCCACTAATGCATAAGCGAGTTTGGTTACTAGCAACAGCAGCTTTTCAAAATGCTAGAGGGAGGCTTGGGAACTAAGGGCATAATAATGGAACACCCACTGCAATCATTAGATACAGAATTGGCTACAATATATTCTCCTCTTGTGAATAGGGCATTAAAATATTCCTACATAATCTACATGCAGGCCAATAAATATACAGGGAATGGGAAAAGCCATAGGTGAACTGTTCTGGCATGAAAAGTAGATGGTTTATTATACAAGTAAATGCTAACAAAGAGAGTTTTAGTGCTTTTGATTCATCCCTGTTTTTCAGTGGACTTATCTAACATGGATTTCAGTCAAATGTCAATTTATTCAAATAACATAAAGAATTATCAATATGAAGGACAGGGAATTGCAGGTTTCTTTTCCTGTATTATAGAAGAATCAAAGGATTTTGCCTTCTTTACGAGCTGTCACTGACTGAAGTTTAATTTAGGGAGAGCTGAATTCTTATATGGCATGACAGTGGTTCAGCACAGTGATAACTCTTAGGCAAGCTGTATGTATTCTATGTTTTTTTCTGATTTTTTTCTCCATCAATTAGAAGCAATAGCAGGAGTTCCAAATTATGAAACCAGTTCATGTAGTTTTAAGAAGAACACACATTTTCGTTTGGTTTTCTGTGAAGAAAAAATCAGCGAAAATTCACAGTTCATCTGTTCTTAATACCACTGTAATCTTAAGCACAAAAGTAGTCTCACTAAACTCAGTGACAGTTGCTAAAATGCTTCAAATTAAGACTGTTTTTTAAGTGCTTTTCTAGATGAGAACAAGTAATTACTAAATTGCATCACACGATATCAATCAGACAAACAGAAAATCTTCATTGTTTTTATGCCAAGGGACACCTGAAATAAAAGACCCTCGTTGACCATTAAAAACAAATAAGGCACTGGCAATTATAATACTTTTGTATAAACCAGTATTTAAATTCATTCAAATAATTCGGCGATCTGCAGATAGATACGTGGTGGTAACAAATACGCAGTCTTTACTTTGACTGCTTTTATCTGAAAAGTTACAGAATCACAAAATCATAGAATGTTCGGGGTTGGAAGGGACCTCTGTGGGTCATCTAGTCCAACCCTCCTGCCGAAGCAGGGTCACCTACAGCAGGCTGCACAGGACCTTGTCCAGGCGGGTCTTGAATATCTCCAGAGAAGGAGAC
>Ga0065711_1037133_pt1 | contig 20153 bp, 13 predicted proteins | sample Hoacrofraction12_FD_59098 | JGI IMG/M metagenome (GOLD analysis project Ga0065711, IMG submission 59098) | Hoatzin crop microbial communities from Cojedes, Venezuela - Epithelial fraction 12 v2 (version 2) | ecosystem: Host-associated > Birds > Digestive system > Esophagus > Crop | place... | reverse complement strand
GGGGGGGGAATGTGTCTGGTGAGAAATTTAGTACTTTGCACGCCAGCTGAAACAAGCTTTTTCCCTGGGCACAAACCAGCACAAAAGGCCAAGCTGGGAGCTCTCAAGACTCTCTGAACTGTACTGAAATAAAGCAGAAGCGCAGATTCGAGGCTAATTCAATTCTCTCAACTTTGAACTTGGGACTCCCAAGATAAAAGTATTCAACGTCATAGCTTTTAATAGAAAGCAAAGTTTCAGGGACCTCCAGAAGCACTCTGTGCATAGGCAGAACGTGCAGCGTGCTAGTGAATTTAGCAGGGGGAGATTAATAATGCTGTGGCCTGCTAATGTGATGATATATGGCACCTGCGGGCTGCCGGAGCTGCTGATCAAAGAGCAGCACGGGGATCAATCTCTAATCAGAGCCACTGTGAAGGGCCAGAGGAAAGCGATCAAAAGGCTCAGAGATCCGGCTATTCTGACAGGAAACCAACGAGACGTGTGCACAGTACAGGAAATTATCTGCTCTGTGCGAGGAAAGAAAGCACTCGCTTTCTACCCCTTCCCCGCTTACCTGGCATTCCGAGGCTTTGGGGCACCAGTTTGTGACAAAATGGACTTGGCGCTAACGCACTAGAGTCTCGTGCTGTTACGCTGCCTGCTGTTAAATTTGGGTGGTGGGCGTGTGAAGCATGTCGACACACATCACCGTTGCTTTGCTTTAATTTTGTCAGGAGTGGAAAGAAACCTGTTGCGCTGTCAGTCTGCCCCGAGAGGTTTGTTACAGGGTAACGCAGCTGGGGCCCAAAGGGCTGCCGGGGTCTGACAGTGGGAGCACAGCGATAAAAGGTGAAAGGTAGAGCACGCGGCATAGAAGCAAACCTGGTGTAATAGGTGTAAGTATACGTGACAACACAAACTAGATTCTGTTCGCGTATATCAGAAATGCAACTGCCTTAGATCAGGCTTCAACTGGTTTGCAGTGCAGTTTCGCATGCTCTAAGATACACTTGATGCGTCTTAACAACAGATAGAAGGCCAGGATAATCTTCTTTTTAAAAAAAGTGCCCTGAAACAATATTCTGTGGTAGTTTGTACTTAAAACAGTCCAGGTTCTTCTTGTAGCTTACTTGAAGTTTGATTTCTAGTTGTTCAGCTGCAAAATTTACTTTAAAAATTAGCACAAGTTTAGGTACAGCTAAGTGCCAACTCCTGACTTTTCCTAACTGATTTTAATTATTTGGGGGATCAGTAACACTGGTCAAACCAGTTCTTACTTGATTTAATTAGGGTGATTTTTACACTCTGCTGCAATCTAAAGATTGTATAGCTTTTAGCTAGAGGCAGGTTAAAACTCCCTGGAGTATGAGAATGAGATATTGCTGTTCACATGCCAAATAATCTTTGGTCAGAAGAGAGGGAGCTTTTTCACTCACGCAGTCTACAAATAAAAATTCTGTCCTCTGTTGTAAAACTGCTAAATGGCCAAGAAGTTTTGCAGTAGAATGGATCACAGTGTTACTCAGCAGCACACGTGGGTGCTGTAGCTATTGCTTCAGGGTGATGCTGAAGATGTCTATGACCAGTTATTTAATCGGTGGGACTACTTGTGTTACAAAAGGGTAAGCATGTGCTTAACGATTTATTTTTTCATGGCTGTTTTTTATTTATTTGTTAGCTAAATGATTTTTAACTTCAAAATTACAATTTGACTCGATTTATTTACTAAATGCAGACATAAGGAATTCTCTTGTCTCTGCTGCATAGTGAGTGTCATTTTGAGATTTCCTAGCGTAAATATTTCTTTGTAACTGTAAATTAGCTATTCTTAGAACACAGTATTTTGCTGCTGCCTCCTAGGAATTCAGTATGATGGTTGTTGTGGGGCCAGTGTAGCTCCATTTGAAACCACTTAAAACTACCTTCTTGTTTTTATTGGCCCACTGTTGTAATAAGATTTTCTTTAACAACACGTTTTATTTGTAAACTCTGCTTGACAGTAAGGGGTTTCATGTGATTTCCTTGAAAAATTCATATTTATCTGTAATGTTTTATTTGTAATCCAAGTGAGTAAATACTCATCTGGAGGATCAAAGAAGTTTATGCAACAATTTTCTGGAAACTGAAGTAGCAGTGAATGGTGCGCGTTGTGATGGCTCCCGTTTATCTGGATGGATTTCATTTCCATGATTCTTTGTCCTGTTGAAAAAGAGATTATGCTTTGAAGGGTTTTTTCATACTTAGGTGTCTTTATCAGTTCTCTTAATGCTGTCTGGTGTATATATTACCATTTTGCCACGTTGAAGTAGAGTCAAGAAAAATTGATCACTCACTCTCTTTTGAGGAACAAAGCCAATCTCTTCCGTATTGAATTTGATTACTTGGCTGGTTTACTTATTCCTTCTTTCTGTTACAGTTCTTGCTACTCTTCCATCTACTTTTGAATGGTATTTTTATGTACTATCTTCATCCTGTTTCAGCAGTGTCTGAGGGAGCCATTGATGGATTGAGTAGTGTGAATGATTCAATTCTAATGACTTAATGCTGGTGGTCTGAGTGCACCTGCTTATGTGGTATTAGTTTAATCTAGATCTGATTACAGCAGGAGATGGCGGGAGAATCTAAGTTCTGTTTTTTTGGCTGTCTTAGGACAAGAAGTGATAAATGTTTAAAGTAATTTTGCTAAGCTATCAGCTGTTAGAATTTCTATGAGAAGCATGAGGATGTCTTTATAGAAAATAATGTAAAAACCACTATTGGGTGCCATAAGCAATGAAGTGTATAGCTTATGTGGCATTTATATTTAAAATGTAGTAATGAATGACTTCAGAAGACCAAGAAACTGAGGTCAATTAGCAACTCACCAGGACCAACTAGTTAGAAATATTAATTTTCCTGCAGTCAGTTTCAAGTATGAATGAACAGCAATAAGTGGAGTTGCTGAAGTAAATCTTACAAAACCAAAATGCCCTGCAGCACAGGTCATGTACCGATGATGATGTATCTTTTGATAGATCTTAATTTCTTTTAAGTTGGTTGTTTGTTTTTTTTTCTTCCACCACATGAATAGAAACTCCTAAGAATAAGTTTCACTAATGGATCACTTCATAATGTATTTCTTAAATCTTCTGAAACACTTGAGGAAAAAACCCACACAAAACCCAGACAGGAGCCCTTGAGCTGGAGTCTGAGGCTCGCGTATCTCAGGCCATCCTTGGGAAAAGTTGGTGGATGCAGCTGGAACTGAGTGAGTAGCTGAAGCGCCAGAGGGAACTTCTCTCATCACCTCGGTGTGTGCGTGGCCTCACGTGCCTCCTCACAACCACCCAGAGGATTCCCCGGTTCGTCTATCTCCAAAGCGAGCTTCCAGCTTATTCGGGGATGGGGACAGCATCACCGCTCAGAGTTTCTGATGAAGTTCGTTTAACTCGGGCTGGACACCTGAAGGAAGGTGCGGATGTCCAAGTGATGCAGCACATCGAATCCTCGCGGAGGGGAATGTCAGTGCTTTTGCTGGAGTGCAGTCATTTGACTGCAAAATTACCTCTTATAAACCAAAATACTTCAAAGCAGTGGGAACTGGCACCACCTCTGCAGACCCTTGTTGAATTGATGAGTGCCAGTATGGTCAGTTGACTGCTGCTGGTGGCAGAAATTGTCTTCATTTTGAGAAGATGAGAAAGTATGAAATATGAGCACGTGTCATCTAAACAGAAACTTGACAGTGATGCAATTTTTCTCAAGTTTAATCTATTTTTGCTTATCCAAAACTTGTTTTGAAACGTTTTAAAGCACTTTTCCTGGAGAGTGGAGAATTGCACCACATCCTCTTTTGACTTTAAGCAAAAGATTGTGGCAAATTAGAGAAGTTCTTCAACACCACAATAAACTGCAGTGGATGAAAGTTTTAAAAACTGGTCTTTGCTTTTGTAGTTGACTTCTGGTGTGTTGTCTGCTATTCACCAGAGTACTGCTTGGGACTTCTCCTTAGTCCTGCTGCTTCTCTCAGTTTCTTCTGTTAGGTATAAATAAAGGTTTTAAAAGCACAGAGCATTTGCTGTGTGTCCCAAATACGTAGACATTCCAGCTTCCCGTATCTGTGTTAAATATCTTGAATTGAATTTAAGGGAGAAACATATAAAATCTTATTTTTGCCATAACTAGTTCATATTGGGTTTGCAGATCAGACTTTAAAGCTTTATGTCATGCCATTTGGGGTTTTTTAGTTTGTTTATCAGTAAGATACAGAGTTTTATAACGGAAAAGAAACACAGGGCGTACCTTGAGACACTCACAGCTATACTACTACCAAAGGGCTTATGTTGAACTTTGTCTTCACATACACATAGTGTCTCTTGTATCTTATAACTTTATCCAAACCTTTTGAAACTAATTATTATATATTCAACATCTAATAGCAAAGTACTGGTTTGCACCCTCGAGCAGCGGTTGTGCATTATAGCAGAGTGGTTTTGGGGGTTTTTGTTGTTGTTGGGTAGTTGTTGCTTTTGGTTTTTGCTGTGGCTGGCAGTTCCCGATCCCTAGAAAGACGACGTGCTGTGCAAGCCCAATCCGCTTAGCTGGAAATAAGCTTCTTCAATTACTTTATAGAAAGCTCTTGGCTTGACCAGAGTGCCATGCCTTTGCTTTTCTGTCATAAAGTGTGTGTCACGGAAAATACACCTCCCAGTGTGTAAGTGTCTTGGGCATTGGCCTGTATGTAGGTAGTCTTTTAGCAGAAACCTGTGGGACTTTTTCAAAGTTGCACAACAGAAAATGAATAGACCTAATATGTAGAAATGCAGTTATTTTAGTAGCACTTCGGTATCTGTATGAGTGCTTAGTTGTTTCGGAGTTTCTGAGAAATTAATTGCACATTAAAACCTACTCAGCTCTGTCATTCCCTTTTGGGGAAAACTTCTGCAGCTTGTGTTTGAATGTGAAATGCTTTTATTGAAGTAGGTGATAGAGTGAAAATTCACAATGTGCTACTGTGAAGTTAAAATGCAAATTTGTGTTTTCCGGAGGCTTTGTTAAGTTGTGGGATGCCATTTTAAGATGGCAATGCCAGGTAACTAATTCATGGCTCCATCCGTAGACATCCCAGCCTCAGGGTTCGTCTGTCGTCTTCTCAACTTCCTTCTGCTGCGATTTTTATAAACATATCCCCAGTGTTACATTGTGTTACTTGTGCTTAATTTCATGATCCTACAGCGTACTAAGCAGTTTTGTTTTATGTGAAGATACCCCATCTTACAAAGCATGTATACAATGGCACCACTACATGTTTTCATAACCTAATCAGTTTCTACAGAAGTTGGTTGGCAGGGTGAGACAAGGCAGGACTCTAGACCCTCATGGTGAAAGTCTTGTGCACGGAGAGTATAAGAACTACTAAAAAATTGATATAAATGAAAGCAGAGAGCCCGACTAATTCCTTGGTCTCCTGCAGGCCTTCTGTGTTAGGGTTAGCAAGGGCGGTCTTTCTTCTGAGTTCAATTAATTCCATTCCAAATACTCCATCTCTGTTAAGCATGCCCAGAATTTTGGACTTTGACATTTACCTTGCATAGGCATGACTGTACATTTGTACTGGGCTCGTAGCTTCTTGTCGCTGTGGGTTCTGCTGACGTTTCGTGAGTGTGTGCCACCTCTCAGCTTGTGTCAATGTGCTTTTACCTTTGCCGACTAGACTGTCAGGTGAGCTGGCTGCAACTCGTGTTCAAAGAACTCATCAACTCTTTAGTTAAGTCTCTTTGAGCTGCTGGATTGTTATTTCCGTGTGTGGCTGTTCTCATTCAAGCTGGGCTAGTTTGAGACCATGCAGGTTAACTCTGCAGTGAAGATGTTCACAGTGCGAGTTGCTGCACTTTGTTTTTTTTCCCCTCCATTTTTTGCACTGCTATTTTCATATGCAGGTGTTTGGGCCTGGGGAAAAGGAGTGTGAATTAGCCTCCCATGTACTGCAGTCCAACACAATACAGGCAGAAGCAGCATTTTCACATGAAATAAGAAAATGTTCAAAGGTTATTTACCATGTAGTGACATCCTTTTGTCATAGTAAGAATGGGAGAACTGCAAGGGAGTAACCAGTAACACCTTTCTTCAGTGTCAACGTGCCTTTCTGTGAATTAATCATCCTTATAAATTATTCATTAATCTTGCACTTTATGGTAAATTCATTCAAGGTATCGTTATAAACACAGACGTTTTAAGGAGATTCTTCTAGGGCAAAGAGCACCTCTGTTCATCTACTCCCTGAAAGCCGAAAACACTGAAATTTCTCCTCGAGTTTGTTAAAATTGATTATTAACTGTATGAAAATAGTCTGCAGGCATGGCTCAGTTAGGTCACGGTTATGCTGATTTCTCTACGTGCAGTGCAAGGTACACACTGGTTCTGAATAAAGCCAGGGGAAGGACCAGGCGGCGGCAGGGAGGCCAAGGCTTTCCTCTGGCCACGCACCTTGCCGGCACGGTGCCTGGAAGCAGAAATCTTTGTTCTGAGTTTTTTAGTTCTTTGTTTTCTAGATGAACGGTGGTGTTAGATGGGTAGCTATGCTTTTACGTTCCCTGTGATACTACAGTTCTCCCAAAGGAAAGTGAGGGAGGTCTTCCAAGCTTTCAGCAGATGTCTGGCGTAGCTGGTGGTAACTTTGAGTGCCGGGTTTAAACTCCCTTATCGCCCTTGTGTGGCTTTTCTTTAAATGTTAAGTCTGTCTGTCTCAGAAAAAGCTAAGAATGTCTTGGGGAAAAGGAAACAATGCTGCTTGTGTTTTCTGTACACTTAATTCCTTTTTGCATTGCTTCTGCTGTAATATTTTTATTATGAATTGGCAATAAATTGTGCAGGAAGGTGTGGGGGGGAGAGGTTAGGTGCTGCAGGTAATTAGGGAATTGGTCCTTTAATCTGATAAATGGGCTTCAAACTAGGTTCAGGCAGTAAAAGGTAAAGGAGTGGTGCCCTTTTTGTAGTTTCAATATTCTACATCTTTAAACCATTACTCAGTTTGGCACATATCAGCAAAGTTTTAACTTTCTATGGGGGAAAAGTCCAGGTGTAAAACACCAGGGAGTGTTGTATTTGAAGAGTAGCTTACACTGGAAAAAATGGTTTTGGAGACGCTCTTAGCATGTCTTCCATGGCAATCTATAGCTGCCAATCTCTTTATGCCACTTTCTGAGCATTATTTGTTTAAAAGCATGTGAAGTGGGAAAATAACTTTTCTGGAAGAGGTACTGATTTGTGAAATAATGCGTAATATTGCTTGGTTTAATTTTTATCTTTAGCTATAGTCTTTTCCACAAAATTCAGTTGTCCAGTCTTTTATTAAACTGTTATTTGGGGAGCTTCATTGGATGAGCCGTTGCATGATAGCAACTAGAATATCTAAGAAGTTTAATTTTTTTTTTTTTTAAATTATTTTTCTGCCAGGTGTACCTCACTGTGTAACCATCTGACTGCCTTCACCCTCGTTCAAAACAATCAGAGGCACGAGTCCTAGGGGCTCCATGTTCCTCCTCTGATTGACAGGAAACCAGTACTCATTTTATACAATAGCTAAACATTGAAAAAGGCATACGGCACAGGAAATTCTTTTGCTGTGTGTGAAGGTAGGCATTTCCAAACTGAAAGTGTTGTTCTGACTATTTCACCGGTAGTGGTGAGTTATATGAGGCCACTTCCATCTGCAGAGAGTGTTTCACTTGCTTGTGGTTCTGGGGCTCATTCAAATGCTCTAAAACAAAATAAAAGGAATGGATGTAATAACTTCTTCATGGAAAAGTCATAAAAAGCTACAGGGCCGTGTAAACAAATTGGGTCATTTACAACATGTTTAAGTGATGGATATTCAGTCCAAATTCAAAGGTGTGGATTAGGTTTTACAGACATCTTGACTGAATTTTGCCCTCAACAAGGCTTTCTTTTTCTGCCAGAATGCCTTTGATGCTATAGATGACAAATTCTCAGAACTGGTGTTTTCAAGAATTTTGGTGCGTTTAGAGTAAAGCTGAATAGTATGTATCATGCTGCAATTCAGTAGTGTGATTTAATCTTTCCCCGGGTGAATGAGGGGCCTTTCTTGATCCGCACGGTTACTCTGTAAAGCCGTGGTGGAACTTTGTAGCGTTCCTGGGGCAGATAAGCTGAAAGTTTCCCTTTTGGGTTCAAACATGCCTGAACTAATTACAAAGCAACCGTTTTGGCTCTCTGCGCTGTTCATATAAATAGGTTTGCACAGAGCAGCAGCGACTGTGATCCAAGCTAAACTGCGCCGGTCACAGAAACTTCTGTCGGACCAAACTGCAGCGTTGAACGTTGTATCTGCGGCGCCTCAACTCGCGAGACCCTGGTGACTCATTTCATCACTTGTTGGACAGTGCTGAAAAAGCAGAATGGAAAAGAGGATAACTCATGCTTTTTCATGTTAAAATATGTTCTGCAGTGTTATTTATGTGCTTCAATGTAGATGAAAGCTCATGTATGCACAAATTTCTGAAGTTTGGGGAAGGGGCATTGGTGTTAGCTACTGTGGGGTGCTTTCCTTCTCGTGAGATATGGTTACTCAGCTCTGCTATTACCAATGCAACTTGAACTACCTTTCATAACTCTTCATGCATTAAAAGCTGCAGATCCTTTCAGAATGAAAAGAACTTTACTCAGCACAAGTTTTGAGTTAGTTGTAATTAATTGTACATAGGTGAAGCTACCTATCTGTATATATAGCTCTAAATAATGAGCTGTTGACTCATCTTTTAGATGCTTGATACTGTGCCTTTGAAAATAATAGTTGTTACCTGGAAAGTATACGTGTCTGATTATACAGTATTTGAAGAAGTCCTTCAGAAAGTGATTCAGATGAATGTGGCATCGTACAGTGTTGATTGTAAAAGATTTGTATTTATATTATTGGCAATTTGTGTTTTAAAAATAGAGTTTTGGGAGGTGGGCTATCTTAATATCTCCTGGCTTCAATGTCTTACTACTTAGCGTGTCTGTTACGTAGGGAGCGTGTCTGTTGTTACATAGGGAGATCCACACCTGCAAACGTTTATGTTGCTTGAGTAACTATAGTGGACCTGAAAGTGAAGCAAAGCCCAATAATTGAGAGCTAACAAGCTCCGAAACAAACATGATTTCTAGACAACGGGATGAAACTGTTATATATGACCTTACCTAAATGCTATTTTTTAAAATACGACTAAGGATTCTTATTGGGCCTGCTTTCCTTTCTTTGTGTCACTCAAAAATAACCTGCCCCCAGATGCACTGCATATCTGCAGTCAGACTAGAGTCTAAAATTTGAAATACTCTAAAAATTTCTGCTAAGCACTCACTGTATTTCTCATAGAATTTGCTGGCACAGGAATTCATGCAGTACTCAACTCTAGAGCTAATGCAGCTTTGTGGCTAGTTCTTCTGAAGTGGAGACTGAATTTGTGATGAACAATATCATTACCGCTAAGGGTCTTCACCAGTAGAGTCTTTCAGTGATCTTCACCTATCCTCATAAGATGCTTTATAAAGATCATCATAAGATGTTGTGATCAGCCATCTTTTTGGTTTCTTCATTGGGGACCTTTATTTATACCTCTTCTCAGTACCTGCAAGAAGTAGTATGTGTGTGCGGAAGTGGGTGTCCTAGGCTGAGTCCAAACAGAGCTGGCAGAAAGTTTTTGAGCTCATTAACTTTCATATCAAGAGGGATTGTCGAGCTCATCTTTGATCTTACCTAACATCTCAAAAGTGCCACACCTCGGTAATATGAGTGTACCAGTGAAGAGAGCTCTGTTACTTAAATACCTACCTGATTTGCAAAATTATCTTGCTACTTGTGGGGGAAAAGATGGTTTGGTATAGTTATTAAGTGGAAATATAAATGTGTTTCTAAAGCATGTGCCTCCCTTAGTGAGAATCTTGCAGAAGTGTGATTTGCCTCATTAGTCAAGATGCATGTGAAGGTACTGTGTAGTAATAATACCTAATGAAACAGTTATGGTACGTTTCTGTATTGTTACCAAAATTTGGACCTGGTTATTTTTTTTCATTAGGGAAAGAAACTGATGATGTGCCTGTAGTGTTTCTGACACTGTCCATTACTGTTATGGGATCTATACCTTCTTTTTGAGATGAAGTTTGAGAAGGGTGGTGAAACATTGGAATGGGTTGCCCAGAGAGGTAGTGGAGGCCCCGTCCCTGGAAACAGTCAGGACCAGTTTGGACGGGGCTCTGAGCAACCTGCTCTAGTTGAAGATGTCCCTGCTCACTGCAGGGGGGTTGGGCTAGATGACCTCTAAAGGTCCCTTCCAGCCCAAAGCGTTCTATGATTCTATGGTAATCTCCAATCTTAGAATTAAGAATACTGTTTCAGGGTAGGATCAGTGCTCTTGCATCAAGCTGATTTCTCTTGCTCATTATTGAGGAAAAAGTCCAGATCTTGTTAATGGTTCTGATTCATCTGAAACAGTTTAAATTATGTCACCACAGAATGGAGGTTTAGTTTTCTTATGCACAATTTTAACACCACAACGTTTATTTCTAGCAGCACTTGCTTAATAGATGGTCTCTACTCAAATTCATAGTTATGTGCATTTGTACTTGGTTTATTCTGACATTTTTATGTATGTGGATGCTTAAGGTATATTTGTTCTAAATCTGTTCATTGAGACATGATCTTGGACTAGATTGACTTGTTCAGATTTTTTTCACTTTCAGGAAGTACTTGGTAAATTTTATGTTCTGTATTTGCATTTCAGATGAGAATATGTTCTCAGTAGTTTTTAAAAAAACAAGGATCTCAAAAAGTTGGCTTGGGCAAGCAGTGGTGAATATTGGAGCTAAAACTATTTCGACTGTATTAAACATGGGTTAGCAGTACCTTAAACAAGCCCCCAAACATTCCATAAATGAGATAATGTATCGCTTAAATAGTAATCTTGTATGTATATATGAAGATCACCTAATGCTAGGTAACGTGGCAATTAATAGTTACATTTCACTTTCGTTTTCTTGGTTTGGGAATAAAGGACTCTTCCCTGCTTTTCTACATGTCAGCTGTTCTTACACTCATTTAATTCGAGGCAATAAGCACTGTTGAACATGTGGATCATAGCCCAACCAGCAGCTTGGATGTGGCCGATATGCTCCGCAGAGGGATAATGTCTCATCTGTGTGGCTGCAGCTGGTTCACGCCATCTGGTTTTGGAATGTGCATGTGCACCCAGATGTTGCTACTGAATACAGAATAGAGTAGCTGTTGATTTCTGACTCCTTTCATCCCTGCCCATCTTCCGGATCTTAGAAGACAACTCTGGAGTATGTGGTATTTTGTTTTGTTTCGTTTTTTTTAAAGTGAAGGGCTTTATAAGTAAATTGCAGCACCCTTGTTTGTTTGTTTGTTTTAATTTTTTTTTTAATTTACTGCATTTACTTGCTGGCTTAAGACTTCAGGAATAGCTACAGTATAATGATATTAGCCTTTACTCACAAGTAGCTGTTTTTGTCAGTTACGTTTACTCCTTTCCATCATCATTTTGCAGGATAGTTATTGTTTTGAAGCTTGAAGTGTACTTGAAAAGACATTTTGTAAAGTACTTAATATTTGTGGTAATAGATTGCATTTAGTTAACTCCTGTCACTGCTTTAGTCAAATCCTTAATATAAAGGCAGTTGTAAACTTGCTGCTTGCTCTAATGCATGCTGTTGTATTTACTGTTCCCTTAAGTGTGAATACTTCCTTATAAACAGTGTGTTACTAGCTGACTAGGTCTAATCCCTAAATTTACTCACTGACAGTACTTTGGATAGGTGTAAAAGATGCAAGGGTATATTAAGGAGTTGTTCACTAAGGTACCCAAAAAGCTTTCTCCAGGTATGAGGAATTCCATGGAAGTTGAGAAGTGATTTGATCTAATTAATAGGAAAAAATTACATGATGCACGTTTGCACAATCAAGCTGCTGTCATTAATTCAAAGCTTGCAAAATGGAAACATCTAGCAAGATGATTTCTTTTTCGGAGTTTTGATTATGTCCATAAAATGTGAAATTAAGATCAGCAATTGTGTTCATGTTTGTTATGTTGGTTGAGCCTGTCTGGCTATAAAAATAATTTACTGCATGTAAATTGCTTTCTTATCTGGAGAAAAAAAAAAGAAATTAATAATGGTTGAAGTGTAATAAAGTTTATTAATCGAAAGTAGTATTTGAAAGATAAAAACTAATCATACCTTCATATTTCGAGCATTATTTTCTTTTATAGTTCTCTTTCATTCAATGCCTTTCCTAAGCTAAAGAATCCAAGCTGCATGTAGAACAGGACTTCTACTCCATTTACAGTAAGCTATTGATGGACAGATATGGAAATCTGTGCTGTTAATAAGAATTTAAAAATAATTTTGAACGAAATGAGTGAGAGGTAAAGACAAACGTGAAAAGGAAATCAGTGTTGAAAGCCATCTATAAGAAAAAATAAAAAAGATGTTAGCAGTGAACCACACTGCACAGAAACTGTCTTTCTGTGTATCTTTTTTCTTTCTGTAGTAGAACGCTGAATAGAAGGGATCTAGCACAGTAAGTCTTCTTTGATGATTACCAAATATGGTTAAATTTTTTTTTCATATTATTGTGCATAAGTATCTTAAGTCTTTTTGAGGTGATGTTCCTCAAAACATAGGATGTGTGTGTTTGTGTGGTGATTGTTGTTGTTTGAACAAGTAGGTCTTTATTATAGTCATTCAGCTAAACTTCTGGTGGACAAGTTTCTAATGCTTCATTAACTGTGTCCTGAGGCTGGCTTGTTACAAAGCAATACTGGTAAGTCATTGGCTTTGTATTTATGTTATTAGCCCATCAGGATCGATGTGAGTGGAGGTTTAGTTTTTCAGAGAAAGACATGAATACTGTGCCATTTTTTTCTCTCACTTCATGATAATCAGAGTTCATGTCCAGGGAGTGAAGAGAGTAACCAATACTTTCAGCTGTGATAATTTTTCATCCTAAAACATTCTTCAATGTCATGTAAGTATTTATATGTCTGATGAAGTACAGATAAAATTAGCAGATTCTTAGCCTTTTACTGGAATTGGAATCTTAACATAAGCAATCTCCGGTTTTCCCTGTTTTCTCCTTGTGCACCAAAATCAAAATGTTCCACGTGGCCTTTCAAGTTGCTTGGCTTTTGTATGGCTAGTTAGTGTGGTTTTAAGAGACAGCTCTGTACCAGTAATTTTCTTTTCTTTAAATGAAAGCAAACGATAATACTTTTAAAAATCAAGATTGTAGTATTAAAAAAAATGAAACTTCATGGCAATGGAGAAATCACATATGTGTCTGAAAATTCTCAATATACTTTATCTTCTGTCAAATGCTTATGTTGCCACTTGGCACTTGATCCTTAAAGTAAGAAGAGAGAGAACATAACAAACTGCGCAATGGCACATTGGTGCCAAGACAGATTCAGTGCAACCATATTTTGTTTTTGTTATTCCTGGCACTTTTGGAAAGAACGATTTCATAATGCCTGAAATGTTTCTGAGGAGAAACAAGATTGTCTATTTCTTTATTTCCCTTAACTTTTAATTATTTGTATGCGTTGAGGAGCTTTGCTTCGAGCTTGTGTTATACATCATACTGGTAAGCAGTAAATATTTTTTCTATGTGTACTTACAAAAAAAAAAAAAACCTGAATAGGAGGAACATAATGTTATGCTCTCTTTCAAGAGTTGTTTTTACAGTTAAGATTGCCTATGTTTATAAACCATGGGGAGGCAGTCTTCATGGAAATAAATAATGGCTATTTGTAGGGCACAGAGAGGCTCATGAGAAGATAAACCAAAGTACTGAACATCTTAACAGTAGTTGTTTTCTCAAAGTGAGCATTGAGTGTCCATTGCATTGGTATCCTGATAGGCATAGTACACTAGAGTTTCTAGATACGTAGGCAGCCAGTTGGTCTAACTCCCTGTATTATATCTTAAAAGTGGCTTTATTTGGGACTAACAAGAGTATCTACTAGGGAGTTCGCTTTTTTTATCGTCTCTCAAAAGAAGGTCCAATTTGAGCCTGACTTCATTTGTGAGTGAAAGCTGTCTTCTGGTTAGGATATACCAAATGACTATAAAAGTCAGTGGGTGGTTTGGTTAAAAAGGGTGTAGTGGATAACAAGAGCATTCCTGTGGTAAGATGATGGGAGAAGGAAAAAGAAGTAAAAGAAAAGTAAGGGGAACCATTTTGAGGAAAAGCAGTGGCTTTAGTCTTAATGATTTCTGCTTTTTTTTTTTTTTGCATGTGGAGGTTTTGTGTGTTTTTAAATTGAGCCCTAAGGGAAAATGTGTGATCCAGACAGTAGTTACAGCATTGATTTTTTTGAGTAGAAAGGGTCATCAACTTGCACCTGCCAAAAGGGTTTCAGTCAGAAATGGTTAGATTTATATTAGATGTGTACGTATGGATAGGAAAAGCAGGAGGAAGAGGAGCTTTGGTAATTTCTCTGTCTGTGAACAGCCCTGGAGCCGCTAGAATCATCTTTTGCAGAAATAAAAGTTATTATGATCAACATAAGGCTTTCAGTGCTCAGCTAGCATCTGCTTTCTGTCACAGTTAGAGAAGGGCTAGAGGGAATTATCTTGCATGTAGCTGGAGTGGTCTGTGATTCAGCTCCTGAGAAGTGAACAACAAAAAGAAAACCTCAACCAAAACAAAATAAGTCCTTCTCTTCAAGATAACTTGACTGCAAAGAACACACCGTAAACATAATGTGATCCTTTGCTCAAAGGACCAAGCCATTTATGTTACTGCTACCTTTTGTAGGCAACAGTAGAGAAACTCCATAGGAAAGCTTTTTAATAAAGAATTATAATGATCACATCTGAAAAACAAAAAGAGTCATCCAGTCTTACTTTCTGTGCAGTGTAGGAAGAGATGCTGCTAAGATGTTGTCTTGTGCAGTTCCGTAAATACTGTCTTGAAATAGAAGTGACAGAAGCAAGGCAAAAGTAATCATATTATACAAAATTTAAGAATGTCTTTAAGCAAATGAGATCCAAATTGAAGAATCTGCTTTTGTTCTCTGACACTTATGGGTTTTTTTCATTTAAGATGGGTGCCCTTGTCTTAAAATTCTTGCTGTTCTGGAATTTCCTTCCCTTCTAGAACTGAAGTCTTCTGTATGTAATTCAGCTTTCCTGAATTTTCATTCTTTTATAAAAAGAGTACCTGGTTCACTGGTTCTGGGTACCCTTTTTCCCCTTCCTTCTTCGAACCCCTGTTCACAAATATTGGTTCAAATAAGCATATTGCTTCCAAAGAGATTGTGTCCAGAAAACAACTCTCTAATAGCTTCGTGTTCCTCATCAGGCTTGGTATGATTCTGTTGTCTTTCCATAGCTTTCTGATAAACACATAAATTACTTGGAGACCTCACTTTAAAATTTTAACATTTTAATCTAACTGCAGAGGGCTACCTAATGATGATAATGCCACCTCCAACAATTGTTTTATAACTCTTCAAGCCTATATACTAGGCTTTAGACAGTGTTAAAAACTTCTTTGAAGTACCTGCAGAAATCTTCCAGGTTCATGAAGCTAGAAGACCTTTTTATTGCTTCCTTGATGTAAAAATATTGCCAAGGACTTCACTTAATGACAGTCTATCAGTGTAACATTTCAGCTATATGTCTTAATATCATGGCATTATTCAGGTAGTAATAAAGCCTAAGCAACTGAAAGCACAAGGCCTAGCTATTTATCTTGTTCTGTTCTTGTAATTTACTTGAAATTAGGTTTAGCCACTACCTGAGTAGGCTTTCAAAGAAACATATAGTGTTAGTTGAAGGGAGTCTGGAAATCGTGTGGTAGTTTTCCATCTGTATTGGTACTAAATGTGACATGATGGTGCTCTCACTATTGTTTGTGGTTTTTTTCTGTTTTGTTGTGTTTTTTCTTCCTCTCCCCCTACTCATGCTGGAGGGTTGAGGTGGTGACTGAGATCACCTATCACTTGCTGCAGGAATAACACATTGCTCTGACCAAATGCAAATTGGAGAACTGCTCTTGGTCCCCATAAATTCCTTCCTAAACAGTTAATTTTCTTGCTTTACAAAAATGCCTTTGGTACAGAGCAGCTACTACTGGACTACTTTTTAAGTTGATGATTGCTCACTTGGCTCTGTAAAAATGTGATTGCCAATCTGTTGCTCAGTCTTACACAACTTTAGATATGTTTTAGTATTGTTTGGGATCTTTACATGAAAGATGTGATGAAATGTCCGTTTATTATATTTCATTTTTAACTTGTGGAAACCGTAGGAAGAGAAGCTGTAGCAGTTGTGGCACTGGGGCTTGAAAGCACAGCTGAAATCTTTAAGAAAGAGAAAGAAAACAGAACAGAGTTATGGGCAGAGCAATTGCAGTGCTCACTCAGACATGACTCCCCTTTAGGAAGAAAATTTCTGTTACGAATTATCAAATTACCTTCTAAATCTGGAAATTTTTAAAGATATAAAACTTAGGGTTAATTAGTTTATCAAATATTAGGCTGATGAGAATTCAAGAAAATTATTCTTGATTGTGCTCAAAAAGAAATGCTTTGTATTTGAGATGAAACAATTTTATTAAATGTAGGCAAGAAGAGGTAATTAAAGATATGGAATTATATGTGCATTTTGAGTATCATCAATGGTAATGAGGCCAGAAGGAAGAGATAAGGTTAAGTACAATGCTGTGATCTACAATACTGTAGATTAAAAGAAAGCACTATAATGTAGCCTGTGTGCCAAGGCAACTCCCTGAGAAATATCTAGAAGGTAATAGCAGCCATTCCAGGCCAAGTGAAAGGTCTAGTTAGCTCAATGTGTTATGTCTGACAGTACCCGTTAAGGAATGTAATTATGATTCCCTGATCTAGTCTCCTGCCTGCTAGCATTTTAGTAGTCAGAATTTTTTTTTAAGGTGCAGGCAGAATTTTGGGGTTTGGTAGCCCAATAGCTTTTTGAAACCTTGCAGACTTTTGTTATCTACAGTTTCTAGTGGTGAGAAAGTTTAACCATGTAACAGATAACTATCTTCTTTTGGTTGCTTGACCTGCAGTATTGGATCATTTTATTCAATGTCATTTAGTTCTTTGGTTTTGCATATGATTTTTAGATTTGATCTGCTACTGTGGAGCTTCATCTGAGAGCTGCTTCAGGCTTTGAATCTGCCACGTTGTTCTCCTGTATAGTGTTTGTGTGTGTGTCTATAGTAAATATGCACATATTTAAGTGTGTGGGTATAGAAGATTTGAATAAAAATGCATATAAAGTATGTATCTTCTGGCATTCCAAGTATTAGACAGTATTGGCAAGCCATATTTGAGAGATGAGTATACCATGGATTTATACAGTGATAATATTTTCTCTGGTTCTCTGTGCTTTTGCCACAGGGTCTTAATATTCAGGTTTTCTTCTTTTTAGTGTAATCCTGTCCCAGTAGGACAGACAGCAGCGCTGCACATGGGAAAGATGCTGAGAAATTGCTTTGTGTTGTGCTCAGATCTGGGAGTGATGGCAACCGCAGTGAGATGAAGCCATAGATTTCACAGGAGCTAGCTGTTTCCATGTTCCACTTCAAGTATATAGCTATTAATATGGGTAAAAGATGTTGTCATTCAGGTGGTGACTGTAAAAAGGGAAGTAAACTTTCTTAAGTGTTCTTTTCTGAGAGTTAGGTTGGGGTGTCAAGTGGTGTTCTGTTTGTTTTGGCCTTAGTTTTCTTTCCATAGACTTTTTTTTTGGTTTGTAAACCTTCAGGACCAGAATCTGCTCCTCCATTAAGTCTCTGCATAAGAGGAGCAGAGACTTTTTCTTGTTACCTTAGCAGCCTGCAAAAGGAAGAGGTATAGTTACTGAGTTTATAGGAAGAACCCTTTTCAGCAGACATCAGCAAATTGCAGCTTTCTGAAGGCAGCATGAAGGCTGTGAAAACTGTGATCCATTTGCCGTTCATGTATGGGAAGGATGTGTACCTGTAGGAAAGTTTGTTTTGCATTAGATATAGAGATGTTTGTCTGAGCCATCATAATGACAGTAAATTGTCCTTGCCGATTATTTCAGCTCCCCATATGAAGGGGAACCTGCCCTAGAAATAAGCAGGTTCTTCAGTGTAGCCGACAGTATTTAGATCTTGCAAAGGAGCTGCTAGTCTCCCATCCTTTTCATTGCCTTCCTTCTGACTTGAGAAAAGTTTACCAATGTGAAGAAAAGAAATTACCAAAGCTCCAGTGTTTCTGTGAGAAAGTTTACCAATGAGTTTCACCGGTAACCCTGTATCTTTGTATACCTTTTGTATGATAGTGATTGATTTCCCCTCCCTCCTCCTTTTTAAACAGAATATTATCTAGGGTTTCTTGGTTATTTTTCATTGAAAAAAAGCATATCCTTTAGAGTACCAGATGCTTCGCCTGACACTACCTTTCTAGATTCTCTTGAGTCAGCATTTGGATGTCCTTCTGCATTTAGGACTGTTTTTTTTTACTGAAACTGAAATAAACATTATTTGTTGTTAGAAAAGTATATGGAATAGGGAACTTGTGTACCTCTGATGGCTTCTGTGGTCGGAAGTTCTGCTTAATATACACACAGTAAGTAACACCTACTTAGTCGATAATTCTCATTAACCTCATCAGTAGAGGTGACAAGACAAGAACTAGGTAGTAGCAGGTATTTGTTTTCTGGTAGTATATTTAAATTCTGCAGTACTAGAGTTAATGTTAATGGCATGGCACTATTATGTTTAAATTGTAGAATTGAAAGCTCAGCTTTAAATTTACCATGGGAAGTAATTTGGCAAGCATGTTTGTGTTTGAGATGATTTAGAAGAAATAATTTCCAAGATTGCCTTCTATGTTTAAAGATAGCCTAGCAATTGAACTATTAATTGGCTTGTGGGGGGGTTTTTTGGTGGGTTTTTTTTTTTTTGTTGGTTTGTTTGTTTTTGGTTTTTTTGATGGATTCCTAGAGGAGGAATGAACTCTTCAGTCACGAACAGCCTAATGCATGCTCTGCTGAAATTTTTTCTCTCTCTTCAGTAGTATTGGATGACCCTGTTAAGTAAAGCCTGCAGTGATCCAAGCCTAGTTCTTTGTGGGCAGCGTTATCAGCAGCGACCAGTGTCCATGAGGACGGTGTCAGTGGCGTGCTGCTCGCCAGCGGTTTCTGTCTGCAGGAAAGCCTTTCAGGGGGAAAAAGTGCTTGTGGTGAGATGTGGCTCTTGGTTGCTGCTGGATCCAGTACTGGTCACCTGGGCCTTTTTCCTCAGTCTCCTGTCTCTGCCTTAGGAGGGTCTAAAGGTATTGGGGAAGGAAAGAAGAGAAATGGATATTTGGTGCACGAACTGAAAAAGGCTTATAAATATGATTCGTACTTTTCTTTATTTGGAGAACATTATATGTCTTTTTTCACTGAAATAATTAGACTTTTATGAAAATATAGGCTGAAGTGATACCATGCTAGGTGAAATGTAGTAGAAATCTCAGATCAAGTTGCTAGTACTTCCTTTTCTGGCTTGCTTTCAACTGTGCCTGTGAGCGCAAAGGAATGGCATGTATTTATACATTTGTAAATAAGATCCCACACATTTTCCGCTTGAGAACATGCACTCAGACCTTTTATGGTCAGGAAGGGGTGTTTCCCTCTGTCTGTGAACTACCCAGAGAACTACACATTTCCAAGTATGCAGTTCAGAAACTTGTAGATAATACTTTGTAAAGTTGCACTTAAATAAAGAGGTTTGGGGGATTATAGGCAAAAAAGTAGTTTTTCCTCTTTTTCCAGTGGAAATATACTTTCAGATAAACAAACAGGTTTTTATGTTGATGTTCTTGCTTGACTTCTAAAAATAACACTTAGATCAAGCTCTCGCGACTGTGTTTCTTCTTTTCAAAATGTCTGTTTATCAAGAGAGATTCTGTTGATAATGGCTTATTAGGATTTCCAGAACTTTTCCAGAACTCTTTCTGGATATTCAGTGTCAGCTGATCATAATGGAGCAGCATACTCTAGCAATAATCACAGAATCACAGAATGGTAGGGGTTGGAAGGGACCTCTGTGGGTCATCTAGTCCAACCCCCCTGCTGAAGCAGGGTCACCTACAGCAGGCTGCACAGGACCTTGTCCAGGCGGGTCTTGAATATCT